>ENA-OQNI01001828-OQNI01001828.1-human-gut-metagenome-genome-assembly--contig:-NODE-1828-length-10692-cov-2.506578_pt1 | contig 10692 bp, 8 predicted proteins | sample MGYA00242627_ERZ504876 | MGnify/ENA primary metagenome ERZ504876 (study PRJEB26092, sample SAMD00036386) | human gut metagenome | host: Homo sapiens | study: EMG produced TPA metagenomics assembly of... | reverse complement strand
ATGGAAACACATTCCTTCGGGTCCCCAGGTCCGGTTGAGAGCATGATTCCGTCCGGGTTACTCTTTAAAATTTCTTCCGCCGGTGTTGCTGCCGGGTAAATTGTTACTTCGCATCCTCTCTTATTTAAAAATTTTGCGATGTTTTCTTTTGCGCCAAAATCAAGCAGTGCAACTTTTGGACCATTTCCCTTTAAAACATGTTTTTCTTCGCAGGTAACCCGCTCAACTACTTTTCCGGTTGTGTATTCTTTTAATTTTGGAATAATCTCATCCAGATTGTAGTTTTCATTCGTTGTAATCATACCATTCATGGTACCTTTTTCTCTTAAGATTTTTGTCAGTGCTCTTGTGTCGATTCCGGCAATTCCCGGAATATCATACTTCTTAAGAAAGTTTTGAACTGTATCTTCACAGCGGAAATTACTTGGAATTCGTGATAATTCTCTGACGATGTAACCATCTGGCCACGGTCTCAAAGACTCCTGGTCTTCGTGGCAGATGCCATAGTTACCAATTAACGGATATGTCATGCAGACAGCCTGTCCGGCATAAGAAGGGTCCGTAAGGACTTCAAGATAACCTGTCATAGATGTATTAAAGACTATCTCACTAATAATTTCTTTTTTCGACCCAATGCTGGTGCCGGTAAAGACGGTGCCGTCTTCCAGTATCAAAAATGCTTTCATTTTTTCACCTGTCTCCCTTTCCTATTTCTTGCTGTTAGTTTACGGGTTTCCTATTTTTCCCCAAATTGTAAAAAGTGTATCACAAGATATTTCATTTTTCAACCTTTTTTTCTATATTTTTTACAGTTTTAAAATTTTTTATCTTCTGCTCACTTTTTCCTGTTCCCTCAGACAATCAGCCACAAAGATAAGTTCCGTAAATATTCTGAGATTACTCTATATTATACCACATCTCTTTTTATCTTTTTCGATTATTTTTTTCAAAATAGTCTTGACTTTTTTTACATATTATTGTATAGTGTTCCTTGTGCTTACAAAAGCGCAAACTTAATAACAGATGCAGGAGTGGCGGAATTGGCAGACGCGCAGGCTTCAGGTGCCTGTGGTAGCAATATCGTGTGGGTTCAAGTCCCATCTCCTGCATCCTTTTTTTATTCTTTTTTAGGATTTTTTGGAATTGCAGGATTATCGTTCCATTATCTTGGATTTCTTATATTTTTTATGGAGGACTTTTCTTATGAAACTGCCAGGTTATTATTCTTCAGGGCAGTTTGCCCGCATGGCAAATGTCTCTGTACGCACGATTCGATTCTATGATAAACAAAACATTTTAAAACCTTCTTATGTGACACCAGCCGGTGCACGTTTCTATACGGACTCTGATTTTGCCCGTCTCCAGCAGATTCTACTGTTAAAATATCTTGGTTTTTCCCTCGACGATATTCGTGAAATGACCATCGACGATTCTGATTATCTTTTTCTGTTAAACTCCCTTAATCTTCAAAAGAAATTAATCCAGGACCAGATTGAACAGATGCAGCTTGTAGAAAGTGCAATCGAAGATACCGTCCGAGTGATTGAACAGGAACACCAAATTGACTGGAGCCAGATGCTTGACCTGATTCATTTAACAAATATGGAAAAAAGTCTCAAATCTCAATATCAGAATGCTTCCAATATTTCCAGCCGAATTCGTCTGCACAAGGAATATTCTACCAATTCTAAAGGCTGGTTTCCGTGGATTTTTGAGCATTGCAAGTTAAAACCAAATGAGCGGATACTTGAAATTGGCTGTGGAAATGGAGCATTATGGACAGAAAATCTGAATCATATCCCATCGAACCTCTCTATTTTATTATCGGATGTTTCGGACGGAATGTTACGAGATGCCAGAAGAAACCTGCCGTCCGGTGATAAGCGGTTTTCCTTTGCCTGTTTTGACTGTCATTCTTTTCCGTCTTCGCTTTCTGCCTTTGATTTAATTATCGCAAACCATGTCCTGTTTTACTGCAATGATTTACCAAAAGTTTTTAAGCAGATTCAAAGATCATTAAAAAAAGGCGGCCATTTTCTCTGCAGTACCTATGGAAAGCGCCACATGATTGAAATCAGTGAACTTGTTCAGGAATTTGACAGCCGGATTGTCTTATCTGCGGAAAAATTATATGAACAGTTCGGGCTTGAAAATGGAGAAGCACTTTTAAAGCCTTACTTTTCTGACGTTCAGTGTATCCGATATGAAGATTCGATTGAGCTTGCCCGTGCAGAACATTTAATTGAGTACATTCTTTCCTGTCATGGAAATCAAAACCAGCTGTTATTGGAACGTTACCATGAGTTTCGCAGCTTTGTCGAGAAAAAAACCGCCCATGGATTTCACATTACAAAAGACGCCGGAATTTTTTTATGTACTTTTTAAAAAAACGCTTGAAGGTGACCTTACGTCATCTTTTATAATAGTATTATCAGAAACTACGAGACAAAAAAGTAACATTACACTACCTCTTTTAAGAAAGGAGATTTTCACATGAAGGGAATTATTTTAGCCGGTGGTTCCGGAACCCGCCTCTATCCTTTAACTATGGTAACTTCCAAACAGCTGTTGCCAATTTATGACAAACCGATGATTTACTATCCGATGTCCGTACTGATGAATGCCGGCATCCGTGATATCTTAATTATTTCTACGCCACAGGATACTCCTCGTTTTAAGGAACTCTTAGGCGACGGACATCAATTTGGAGTGCATCTGGCTTATGCCGTACAGCCAAGCCCGGATGGACTGGCACAGGCTTTTATTATCGGTGAGGACTTTATCAAAGATGACACTGTCGCAATGGTGCTTGGAGACAACATTTTTGCAGGTCACGGTCTGAAAAAACGCTTAAAAGCCGCCGTTGAAAATGCAGAATCCGGAAAGGGTGCAACGGTATTTGGATACTATGTTGATGACCCGGAACGTTTCGGTATTGTTGAATTTAATCACGAAGGCAAAGCTGTTTCTATCGAAGAAAAACCGGAACATCCAAAGAGCAATTACTGTGTCACAGGTCTTTATTTCTATGACAACAAAGTAGTCGAATATGCAAAGAACTTAAAACCAAGTGCACGTGGTGAGCTTGAAATCACTGACTTAAACCGTATTTATCTGGAAAACGGCAACTTAAATGTTGAATTATTAGGACAGGGATTTACCTGGCTTGACACCGGTACACACGAAAGTCTGGTTGAGGCAACCAACTTTGTAAAAACCATGGAATCCCACCAGCACAGAAAGATTGCCTGCCTTGAAGAAATCGCTTACTTAAATGGCTGGATTACCAAAGAAGAGGTTCTTAAAGTGTATGAAGTCTTAAAGAAAAACCAGTACGGACAATACTTAAAAGACGTACTCGATGGAAAATATTTAGACGTTTTACACTAACCATTATTCGCATCACGAAAAGGAGAATTTTAAATTATGACAATTATTGTAACCGGCGGTGCCGGATTTATTGGAAGTAACTTTATTTTTCATATGTTAGACAAATACCCGGATTATCGTATTGTCTGCTTAGACTGCTTAACTTATGCCGGAAATCTTTCAACACTGGAATCCGTTATGGAAAACCCAAATTTCCGTTTTGTAAAAGAAAGCATTACAGACCGTGAAGCCGTTTATAAACTGTTTGAAGAAGAGCACCCGGATATGGTTGTAAACTTTGCCGCTGAAAGCCATGTTGACCGTTCTATCGAAAATCCGGAAGTATTTCTTGATACAAACATCAAAGGTACTGCTGTCTTAATGGATGCCTGCCGTAAATATGGAATCAAACGTTACCATCAGGTATCTACCGATGAAGTTTACGGAGACCTGCCACTTGACCGCCCAGACTTATTCTTTACAGAAGAAACTCCGATTCACACCAGCAGTCCTTACAGTTCTTCCAAAGCGGGCGCAGACTTATTGGTTCTTGCATACCACAGAACTTACGGACTTCCTGTTACCATCAGCCGTTGTTCTAACAACTACGGACCATATCATTTCCCGGAAAAACTGATTCCGCTTATGATTGCAAATGCATTAAATGACAAACCGCTTCCTGTTTACGGAAAAGGTGAAAACGTAAGAGACTGGCTTTACGTGGAAGACCACTGTAAAGCAATCGATTTAATCATTCACAACGGACGTGTCGGTGAAGTTTACAACATCGGCGGACATAATGAGATGAAAAACATTGATATTGTAAAAATTATCTGTAAAGAACTCGGAAAACCAGAAAGCCTGATTACTTATGTCACAGACAGAAAAGGACATGACATGCGCTACGCAATCGACCCGACCAAGATTCACAATGAACTGGGATGGCTTCCGGAAACCAAGTTTGCAGATGGAATCAAGAAAACAATCCAGTGGTATTTAGATAACAAAGAATGGTGGGAAAATATCATTTCCGGTGAATATCAGAACTACTATGAAAAAATGTACGGAAACCGCTAATTATTAAAGGAGGAAACCTTCCATGAAAGTTTTAGTAACAGGTGTAAAAGGCCAGCTTGGATACGATACCGTAAATGAACTCAAAAAAAGAGGTCATACTCCAATCGGTGTTGATATCGAAGAAATGGATATCACAGACTCTGCTTCTGTTAACCAGGTTATTAAAGAAGCAGCTCCGGATGCAGTGATTCACTGTGCCGCATGGACTGCGGTTGACGCCGCTGAAGATGAAGCAAATCAGCAAAAAGTTATGCTTGTAAATGGCACTGGCACACAAAATATTGCCAATGTCTGCAAAGAACTTGGTATCAAAATGATGTATATTTCAACAGACTATGTCTTTGACGGTCAGGGAGAAACTCCATGGAAACCGGACTGCAAAGACTACAAACCGTTAAATGTCTATGGAAAGAGTAAACTTGCCGGAGAACTTGCAGTATCGGAAACGCTTTCCAAATACTTCATCGTAAGAATTGCATGGGTATTTGGTTTAAACGGAAATAACTTTATTAAAACCATGCTCAAAGTTGGAAAAAATCATGATAAATTAACCGTAGTAAATGACCAGATTGGTACACCGACTTATACCTTTGACCTTGCCAGACTCTTAGTTGATATGATTGAAACAGAAAAATACGGTTACTATCATGCAACCAATGAGGGCGGTTACATCAGCTGGTATGATTTTGCCACAGAAATCTTCCGTCAGGCTTATGAAATCATGGGCGAGGAGGAGTATTCCAAAGAACATTTAACCGTAGCTCCTGTCACAACTGCCGAATATGGTATTTCCAAGGCAGCAAGACCGTTTAACAGCCGTCTTGACAAGAGCAAATTAACCGCAAATGGTTTTGCACTCTTACCAACCTGGCAGGATGCATTAAACCGTTATCTTAAGGATTTAAAAACACAGGAGTAAATAAAATGGGACAGATTAAAGTTGAAAAAAATGCAGGTGGTATCGAAGGACTCTGTGTGATCGAACCGACTGTACATGGAGATGCCAGAGGATATTTCATGGAAACCTACAATCAGAAAGATATGATAGAAGCCGGACTTACCATGAATTTTGTACAGGACAATCAGTCCAGTTCTACCAAGGGAGTCTTACGTGGACTTCATTTCCAGAAAGAATTTCCACAGGGCAAACTGGTGCGCGTGGTAAAAGGCTCTGTCTTTGATGTTGCCGTTGATTTAAGAAGTGACAGCAAGACTTATGGAAAATGGTTTGGTGTGGAACTGACCGAAGAGAACAAAAAACAGTTTTATATTCCGGAAGGCTTTGCACACGGATTTCTTGTATTAAGTGACATTGCAGAATTCTGCTACAAATGTACTGATTTCTATCATCCGGGAGATGAAGGCGGTCTTGCATGGAACGACCCGAAAATCGGTATCAAATGGCCAAAATTAATCGGTACTTATAATGGCACTGCATCTTCTGAAGGCTATGTCTTAGAAGACGGCACTGCATTAAATTTAAGTGACAAAGACCAAAAATGGCTCGGACTTAAGGATACTTTTAAATTCTAATTTCTAATCTTGAAAATTTTAAAGGCGAATGACGTTTCAGTCATTCGCCTTTTTTTATTTATTCTCTTGTTTTTATCCTGTAATCTCTCCAAACACTTCATCCATCTGCATCATCGGTGAATTTTCAGTCTGACCGTAAATCAAAATTCGATAGGTTCCTGTCTTATAATAGAAGTCCATCGCCTTGATTCGAAGCAGATAGGTTCCATCACCCTGACGTTTCGCCTGATAGGTTTTTAATGCCACAGTACCATCCTTTTCCCAAACCGTACATTCAATTGCAGTAACCGGCTCTGTACTTTCTACATTACTTAAAATGACATCAAAGTAACCTTTTCTGAAATCATAGTTTGTTACTGTCACATCTGCCGTTATCTTAGACTCCGGCTCTTTGATTTCGCCGGTAACAGTTTTAATAACAGATGGATCATAGCCTTCTGCCTGTCCATAGACAATGACATCATAACTGCCTTCTTCGTGCGCAAGGTCACTGCCCTTTACTTCGATACTGTAAGTACCATCTTCTTGTTTTTCGGCTTCATACCATACAAGGGCTTTCATGCCATCGGATTTCCATACTGTACATTGGATGGATTCCACCGGGAGCTGGCATTTTACCTTACTTAAGCTTACTTTAAACGAATCACTCAGTGCATCATAATCTGAAACCGTGATATCTGCAGTAATTTTTTTCTCCTCTGCTTCTGCCTTTTCTTCTTCCTGCACTTTTTTGGCATTTTCCACTACAATATCTTTTGTTAGCTCATCCATAAATTTGGATTTCATTTTCAATCCGGTATTAACTTGCTCTTTTCCATATGTTTCAATTAATGTCTCTTCGCTTGAAAATAAATTTGTACCAAGCCCTAAACGATTTCCCGAAATCTCTACGCCAAGGCTTGCAAGGGTTGTCGGAAAGTTATCCATTGTGGAATATTCTCTATAGTCTTCTGTCTCCGGTTGTACTGCGGAATTGATATAAGTAGTATAGACTTTTCGTTCATAAGAGGATGGCACATCATCACAGAAATTGCTGTCCATTGTCAGATGATCTCCCGAAATGACAATCGTAGTATTTTCATAGAAATCCTGTTCTTGAATCCATTTTACAAATTCCGTTACTTTTTTACTTGAGCATGCCATTACATTTGCATACTGGTCATCTCCGAAAGTATTCGGACAGTCCTTACAACGATATCCATCTTCAAAATGCGTATCGACCGTCAACATTGAAAAGTTAAATGGTTCGTTATTTTTACTGATTTGGGTCAAATGCTGTTTTGCAAATTCAAACAGTTTCGCATCTTCATAGCCCCAGAACACGTGATAATCTTCTGGAATTTCTCCATTTTCGAGACTGTAATTATAATCATAAATCGTATAATTGCCATGCTGTTTATAATACAAATCGCGTCCGGCAAAGTCTGCCTCTGACCCCATCAGAAAGTACTGTTTGTATCCTTTCTCTTCTAAGATATCTCCAAGATTGATTACACCCGGAAGAAATTCAGACTGCGTACTCATCAAATCTCCTCGGATCGGAAGATTTAACGGCAGACCAGAAGTTTGTGCGAATAATGCCCCCATAGTCCAGGTTGCCCCGTACATTGGGATTCCACCATTTAAGGCTGTGCTATTTCCGGAAAAATTTTCATTTTCAAGTGATAATTTTGCAAGTTCCGGAATCCGGCTCTTTTCAAATGCACCTCCGCTTTTTTCATCTGCATAAGTATTTTCCATCGATTCCAGATAAATATAAATCAAATTTCGTTTTTTCTCCGGAAAAGTCAGCTCTACTTCTTTTGGGTCTGCATAATTATCCTCGATAAACGTAGATTCTGTTGTCTGATTTTTTGCATAAGCGGTAATGTCAAGCCGATTCCACATATAACCAACAGAAAATGCTGCTACTGCAAGAAATGCCACCATTAAACCCAAAACCGCAATATCTTTTATTTTTCCCAGTCTTTTATGTAGCAATAAAATTACTAACGTTAACACAATCGAAATCAAAGGGCACGTTAGAATAAAACTCGAAATAATTCCCGAATCTGTTCCTGTTGTCGGTGCCTGAATGTGGAATACCACCTCTTCCATTGTAAGGCCCTTCCAGGTGCGAAATACCCAGGCAACCGTTGTTGCAATTAACAGCGACAGGAAGATAAAAACATATTGCAAAATCACTTTTACTTTTCTTAAAATTTTTTTCTGCTTCTCGGAAAGCTCTTTTTTTCCTACCTGTATCTTCATTGTTTCCTCTCTATACTTCTTTCTATGTCTATTATGTACTTTCGAAATCTTTCTGTAAAATTTCGAAAGTATCTTACTTTCTCTTTTCAGAACGAAAGCGTTTTCCTATGTTTTTATATAATTCCAGCTGTATCTTCCAACACCGTTCCCTCTGATGTGCTACATTTCTTACTTTCTTTTCCTTGTTCTCTTTCGAGATTACAATTCCATTCCACATTCCTTTGATGTAATCTTTTCCAAAACCTTTGCTTGCAAAAAAGACTGTTTTTATTGTAAATCCCACAAACAAAAGCGGGAAATTTAAAATAATCTGCCAAAGAGGCATATTTTTATAAATCAAATACAGATTGTTTCTTGAAGAATATCGGATTTTAAATAAATTATATCTCGAGCCACTTGTTCCGCTTCCAACATGCAGTACTCTCGCAGTCGGACAAAACAGATTTCGATATCCATGCAGTTTAGCACGATATCCGATATCAACATCCTCAAGATAGGCAAAATGTTCCTCATCAAAATAGCCAATTTCATCTAAAATTTCTTTACGATAAATCGCAGCTCCCGCACAGGAAGCAAAAATTTCTCTGGTCTTATTGTACTCTGACTCCGGTTTTCCCTTTCCATCGGCAAATGCCCATCCAAGTGCGCAGTAAAAATTTCCTGCGTCATCCATCTTGTTTTCATCCTGAATCTGAAGCATTTTCGCCTGACATGAAAAGATATCCGGTGCCCGTTCGATTGCATGAACCAGTTCTGTAATAAATTCCGGAAATACAATCGTATCGTTATTTAATAACAATACATATTCTGATTTTGACTCACGGATTCCTGCATTGACTCCGCCACAAAAACCGGTATTTTCTTTGAGCGCAATCACACGTACCTCCGGATAATTTTCCTTTGTCCATTCCACACTTCCATCTTCTGAGCCATTATCGACCAAAATCACTTCAAAATACAAATAATCCTGTTTTCTTAACGAGTCCAGGCACTCTTTTAAATACTTTTTTCCGTTAAAATTCGGAATAATCACTGATACATCCTGCATACCTGTTCCCCTTACTCAAATGGCTTTAAAGAATAATTCCACTTTGTCAGTGAAAAATGCTTATTGTAATACGGGTCTCCGGCTTTTAACAGTTTCTCCCAGCGACAGCGCATAAACTCAATTTCTTCCTGAAATCTTCTGACTTTTTCTTTACTGTCCTCTGTTCCCCTGCTCTTTGATTCATAATGATACAGTTCCACGTAAGGGTCATATACGATTAATTCGCCCTGTGCACGAATTCTGAGACACAAATCCACATCATTAAAGGCAACTGAAAGTTTCTCTTCAAATCCGTTTACTGCTTCAAATACGCTTCTCTTTACCATCATACAGGCTGCTGTCACTGCACTTAAATCCTGCTGAATCGCTGCCTTATGCATATATCCGGTACGTTCTCCCGGCATATCAACAAACATATGACCGGCAATTCCGCCAATTCCGATAATCGTGCCGGCATGCTGAATCGTCTCATTTGGATAATAGAGTCTTGCCCCAACTGCCCCTGTTCCCTCTCTCTGACAGTGTCCAAGCAGTTCTTCCATCCAGTCCGATGCAATCACTTCCATATCGTTATTTAAGAACAAAAGATACTCACCTTTTGCCTTCTTTGCCGCAAAGTTATTAATTGCAGAATAGTTAAATCCCTCTTTCCATTTTAACAGGCGAATTTTAGGATTATCACTTAATTCTTTATAGTACTCAAAGATTTCTTTTGAAGTACTGTTGTTTTCTACAATTAAAATTTCATAATTTTCATACGTCGATTTTTTCTCTATCGAATCAATGCATTTTTTTAAGGACTCTCTTTCATCCTTATTTGGAATAATAATCGAGATAAGCGGTGTACCTTCCACCTCGTATTTAACACGGTAAAAACCAAGGTCTTTGGTATGACTGACTTCTGCTTTTAAATGACATCTTTCTAAATTACCTTCAATTGCACGTTTTCCGGCTTCAAACGCATACATCTTACTTGCCGGATTGTCTGCTGTCGATGCCTGATGCGTTCTCCAGTGATATAAGATTTCCGGCACATGATAAATCTCTTTCGCACTTTCACAACAGCGGAAAATAAAATCATAATCCTGTGCTCCGTCATATTCTTTCCTGAATCCACCAATTGTTTCCACAATTGTCCGGCGCACCACAAAGAAATGGCAAATATAATTATTAGAACGAAGCAAATCAAGGTTAAAATCTGGTTTTAAATTCGGCTGGAAATGTTCCGATAAATCTGCTCTTACCTTATCCTCATCCGTATAAATCACATCAGTCTTCGGATGACTCTCTAATGCTTTTGCAACTTCATACAGTGCATTTGGTGCAAGCAGGTCATCATGATCTAACAAACCGATAAAATCTCCTGTTGCCATCTTCAATGCTTCATTGGTTTTTTCTGCCATTCCTGCATTGTT
>ENA-OQNI01001820-OQNI01001820.1-human-gut-metagenome-genome-assembly--contig:-NODE-1820-length-10778-cov-12.640691_pt1 | contig 10778 bp, 10 predicted proteins | sample MGYA00242627_ERZ504876 | MGnify/ENA primary metagenome ERZ504876 (study PRJEB26092, sample SAMD00036386) | human gut metagenome | host: Homo sapiens | study: EMG produced TPA metagenomics assembly of... | reverse complement strand
TGTAATGACACCAATGAAATATCATGAGCAATATACAAAAGCAGCATAAAATATCGCCAGCCATAGCATGGCTGACGATACAAAAATTTATTATTTTTTATTGTCCTCTTGACGGGGAGCATACCACCATTCTGGTGCGGCAGAATAGACGGGGAGTTTTTTTATCTTAAGCATTATCCGGAAAGATTTCTTTCCACTCACCGGGACGCAGCGATTCATCAAGTACAATATTTCCGATGGAAATGCGTTTCAATTCAATCACGCAGCAGTGGACCGATTTCATCATGCGCCGGATCTGACGTTTCTTCCCTTCGGAAATGGTAATTATTCCATAGGTAACAGGGTGCTCAGGACGGTTTTTGTGGATATCTTTCTGAATCTCCACCGGTAATGTGGAAAGAATATCGGACATTACCGCATGTCCTGTTACGGTAATTTCAGCCGGGACGGTCGGGGTATCGGCGCCTTTCAGAATGACACCTGTTTCCAGCTTGTGTACCAGTTCCGGTGTCAGATTGCCGAGAAGGGTGAATTCATAAGTTTTCTCTTTGTGATAGGAAGGATGAGTGAGCTTCTGATTGAAGATACCGTCATCCGTGATCAGGAGAAGTCCGGTCGTCTCACGGTCAAGGCGTCCGACCGGAGAAAGCCTGTCATTCTGTAATTCTTCAAAATAGTCCATAACCGTCGGATAGCGGTCATCGCGTCTGGCAGTGACACAGCCGAAAGGTTTGTGAAACATGTAGTAGTGAGGCATTGTTGTGACTCCTTTATTGGTTCTTTTCAGAGTTGTTCCGGGGAAAATCTCTGTGTAAAGCATACCACAGAAAAAGGAATAAATGATTGCTTATTGACAAAATTTATTAATTATGATATTTTCTTTTAGATGATAAATGACCGATGGGGGAGTAACAGGCGTATAACGCAACAAGTCAACATACTGATCGATGGATCTGGCTTGTTTTAATTTGTGAGACTCATGTGTAGCTGTAATATCTATGCGTGGACTCTCTCTATCCTAGAAAGAAAGTATAGACCAGGTATGGCAGGCAGCTGCTGTATCTGGTTTTTTTGTTTTCATGCGTTTGAACTTAGTTTTGGAGGAAATGATAATGGAGTGGAATTTTTTATTCTTTATGAACAGTGCCTTACTTGGAGTAGGGTTGGCAATGGATGCATTTTCGGTCTCGCTGGCAAATGGAATGAATGAAAAAAATATGAAGAAATCAAGAATGGCTTATATTGCGGGAGTATATGCATTCTTTCAGTTCCTGATGCCTATGATAGGATGGATATGTGTGCATACGATCGTACAGGTCTTTGGACAGTTTCAGAAGTTCATTCCGTGGATCGCATTGATCCTGCTTCTGTATATCGGAGGAAGCATGATCAAAGAATCTGTGCAGAGTGAAGAGGAAAAGGAAGAAGTGAAAAGATTAAGTTTTGCCGTGCTTATGATGCAGGGGATTGCAACATCGATTGATGCGTTGTCGGTAGGATTTACCACTGCCGGGTATGGTTTGGTTATGGCTGTAGTCTGTTCACTGATCGTGGCAGTGGTAACGTTTGTGATATGTGAGACAGGGTTGTGCCTCGGTAAGACTCTGGGAACAAAGCTGTCAGGAAAGGCAGATGTTCTGGGAGGTGTAATCTTGATAGGAATCGGAATTGTGTCATGGGGACGGGGAATGTGACTTTTTTTCTGTCCCCGGTGGCAAGCTTCGTAAATACGCTGTGTAAAATAATTTTGACACGAAAATTGATGCGAAAAACGGTCATGTAAAGGAAGTTTGATAGACATTGGACACGCAATGTGGAAAGATGTTTCCGAAAGGAGATACACTGATATGGAAATTGGGAAAAAATTGAAAGACGCTCGTATGAAATCTGGATTTACCCAGGAAGCAGTTGCAGAAAAGATCAATGTGTCCAGACAGACCATTTCAAACTGGGAAAATGAAAAATCCTATCCGGATATTATAAGCGTCATTGAGTTGAGCAGCCTTTATTCCATAAGTCTTGATGATTTATTGAAAGGGGACGAAAGAATGATGGAACATCTGGAAGAAAGCACAAATGTAGTCAAAAGCAATCAAAAATTGATAGGAGCGATCATACTTAATATTATCACGGTTATTCTATTGATTACCTTAAGTATGTTCCTGCCGGATAAGATATATTATCTGATTATGGTATTTTGTCTGGCTATTGTGAGCTCAGCAGTATTGCTTTATCAGATTATCAGACGTATTTAAGGGAGAAATATGATGGACAAAAATATTGTATTGGCTGTGATATTTGGTGCGGCCGCAGTTGTCGGAGCTATGGAAACGGTATATCAGATCTATCAGTTAACGGTGATGGATGCAGCCGCCCGTGGATTAAAACATCCAAAATTATGGGGACTGCTTGCTGCGAACGGGAATAATTCGAGTGGGTTGTTACTATATCTAATAGGTCGAAGGAACTATCCGATGAATTCCATAGACAGCAGACAGTTAGTGGTTATGGAGAAAAGGAAAAAGGCAGCCGGTATCGGGTTAGTGTTTGTGGCTGTCGGAGCGATTGGATTGCTGGTGTGTCTGGGAAGAGTTGGTTTATAAGGCTTATATAAGGGAAACTCCGAAAGTACAAAAGGAAAATGCAGACATACATCAAAATGCCCTTGCATAGATTGTAAAAAACAATTTATGCAGGGGTTATTTTTTATGAAAGATTATATTGAGGAGAGGGCAGTAGAAATTGCATATTATATCATCGAACATAAAGCCACTGTGCGTCAGACCGCGAAGGAATTTGGGGTTAGTAAGAGTACGATACATAAAGACTGCACCGACCGCCTGGAGCAGATCAACCCAACCCTGGCGCAGAGCGTCCGTAAAGTTCTTGATGTGAACAAGCAGGAACGCCACATTCGTGGCGGACTTGCCACCCGGGAGAAATATCTTCACCAGCATCGGCACGCAGGATAAAGAGAGTAACAGAACAAAAAGCTCTTATAATTTCGGACATCAACGAGTCGATTTCATGGGATAAAAGATAACAACAGAACAAAAAACTCCGCACAGATATTCTGGAGAAGCATCATATATAGACGATTCATTCGAATATCCTTGCGGAGTTTTTATACAACTAATTATTTCCAAGAATTATGATGTCTCGAATTGTAAAAACACAGCCTTCATAATCATAAGAACAACATCACCAGTTTAAAGATCCAGTTGGCGGCGACCCCGGCGCAGAGTCCACCGATCGTGTGGCTTAAAATTGCCTTTCCGGTTAGCTTGTTCACTTTAAGTGAAGACATCATAGCCACATGTGTGCTGAGGTATCCGCTCCAGCACATGCACATTGCAGTGAATACGGCTACGTCATTGGCGAGGACGGTTCCGGCTTCTGCCATGTGCGGTACCAGTCCGATTGCGGCACCGGCAGCACCGAGTGCCGTGATCGGAACGGAGATTCCGGATGCATCTGTGAATCCAAAAAGCGGTGATAAGATGAATTCAAGCTTCTTTCCAAGCCATGGAAGGAAAGCGATTCCTTCATAAGCGGCACCGGTGTAAGTTCCGTCTGCAGATGCGCCGTTGGTCAGCATCATGACCAGTGTACAGATGGTGATAACGCCCGGGATGATGGCAAGGCCGACATCCACACCGTTTTTACCACCCTCAAGAAGTGCCTCGATGGCACGTCCGCCGATGCCTCCGTCACGGATCTCGCGGGTATTCATGATGGCATCCATGTCTTCATGTTCTTCGAACTGTACGCAGTATTCTTCGGTTCCATATTCTTTCTTGGTGAAATGAAGCATGATGCGGACACTGATGATACTGCCGATTATAGCGGAAAAGTTACCGACCAGTACAGCAGTTCCGGCGTGTCCACCTTTTAACTTCAGACCGATCATGAATGTACTTACAATCAGTCCCATTCCGAAAGATGTTCCAAGGTTCGTTAAAGCCGGAAATTGGAATTTCTTGAAATATTTACGGAAATTCTTATCTTCAGCAAGTCCCAGGATTGCCGGATTGTCGGACAGATAAGTAGTGATTACACCGAGTGCTGCGGCACCCGGCAGATTATAAAGTGGCTTCATCAGCGGTGACAGTAATTTATTCACCATCGAAATGACACCGAATTCTGAGAACAGTCCTGAAATGGCTCCGGCAAGAACCGCGATTGCCATAATATAGAAGACTGTCTCAAGAAGCAGCTGGTAGCCGGTGTTCATCAATGTGTTCAGCATATTGACACCGCCCATTTTCATACCCATACCACCGAAAATTCCTAAAAAGATTGCCAGAAAGACGAATCCTTCAAGACTGATGGATTTTTTTGTTCTTTTGTTTCCCATAAAAAACCTCCAATATTTTATACACGTATTTTATCCAAGTTTCCCAGCTTATATAAAACGCATAGTAATAAGATACTATATAATTAAATGAAAGTCAATCGTTGTTTACAAATTGTGCATATAAGATAAAATGATGGTAGATAATAAAAATAAATTATGCATAATTATTATGAATTGAAAAAATTTTATTGAAATGCTAATATAAAAATGGATATATTAATAGAAGAGATAAATAAATCGGATGTATGAAATGTTGTTAAAAATTGCAAAAAGTTAAAATTAAGGAAGAGAATGAAGGAGGACAGCAGACTGTGGTAACAGTTGGAGGAAACAGACAGGAAAAGAGAAAAAGGATTATGTCGTATTTCATCAATGCGACAATTGAATTAATGGAAAAAGAAGGAATTGAGAATCTGACGATCAGGAAGGTTGCAGAACAGGCAAAATACAACAGTGCAACGCTGTATCATTATTTCTCTAATCTGGATGAACTGGAATTATTTGCAAGTGTAAAATGTCTGGATGAATATATGCAGGAAACGTTGATACACAAGGCCGAGGGAAAGGATTTTCAGGAGTGGTATCTGGGACAGTGGCGCTGCTTTTGCAGACATTCGTTCCAGAGACCGAGAATCTATAACTTCTTATTCTTCAGTCCGGAAGGGACACAGAACCTGAATGAGGTTTTCCGGAGATATTATGAGATTTATCCAAATGAAAAGGAAGAAAAGACAGAAGATTACGAAGGATTTTTGAAAGAAGGAGATTTCTTCAAACGCAACGAAGATCTGCTAAGAGATGTGATCAGAGAAAGAAATTATGAGATATCTGAGCAGGAGATCAAAGAACTGAATGAAATGAGTGTGCTGATCTATCGGGGAATGCTTGCAATCATGCGAAGTGACAGGGACAAGCCGACAGTAGACGAGGCGGTGGATAAGACAGTCAGATATCTGGCGAAGACACTGGATGCGTATCATCTGGGATAGAGTAAGATATAATCTGGAAGGAGGTATTTCACGTGAGAATAATTGTCATAGAAGATAATGAGTTATATAAGAACGAACTGTTACAATGTCTGGAACAGGAAGAGTCGGATATAGAGATCGTGGGGAGTGCGTCCAACGGGGCAGAAGGTCTTGCGCTGACCGAAAAACTGATACGGGATAATCTCACACCGGATGTGATATTTACGGATGTCCGGATGCCGGAGATGGATGGATTCGAGATGATCGAGGCATTGCAGAGAAGAGGGATATCCTGCAAAATTGTGGTTACAAGTTCCTGCCCGGAATTCCTTTATGCGAAACGTGCGATGGAGCTTGGTGCTGTAGATTTTCTGGTCAAACCGTTGAAAGTCTACGAAGTGCGCAATGTACTGGGAAGGATGAGAAGAGAGCTGGAAAGCGAGAAAAAGTGGAAACACATTCTGAATCTGGAATACATTTTCCTGAATGCGATGGCCGGGAAGATCAAAGATGATCAGCAGATAGGAGACCTTATAAAGGAAGGATACGGGATTGCACCGGAGGAACGGATTGGTGTTCTTGGTATCGGCATGAGTTCTAATTATGAGAAATATAAAGAACAAGTGCTGCAGATGCTGAAAGCATTGGAAATCTTCAATCAGCAACAGGATTTCTGTGCCTATACCATCGAGATGTACGGACGTCAGAGTTTTGTGGTCCTTTTTTATCATATGGGAAATGAACATGAGACCTATCAGTATCTGGAACAGACGATTGTTCCGATGATCTGCAATACGGTGCGCGGAAGGGTGATCTGTACATGGGCGGTCAGCAACGGATTCGGCAATATGTACGAAGCGGTCAGAGAACTAGATCATGCGGCAGAATGGAATCTGATATTGAAAAAGGGAACATTGATCTGTAAAGAAAAAATACAGAAAATTGCATTATATCCATATAAATATCCGGTGAACCTTGAAAAAGAAGCCAAGGAAGCATTACTGAATAAAGATGCGAAACGATTGAAAAAAATATTTTCCAGATACTGGGATTATTGCAGGGAACTTCCATGTACCCCGCAGGAGGCCAAGGAGGGCTGTATCCGTATTGCACTGGTTCTGATCCAGATGGCAGCGGAAACCGGGGCGGTACAGGCACAGAGAAAAGGACAGACATTTCTTCAGCGGATTTCCAGGGCAAATGGATGGACAGATGTGGAAGAAAAAGTGGATACTTTTTTTGAATATCTGACGAGCAAAGACGAAACGGAAAACGATATGAGTCTTCTGATTCAAAAGGCACTGGAGAATATCCGAGAATATTATGATCAGGGTATTACATTGGAAGAGATTGCAGAAAAGCTACATGTGACGGAAGAATATCTGAGCACTCAGTTTCGAAAAGAGACGGGACGGACATTTACAGAGACGATCCGTGGGTACCGGATTGAACGTGTAAAAGAACTTCTGACGGCAACGAACTGGAAGCTGACTAAAATTGCGGAACTGGTAGGTTATACCGATCCGAAATACATGAGCCGCGTGTTCAAGGAAGAGACTGGAATGTTGCCACTTGAATACCGGAAAAAGAACGGTTAGATAGTGAAAAACATTAAAAAAATGCATTTTCAGTCAAAAAAAGTCATCCTTTTTTAAATATTTCCCCCTTGTGGAAATGCATGAGAGTGTTAATATGGTTCCGATAAGAAAAAAGGAGGGACCAATAATGAGTACGAAAAATGTTATTTTTTCAAATCCGGGTGATGTGATAGATTTTGTAAAGATCGTAGAAAAATATCCTTTTGATATGGATATGAAACGGGGTAGATATATTGTAGATGCAAAGTCCCTGTTAGGTCTTATGAATCTTGGATTTGACCAGAAGATCGAGCTGAAAGTATATGATGAAGAATGCGATGATCTCTGGAAAGAGCTGGATAAATTCGTAGCTGCGTAGGGTTGCAGTTATGTTGAAAAGGACGGACAATAAAGCGTCTGCAGTCTGACAAAAAAGATACCGTGGGAATTTTTAGTGAAAATTTTAGTAAAAATTTCTGCGGGGATGGGATATTGTGTGAGAAGAATCCTCAGCGTATAATAAGAGTATACGTTGGGGAACTTTTTTGTATACCAAAGTATGCAAGAAAAGCCGCCAGTGGCAGGATTTCTGTATTGCTATGCATTCGGAAGAAGCTGCCGGTGGCAGGTACTGTAGATATATAAATATTACGGGAGAGGAAAATGGGAAAAAGCAAAAAAGAAAAACGACAGACATATTTCTTTGATAATAAAACACTGTTGGCATTGATCCTGCCGTTAGTGGTCGAGCAGCTTCTGGCGGTACTGGTTGGAATGGCAGATTCCATCATGATCGCAAGCGTCGGCGAGGCGGCGGTGTCGGGAGTATCGTTGGTAGATCAGATTATGGTGCTGTTGATCAATGCATTTTCAGCACTGGCTACGGGAGGAGCAGTCGTTGCGGGGCAGTTCCTGGGACAGGACAGACGGGAAGAAGCCTGTAAGTCGGCAACGCAGATGGTATGGTTTATCACGATCTGTGCAATCGGCATTACAGTGCTTGTATATCTGGGAAAATCTTTTATTTTACATACAGTATTTGGAAAAATCGACCAGGGTGTGATGCATCATGCAGACATTTACCTGCTGATCGTGGCGGCATCGATTCCATTCATGGCACTGTATAACGGAGGAGCGGCGATCTTCCGTACAATGGGCAATTCGAAGGTAACAATGCAAATATCGATCATCATGAACGTTATTAATATAGGAGGAAATGCGATCCTGATCTATGGTTTTCACCGTGGAACGGAAGGGGTTGCGATTCCGACACTGGTGTCAAGGATGACGGCGGCGATTATTATAATTGCGCTATTGTGTGATGAGAAACGGACGCTTCACATAGAACGGACCTGGCGTTACCGAATTAACTGGGAAATGGTTAAGAAGATTCTAAGTATCGGTGTGCCGAACGGCCTGGAGAACAGCATGTTCCAGCTTGGAAAGATTATCGTGCTCAGCCTGGTATCGACATTCGGAACCTATGCGATTGCGGCAAATGCGGTGTCAAATGCAATCGCATTGTTCCAGATCCTTCCGGGAATGGCAATTACGCTGGCAATCACACCGGTTATTTCCAGATGTGTGGGTGCGGGCGATTATGAACAGGCGAAGTATTATAATAAGAAATTAATGCTCATTACTTATGTCAGTATGACTGCGATGGTATTATTTATATTCTCCTTACTGCCATTTATATTAAATGCATATAACCTGTCCGATCTTACAGCAAAGACGACGGCGGATATCATACATTTCCACGGAATCGGTGCGATATTTATCTGGCCGGTTGCGTTCAGCCTGCCTGCGACGTTCCGTGCAGCGGGTGATGCGAAGGCATGTATGTACATTTCGAGCATATCCATGTGGATCTTCCGAATCGGATTCAGTTACGTGCTTGGAAAATATATGGGAATGGGTGTATTCGGTATCTGGGTTGCGATGGTGATCGACTGGGTATTCCGGGCAATGTGTTTCGTGATCCGGTATTTCAAAGGAAGTTGGAAGAAAAATGCGATTGTATAGGATAGAAAACGTTTGTCAGCAGATAGTTGCTAGTTATGATAGAAAAAGTCTGGTTTATCGGAGAAAAGATAGAAGTCCCTTGTAAAAACGGGACTTCTATTTTATAATAAAGGTTAGCCATATAGAAAACAAATAGGAGGAAGTTCTTGTGAAAAAAGAATTAGTAATTGTCATTGACTTTGGTGGACAGTACAATCAGCTGGTAGCAAGACGTGTCAGAGAATGCAATGTATATTGCGAGATCTACTCATATAAGACAGATATTGAGAAGATCAAAGCTATGAATCCTAAGGGAATCATCCTGACAGGCGGACCAAACAGCTGTTATGAAGCAGATTCCCCGACATATAAAAAAGAATTGTTCGAACTTGGTATCCCGGTTCTTGGATTATGTTACGGTGCACAGCTTATGATGCATGTACTTGGAGGAAAGGTAGAATCCGCTCCGGTACGTGAGTATGGTAAGACAGAAGTGCTGGTAGATAAGAAAGATTCCAAGATTTTCGAAGGTGTATCTGAGAAGACCATCTGCTGGATGAGCCATTTTGACTATATCTCACAGGTTGCACCTGGATTCGAGATCACAGCACACACAGCAGATTGCCCGGTCGCAGCAGCTGAGAATACAGAAGCTGGATTATATGCGATCCAGTATCATCCGGAAGTACTTCACACAGCAGAAGGAACTAAGATGTTATCGAACTTCGTATTAGGTGTCTGCGGATGTGCAGGCGACTGGAAGATGGATGCATTCGTAGAGAATACGATCCGGGAGATCCGCGAAAAAGTCGGCGACGGAAGAGTACTTCTTGCACTGTCAGGTGGAGTAGATTCTTCAGTGGCAGCAGGATTGTTATCCAGAGCCATCGGAAAGCAGTTGACATGTGTATTTGTCGATCATGGTCTTCTCCGTAAAGATGAAGGTGATGAAGTAGAAGGTGTATTCGGACCAAATGGACAGTTCGACCTGAACTTTATCCGTGTAAATGCGCAGCAGAGATATTACGATAAACTAGCCGGAGTAACAGAACCAGAAGCAAAACGTAAGATCATCGGTGAAGAATTCATCCGTATCTTCGAAGAAGAAGCCAAGAAGATCGGTGCTGTAGACTTCCTCGCACAGGGAACCATTTATCCGGACGTTGTAGAAAGCGGACTCGGTGGAGAATCCGGAGTGATTAAATCTCACCACAATGTAGGTGGACTTCCGGAGCATGTAGATTTTAAAGATATCATTGAGCCTCTTCGTGATCTGTTCAAAGACGAAGTACGTAAGGCAGGATTGGAGCTTGGAATTCCGGAGAGACTGGTATTCCGTCAGCCATTCCCTGGACCTGGACTTGGAATCCGTATCATCGGTGAAGTAACAGAAGAAAAAGTTAAGATCGTTCAGGATGCAGATGCCATCTACAGAGAAGAGATTGCAAACGCAGGACTTGACAAGAATATTAACCAGTATTTCGCAGCACTGACAAACATGAGAAGTGTCGGAGTTATGGGGGATGAGAGAACATACGATTATGCTGTTGCTTTAAGAGCAGTAACAACTGTAGATTTCATGACAGCTGAGGCTGCTGAAATTCCTTATGATGTACTGAATAAGGTGATGAGCAGAATTATTAATGAGGTTAAGGGAGTTAACAGAGTATTTTACGATCTGACTTCTAAACCGCCTGGAACGATTGAGTTCGAATAGTTGACGCTGGGCTACAAAGCCCGTAACTACGGGGCTTTGCGGCTTTGGGTGTTTGAAATTGCATTATCATTGCATTTTTATATTTCTTTGTGATACATTGCAGTATGCTGATTACTGGTATAATTAGCAATACTTTGAGAAGCTGACTGGTAGCT
>ENA-OQNI01001819-OQNI01001819.1-human-gut-metagenome-genome-assembly--contig:-NODE-1819-length-10794-cov-3.825630_pt1 | contig 10794 bp, 10 predicted proteins | sample MGYA00242627_ERZ504876 | MGnify/ENA primary metagenome ERZ504876 (study PRJEB26092, sample SAMD00036386) | human gut metagenome | host: Homo sapiens | study: EMG produced TPA metagenomics assembly of... | reverse complement strand
TACATCATCGACTTACAGAAGTCTGTAGGTAAAGTAGATGAGGCTTACAAGGCTGTATCTGACATCGCAGCTGAGGGCGGAAACATTCTGTTCGTAGGTACCAAGAAGCAGGCTCAGGAAGCTATCAAGACTGAAGCAGAGCGTTGCGGTATGTACTATGTAAACGAGAGATGGTTAGGTGGTATGCTGACCAACTTCAAGACCATCCAGAGCCGTATTGCAAGACTGAAAGAGATCGAGGCTATGTCTCAGGACGGTACTTTCGATGTTCTTCCTAAGAAGGAAGTTATCGAGTTAAAGAAAGAATGGGATAAGTTAGAGAAGAACCTGGGCGGTATCAAGGATATGAAGAAGCTCCCAGACGCACTCTTCATCGTAGATCCTAAGAAAGAGCACATCTGCGTACAGGAAGCTCATACTCTGGGCATTCCGCTGATCGGTATCGTAGATACCAACTGTGATCCAGAAGAACTTGATTATGTGATCCCAGGCAACGATGACGCTATCAGAGCCGTTAAGCTGATCGTTTCCAAGATGGCTGACGCTGTTATCGAAGCAAAGCAGGGTGAAGTTTTAGAAGGCGCAATGGAGATCGAAGTTCCAGCTGATTTCGCAGCAGAGAGCACAGAAGCGTAATCAAAAAACTTTAAATTAATATTTGGAGGATGACAAAATGGCAGTAACCGCAGCAATGGTAAAAGAGTTAAGAGAAACAACCGGTGCCGGAATGATGGACTGCAAGAAGGCTCTTGCAGCTACTGACGGTGATATGGAAAAGGCTGTAGAGTTCTTAAGAGAAAAAGGACTTGCAGGTGCAGCTAAGAAGGCTGGACGTATTGCAGCTGAGGGTATCGTTGATACTGCAATGTCCGCTGATGAGAAGACTGCTGTAGTAGTAGAAGTAAATGCTGAAACAGACTTCGTTGCTAAGAACGCTAAGTTCCAGGCATACGTAGCAGATGTAGCTGCTCAGGCACTGGCTTCTTCTGCAGCTGATATGGACAGCTTCATGGCTGAAAAGTGGGCAAAAGACACTACTCTGACTGTAAAAGAGGCTCTGTCTTCCCAGATCTCTATCATCGGTGAGAACATGAACATCCGCCGTTTTGAGAAAGTAACAGAAGAGAATGGTTTTGTTGCTTCCTACATCCATGCAGGCGGAAAGATCGGTGTTTTAGTTGACGTTGAAACTGATGTTATCAATGACGCTGTTAAGGAAATGGCTAGAAACGTAGCAATGCAGGCAGCTGCATTAAAGCCAACCTTTACAAACCGTGACGAAGTTAGCCCGGAATTCATCGAGCATGAGAAAGCAATCCTGATCGCTCAGATCCAGAACGATCCTAAGGAAGCTTCCAAGCCAGAGAAAGTTATCCAGGGCATGATTCAGGGACGTATTAACAAAGAATTAAAAGAATTCTGTCTGATGGATCAGGTTTACGTTAAGGCAGAAGATGGCAAGCAGAGCGTATCCCAGTACGTTGCTTCCGTAGCTAAGGCTAACAACGCAAACATCACAATCAAGAAGTTCGTTCGTTTCGAGACCGGCGAAGGCATGGAGAAAAAAGAAGAGAACTTTGCAGAAGAAGTTGCAAAGCAAATGGGTAAATAATCTGACAGTTGCATGAAACTTCTTTTAAAAATTGACATCATGGTATAGACTGATAATGAATGATATAAGTCCGAAAACTGCGCAGGAATGCGGGTTTCCGGACTTTTTCTTTGTTTATTCTATTGTTATATGTGTTATAGATTAAATATCACAAGTTAGCAGGGAATATTGCGGGTAAATATTTGAAATTGTGTATTGGTTGTGTAGAAGTTGTGTAGTGGTTTTGAAGGTGAGTTTTTCGATTTCTTCTCTTGTCACTGACCTGCTCTTGTTATTGTCTTCCATCTGTTACTGGAAGCCGGGGCACATGCCCCGGCCAGAACCTACCCGTTGATGAGTTCATGATCTGCAACATATTTCACCATGTAATCATCAATCAGGCGGTTTTGCTTTTGAAAAGCATACATGAGCGTCTTTTCGCAAACACGGTTGATCATTCTTGGGATACCGGTTGAAATGCGATAGATCTCATCAAGTGCTTTCTCAGTAAATATCGTTTGCGAACATCCTGCATACTCCAGATAGCTGTTTACGTACTGTTCTGTTTCAGCGCGATCCAGATGCGGCAGTGTACAGTACATGTCAATTCGTTGCCGGATTGCGGAGTACTTTTGAAGTTTCAGCTTGTTGTCCCAGAGTTCTGTCTGACCGACCAGCACCACAACCATCGGACTCATGGAATCAAAACGGTAATTCAGCAGAAAACGGAATTCTTCCAGCGTTTCTTTTTCTAACAGATGTGCCTCATCAAGAATGCAGACTACCTTTTGATGACGGACACCACGAATGATTTCAATCTCCTGTTGAAGTTGCCGTTTGGAATCACCGCGGTAAAAGCGGGATTCCAGGCCAAGCTGATCCAACAGACCTTTGTAGAACCATCTGGGTGTCAGCTTTGAATCTGACAGATACAGTACGATATACTTTTCTTTAGGAAGTTCTTCGTAAAACCGTCGGATCAAAGTGGATTTTCCACATCCGGGTTCTGCTGTTACTACGGCAAAGAGTTGTCGGTCCGCAGCGTAACAGAGCCTGCCAAGAGTTTCTCTCATGGCCTGGCTTTCGAACAGCTGATCCGCTGGCACATTTCTGGTGAAGGGGGTATGCTTCATATCAAAGAACTGTTCATACATGGCTTGCCTTCTCCTTCCTCAGTGATGCATAGGAAATGGCATCAGCCAGTCGTTCTTTCGATTCCTGATGTTTCTTTTCCAGCGCATCCAGAAGACGCGATGTTTCCGGCTGTACTGGAAGCATACTTGCTGGTATTACCTGTTCCTGATTGCAATAAGAACTTATCTGCAGCGGAGTGGCGGTAAATGGCACAATGCCGGGATACCGTATTGTCAGCGTATCTGGAGATACTGGATCATAAGAAATCTCTACGGTATGTCCAATCAAAGCTGGGGTTGTTTCATACTTCCGTCCATGAAAACTGATACATCCGCCTTTGTCAACTTTTCGGTTTGCGTGATGCAAAAAAGCTTCCGCAACAACAGACGCATCAAGGAAGGTCAGTAGTCTGGTATCCCGGTTGAATTCCTGCAAAGGAGTAATGCCTTCTGGAGGAATTTCTACTCCCATGCTGGCGTAGTATTCGGCAATGGCAGCATGACTATCCTTGTGATAATACTCGTCCAGGTAAACACTCCAGAGAGCATTAAGTTCTTCAAGTGTACAGACTTTTTTGAGTTTTACCTCGCGCAGGAATGCATCTACTACCTGATGGAACTTTTCGATTTTTCCCTTGTTATGTAAATCTTTACATAACAAGGGAAAGATCTGGATGGTAACGATGTAGATGAAAGCCTATTCTCCAAAAATAAAGTTACGGTTGTAAACTTCTGGTTCAGCGGATGCAAGCCTTGCGTTGAAGAACTTTCTAAACTGAATGAATTAAATGATAAAATTAAAAAAATGGGCGGCGAAGTTGTTGGTATCAATACAGACACATTAGATGATAATCAGGATGGGATCAAAGAAGCGAAAGACATCCTCAAGTCCCAAGGAGTTTCCTACAAAAACTTGACTTTCGCTTCCGATTCAACAGTTGGAAAATATGCAGGAAACATTATAGCATTTCCACCAACAGTTCTCGTAGATAAAAGCGGAAATATCATTAGCGAACCTTTCATGGGCGGAATCGATGATCAAGCAAACTACGAGCAATTAATGAAACAAATTCAGTCCATACTTGATCAGAAATAATTCATTTACTGAAGATTTATGCTTTTTTATGTTGTATATGAATGCTTGATTCCGCTTATCAGAAAGCGCGTGAAATAAACGATGAACTGGAAGAGCTTTTAAAGGATACTTTAACGAATTAACTTTCGAAAGAGTTCCGGTATAAAAACGGGGAGTTTTCCCTCCCCAAAAAATTTTTTAAACTTACACAAAAAACTTGACAAACCCATGGTATACGTTATGTGGAACAGGAAGAAAGCTATACCTTCTTGAATCAGGATAAAATGCCGGTCTATGGCGATTCTGAATATGAACTACTCGGTAACTAAGTTACCAGAGCATCTGAAATCTGGCGGGATACCGCCTTTTTTCAGGGTGCGTCCATGACACCACTATTGCTTGCCTTTCGGCTATACAGCTACTTTTATTATTTCTGGATTTTTTAGTCCGGCCGGATATTGACCGATGTTCTGCTTGAAAATTAATGTGGCCTCCTTCCTGGTTTTCATGACCACACTCCAGAAAAAACACAATCAACATCAAACACTCCCACGCAGATTCAAACCCATATCGGAGTTAGATATCGAATGCTACGACTAAAAGTTCTTCATCGTTGACCATGCCGTTCACTTCCCTTCGGCCTCATCATCCTGGCATAGAAAGCCATTTGCCGGCAATCTATCTTACGGATGCATAGTCGTCAGACTATCAGCATCAGGAAGTAATTTCAAATCCTAAATATCTCGTTCCCTGAAAACTTAGGTTTCCTTGGTTTCTCTCTGCCAGCAGTCCATATTCTGATCTACTCACCCTAAGTTCCATCCGGTCACCGCTCTCCACCTGAAAAGTCACATAGTAGGAAGTTGAGGTGGTTGTGCTAAAACCATGGGCACCTGTAGGATCCCCCGCATTTGCATGTTGCTGCTGAGTAACCTGGGTACGTTTGGTCACAACCGTTGCCGGCACGGTAAGCCTGGGTGAATGGTTATTCTTATTCCATGTAGATATATTTTTTACGATCAGAAAAAGTATCACAGCACATACGCAAACAAATACCATCTGAAACATGATCATTACAAATGAAAAAAACACAGCATATCTCCTCTTTCTATGTTCCTGCAGCTTATTCCATCTCCCGCATTCTGTTTCGATACTGCTGTGGGGAGTATCCCTTCTTACTGCGGAATGCACGGCTGAAATAGGATGGATTGCTGTATCCTACAATCTGCGAAATTTCATTGACTGAATAAGCCGTTGTTTCTAATAAAATTTGTGCATTCATGATACGCACTGATGTAATAAACTGTATGGGTGTTTCCCCTGTATATTTTTTAAAGTTGCGAATGAACCAGCTTGTGCTCATTCCCTTTGAATATGCATATTCTTTAACATTAATCTCCAGATTGTATGAGGAACTGAAATAAGAAATAGCCACTTCCATTTCGCGATCCATATATTCATCCTTCAGGACATGCTCTCTTGTCAGTTCCCGTTCAAATTCGATCAAAAGAAGCTGCAGCAAATGAACAAGCGTCTCTTCGTACTCTTCCTGGCACTTTTGCAGTTCCAGGATAATCCTCTTAAAAAGGCGCTCATACTCTGGTGATGTTCCTACAGGAAAGATTCTCTTCTTATCCGCGAATCCATACCTTCTGAGAAGATTCTTTATATTGCCTCCAGTGAAATGGATCCAATACACCTCAGTCTTATCTTTTCCATAGTATTCATACTTTTGAAGTTCCTTCGGTCGAAACAACACGATATTGCCGGCCGGGACAATCGTTTCATTTTCTGGAGAATCAAAATGAAAGTATCCCTTTCCTGAAGCAATATAAATGATCTGATAATCCAGACGGCCTCGTGGCCGATACGTTGGCAATTTCGGATATGTTGATAAGCGGTAACAGCCACAGCTGCCAACAACGAGTGGCTGCCGTTTATCCTTAAAATCCTGGTGGGACTGGTTCAGATACCCAGTATTCATATACATTTGCATACCCCCTTTGGGATAGTATATCATTTTGTGCATATTTCGTCTATTTCTATTCATGTACATGCACAGCATAATTCTGTAAAATATCCTTATACGATTGCAGAACTATATAATCCACCTTCTTTTGAAGAAGGCCCACAGCACATCAGGAGGGGTTAACCATGATGATACCGCGTTATTATGAAGATTTAAGCATACTGCATGATAACACAATGCCGATGAGGTCCTATTATATTCCAGCATCGCAGAAAATGAACACGCTGATCGAACACCGGGAAGATTCCGACCGCTTTCAGTTATTAAATGGAGTCTGGAAATTCCAGTATTATAAAAGTGTTTATGACCTAAAAGAAGCATTTTACAGGACCAGCTTTAATACAAAAGATTTTGATGACATTACTGTTCCCGGAGTCTGGCAGATTGCCGGATATGATTCACCCCAGTACACCAACATCCGCTACCCTTTTCCATTTGATCCGCCTTATCTCCCGCAGGATATTCCCTGTGGAGCCTACGTCCGAAAATTTACTTACCATGAAAATATCGATGCGCCAAGAATTTATCTGAATTTTGAAGGAGTTGACAGCTGCTTTTTTGTCTGGCTCAATGGAAAGTATACCGGCTACAGCCAGGTCCCTCATGCAACCGCAGAATTTGATGTTACAGAATTTCTGGAAGAGGGAGAAAATACCATTGCAGTTCTGGTCTTAAAATGGTGCGATGGCTCATATCTGGAAGACCAGGACAAATTTCGCATGAACGGCATTTTCCGGGATGTTTACCTCTTAAAACGCCCAGAGCGGGCCATCTGGGATTATCATATCACTACCCAGATCAAGGAAAATACTGCAAAGGTCAAACTGAATGTGACCTTTGATTTTTCAATCCCGGTCTCTGTTATCATTGAAGACCAGGCCAGAGCCGTAGTTGCTACCGGCACAATCTCAGATGACGGATCCATAGAATTTAAGATTCCAAATCCTACTCTGTGGAATACAGAGCATCCATATCTTTACACTCTCACCCTACAAAGCAGTTATGAAACCATCGTCGATTACATTGCTCTTAGGACCATTGAAATCCGTGATAAAGTAATTTACTTCAACGGACAAAAAATCAAATTCCGGGGTGTAAACCGCCACGATTCCGATCCAGAAACCGGTTTTACCGTTAGTGTGCCACAGATCAAAAAGGACCTGTCTCTGATGAAGCAGCACAATTTCAATTCCATACGCTCCAGCCATTATCCAAATGCCCCTTACTTCTATCAGATGTGCGATCTATATGGTTTTATGGTCATTGAAGAAGCAGATATCGAAGCACATGGCCCATACATGCTGTACCGGAAAGAAGATACCGATTATAACCGTTTCAAGCGCTGGAATGAAAAAATCGCGGATGATCCAATCTGGGAGGAATCAATCCTTGACCGTGTTCAGCATATGGTCCAGCGCGATAAGAACCGCTTCTGTATCGTGATGTGGTCCATAGGTAATGAAAGTGCGTATGGATGTAATTTTGAAAAAGCGCTGCGGTGGACCAAAAAATTTGATCCATACCGGCTCACCCAATACGAAAGCGCCAGATACCGCAATTATGACGTGACCTACGATTATTCCAATCTGGACCTGTACAGCCGTATGTATCCGGCCATGAACGAAATCGAAGAATATCTTGAAGAAGACGGAAGCAAACCATTCCTTCTTGTGGAATACTGCCATGCCATGGGAAACGGCCCTGGCGATTTAGAGGATTATTTCCAGCTCATCCAGAAAGACGACCGTATGTGCGGAGGATTTGTCTGGGAATGGTGTGATCATGCCATTGCCCACGGAAAAACGGAAAGCGGTAAAACCATTTATTATTATGGTGGCGACCACGATGAAGAACTTCACGATGGGAATTTTTGTATGGATGGTCTGGTGTTCCCAGACCGTACTCCTCATACTGGGATTTTAGAATACAAAAATGTTTACCGACCAGTGCGGGTTGTATCTTATGATCAGGAAACTGGAAAACTGGTTTTACATAATTACCTGGATTTTGATGATCTAAAAGATTATCTGGATATTCGCTTTGAGGTAATCAAGGACGGACTGTCCACCGTACAAAAAGGAAAACTTTCTCCATTCTCTGTAATGCCACATACAGACGGCGTGACCGAGTTAAACGTAACCATTCCCAGCGAAGGAAAAATCTATTTGAAACTGATATACCGTTTAAAGAAGGAAACACCTTTCCTGAAGAAAAATTTCATTCTTGGATTTGATGAGATCCTGCTTAAAAATGAAGACGGAAGAAACCAGATGGCTTTAAGCTGGCTTGAAAAAACGGACCAGGTAAAAGAGATCCGGGTACATGAAACAGACACAGAAGTGACTATAAACTCAAAAGATTTCACTTATACCCTGGACAGAAGGACCGGTCTTTTTGAACAGATGCAGTTTTCCGGCCGCAACTATCTTATCCATCCAATGGAACTAAATATCTGGAGAGCCCCTACGGATAATGATATGTACCTGAAGTCCGAATGGAAAAGAGCACGCTATGATAAAGCATACACCAGGGCCTACACTGTAGAAACCATTCAGAATATGCATGGTATCTTTATCGTTTCTCACGTTGCTGTTGTTGCTGACTCTATTCAAAAAATCCTGGATATCACGATCAACTGGAAGATTGACAACGATGGAAAACTCAGTTCTGTAATGTATGTGGAAAAAGATGATGAATTCCCGGTACTGCCAAGGTTTGGCATCCGGATGTTTTTAGATAAAAGACTGAAAAATGTGAGTTTTTATGGTATGGGGCCACAGGAAAGCTATCGTGATAAGCACCAAGGAGCTTACCATGCCTTATTCCGTACCAAAATAAACGATTTGCATGAAGATTATATCCGGCCTCAGGAAAATGGATCCCATTTTGATTGTGATTATGTGGTGTTCTCAGCATCCCAGTTTGGTATTGCTGCAGCAGCAGAAAAGCCATTCTCCTTCAATGCATCCTGCTACACACAGGAGAAGTTGGAGGACACTGCGCATAACTATGAACTGGAGGAATCCGACAGCATCGTATTCTGTCTTGACTATGCATTAAATGGCATTGGCTCCAACAGCTGTGGTCCTGCTCTTCTGGAAAAATATCAGTTTGATGATACTTCTTTCCAGCTAGAATTTACTTTGGTTCCATTTTCCAAAGGCTAAAAATGATTATTTTCTGATTATAGGGCATTGTTATTTCGGATTACCGATACAGTAACAGTGTCCCTTTTACGCACGATATAAATGATTGAAAAAATCTGCATAAAACATTAAAAGCTCGTTGATATAATTATGAATTCTATTCATCCTAAATATCCCCTTTCTTTTTGTTTGCAGGTTCATTATAAAACCATTTCACTTTGCGTGCTTGTCAAATCGCAGTAACTATTAGCCAAATCTTGCATCAGGGCGATACGCTTCTTATCTTAATTTAGGAGAATTTTGAAATGCATTTAGTATACGAAAATACAAAGGAAGAGATTATTGCAATAAAAAAGACACCGGTCCATCGGCCACCGCATCTGCATAATGCGCTGGAAATTGTATATGTTACAGAGGGATGCGTTGAACTCGGTGTTGGAGAAGAACTTTTCCATATGGATCAGGGCGACATTGGTTTTATCTTTCCAAATATCATTCACCACTATCAAGTATTTTCATGTCAGCACAATCAGGCAATTTATTTAAATGCTTCTCCATTCCTGGTTGACCGGTTTACAGATATTTTGGAAAACAAAGCGCCAAAGCCACCCGTAATAAAAGCTTTCTCCATAGAACCTGATGTTTATCATGCATTTAATTCCATTCTCGGCGCACAAAAAGACGACATTACATTGGTCCAGGCGTATCTGCAGATTATCCTGGCAAGATGTATCCCGAAATTTCAGCTGGTTGAGAAAGGTTCTGTTGGAAGCACAGATTTGATCTACCGTACGGTATCCTACGTCTCCGGGAATTTTAAGCATTCCATTACTCTGGAAAGTATGGCCAGAAATCTGGGCGTCAGCAAATATGTTTTGTCAAGGATATTTTCTAAAACATTCCATAAAAACTTCAACCAGTACCTGAATGATGCCCGGTTGGGATATGCATGTCAGCGACTTGAAAATACCAATGATACAATCACGGAGCTCTGCCTTGACAGTGGATTTAAAAGTTTGCGCACCTTTAACCGTGCGTTTAAGGAAAAGTTCAAAACTTCCCCCAGTGAATACCGGAAAACATTTGTTAGAAATTGGAATATGATGTGATGTCAAGAAATTGGAATATGATATGATTGCCGAGCGCATGATCCTATGATATACTGATGGGACGGCAAGTCAGAGCACATTAATATGACCAGACAATATATGCAGAGAAGATATTCGAATATCTGGAGTATCACTTGATACAGAAAAGAAAGTTTCCTGATCTTCGCGGAAGTAATTCTATCCATATTAACATATTGTCTAGTGAATGATAAAACCGTGGGACACAAGTGGATAGCTCGCTTATGCTTTGCCCTATCAAACAATCGAACGAAAATCCCCCACTTCAAGCGTTTGCTAAGTGGGGGTATGTCGCATAGGATTTTTTTGTTCATACTTGATTTCATATTGTCCATGACATTAAATTCACATGTACATGCAGATAGGCACTTTCGATTCCAAAAGTGCCTGCTGTTTGTCAAACTCTACATTTTTCTTTATCTTTATAGTATAACTCTATGGACTGATCAAATGCATTTTCCTCATAACACATTTTTTCCTGTCCGCGGCCTACAGCCCCGCCTTTTCTGGCATCCATCTTCGGGTCGGTGTAGCGGTCAAACCACTCCTCCATTTCAACCTTTAAGCGCTGGATCTGCTCTTCCCAGGCTGGGTTTCCATAAAGGTTGTTTTCCTCGTCTGGATCCGTGGAAAGGTCATAAAATTCGCCGGGGCCATCACCGTAGCGGTGGCTATCTTTTAATTTTCCCTTCT
>ENA-OQNI01001815-OQNI01001815.1-human-gut-metagenome-genome-assembly--contig:-NODE-1815-length-10813-cov-3.377878_pt1 | contig 10813 bp, 9 predicted proteins | sample MGYA00242627_ERZ504876 | MGnify/ENA primary metagenome ERZ504876 (study PRJEB26092, sample SAMD00036386) | human gut metagenome | host: Homo sapiens | study: EMG produced TPA metagenomics assembly of... | reverse complement strand
GCAGTAAGAGTATGGGATGTAGATCTGGCATATGGAGAAGAAGATGAAATATGTCTGGAAGGTATCAGACGCATGAGAGAATTCTTTAAAAAACTGGGAATGCCTTTGACGTTTGAAGATGCCGGATTACCGACAGATGCGTTTGAAGAAATGGCCGATAAGGCAACTTATGGGGATACGATTCCAGTAGGTAATTTTGTAAAGATCGGAAAGTCTCAGATGATTGATATTTATAAACTGTGTACAGAAAGAAAATAATAAGGTAAATAGTATAAAGACTGCTGCATAACGGAGAAAATCCATTTTGCAGCAGTCTTTTAATTGGCATAGGAAACAATATAAGAGTTATTGGTAAAAACTACATAGAAATCCATCCAAATGCATTAGCCACGGAACTGATCAGGATAATGGCTGCAAAGATAGGGCACAGGTACTGGATCATAAAATAGAAGATCTTTTTTCTTCGGAATGGCTTTCCTTCTAAGGTGACTTCTTCTTCGATCTTTTTTACACCGATGACTCTGGAGACCAGAAGGCAGGTGGCAATGGCTGCGATCGGCATCATCACAGAGTTGGTGAGGAAATCAAAGAAATCCAGAAACTGCATGCCGATGATGGTCACATTTGCCAAAGGTCCGTATCCCAGACAGGATAAAGAACCAAGGGATACCATGATCACTGCCATAACAATGGTAGATTTTTTACGTCCCCAGTACAACTCATCCTCAAAGGTAGAAACGGCGCTTTCGGTCAGTGCGATGGAGCTGGTCATTGCTGCAAATAATACCAGTAAGAAGAACAGGATACCGATACCGGTTCCAAGGCCCATATTGGCAAATACTTTTGGAATGGTAATAAACATCAGTGCAGGACCGGCGTTCAGTGTATCAGGATCACCGCCGGAGAAAGCAAATACTGCAGGGATGATCATAAGACCTGCCATAATGGCGATAGCAGTATCGAAAATCTCTACATTCTGGGTGGAGTCTTCAATGGACATATCCTTTAACATGTAGGAGCCGAAAGTCACCAGGATACCCATGGCAATGGACAGAGAGTAGAACATCTGGCCCATGGCGGAAACAACTGTCATCCAGGAAAAGTTTGCCGGATTGGGTACCAGAAAGTATTTAACGCCTTCCAAAGCACCAGGTCTGGTAACAGAATAAATGGCAATGATCACGGAAAGAACTACCAGGACCGGCATCATAAACTTGGAAACACGTTCAATACCATTCTGCACACCTGCGTAGATGATGCCTAAGGTGCAGAAGGTAAAAACAATAAAGCAGATCTCTGTGGAAGCTCCATTGGAGATAAAAGCGGAAAAATAAGTGTCAGAGGCAAGTGTCTGCGCCTGTCCGCTGAAATAGCCGATCAGATATTTGATGACCCATCCGCCGATTACGGAGTAGTAAGGAACGATCAGGATCGGGATAATGGCATTGATCCAGCCGCCAAGAGAGAGCCATTTGGATTTTCCAAAACTCTGGTAAGCGCCTACCGGGCTCTTTTTGGTCATTCGTCCCAAAGATGTCTCAGCCATGATCATGGTGTAGCCGAAGGTAAGAGCCAGGATGATGTAGACCAGTAAAAAGATGCCGCCGCCATATTTGGCAGCCAGATACGGAAATCGCCAGATGTTTCCAAGTCCTACAGAAGCACCGGCAGCAGACAGTACAAAGCCCAGTTTTCCGGAGAATGTACTTCGTTTGTTTTTGCTCATGTGATTTAACCCCTTTATTTTTATAAATATGATTTTGCTATATCTAAAACAGTTTAACATAGGAGAAGATAAAATGCAATTACAGGCATATGTTTCCAGACACTTTTTAAAAAGAGAACATTAAAAAACGCCTGGTGAAAGGCGTTTTTGGGAAGATCAGGTATGCTCAGACTGTCAATGTTCATCGTTTTTTTACGACGATTTTTTTCTGGATCATCTTACTTAATACCACACGGCGGATGGGTTGTCTGTGGATCTCTGTGCCGATGAATACAGCTTTTCCAGTCTTTTGGGGTTCACAGCCTGTAATGCCATAACGGCTGTCGGCTACATCAAACTGAAACCACTGGGAACCGGCAAGGATCTGTCCTTTGGCGCGGAAAATATTTCCGTACTGTCCCCGGATCAGATCTTCTAAGAATATAAGAAGAGACTCTGGGGAAGAAAAATAGGCGTTTTCAATGGAAAAGGTATCCGGAAGGTTTTCGGTTTCTTCTGCCTTTACCTGGTACAACCGTCCGTCATACCCTGTTTCAAGAAGCCGCAGCCAGTCTTTCTCAGGAAGAGAAGAGTAGTGGTCTGTATAGATCGTAGCTGTGGGATTGATCCCGGCTAAGACCTGTCTGGCTTCTTCTTTTTCTTCAGCAGAAGCCTGTTCGGACTTTGACAGGAAAATAGTTCCGGCATCTTTGATCTGGTTCTCGTAAAGAGCAGGATATTCTTTTAAATAACGCCGGTAGCTGTAGATATCTGCAATGGTCACAGGTGCCAAAATGGAAATATGCTCGTATTCGATCTGCTTTAAATTTTCCATGACATTGCCAAGCATACCGACACCGGTAGGTTCGATGACCAGATATTCCGGGTCAATGGTATTGGCAATGGAGAGAACGGACAGGGAAAAATCTCCTTTGGCAGAGCAGCAGATGCAGCCTTCTGTCATTTCCCAGATGTTGACAGGGCTCTGACCTTCTTCTGCACGCAGCCGGTCTGCGTCAATGCCAGCGGCACCGTATTCATTTTCCAGTATGGCAAAGTCTTTTTTTGTGTGTTTTGCCAATGCCTTGATAAAAGTAGTTTTTCCTGCGCCCAGGAAGCCGGATACGATCAGTATTTTCATATGATAACCAAAATCCCCAATTCCCAGAGTACGTGCTCTGTTTTCCTGTAGTAGAACGAGAACGCGCCAGAAGCGCGTCCTCAAGATAAGTATGCTATTTAGCCATTAAAGTCTTTATTCTTCGATCACAACAACTGGCTTGATCAGGTCAGCTGGCTTGTCTCTCATAAGGAATAATGCTTCTTCCAGGTGATCCCAGCCCTTGAATACATGAGTGCTTAATGGGGAAACATCCAGTTTTCCGGCAGATACTAAAGCGCCCAGTTTTTCCATACGTAAACGTCCGCCTGGCATTAAACCGCCGTTAATCTGCTTGTGACCCATACCAACGCCCCATTCTGTACGTGGGATATCAATGGTATCGCCGGAGCCAAGGTAGTTTACGTTACCGATCTTGCCGCCTGGCTTTAAGCACTTAACTGCTTCTGCGAAGGTTTCAACGCCGCCGCCTGCGATGACAACTTTGTCAACGCCCTTGCCGTCTGTCATATCCATAACCTGTTTCCAGATCGGGCCGTTCTTGTAGCTTACGAAATCGGTAGCGCCGTACTTCTTAGCTGCTTCTACGCAGACAGGGCGGGTTCCAACTGCGATGATGCGGGAAGCGCCGCGCATATTGGTTCCTGCTACAGACATAAGTCCTACAGGTCCGATACCAACTACTAAAACAGTATCACCAAACTGAACATCTGCCAGCTCTACGCCATGGAAACCGGTAGGAACCATATCAGACAGCATACATGCGTCAGTTGGGCTGATGTTGGATGGCAGCAGTGCCAGGTTGCCGTCTGCATCATTTACATGGAAGTATTCGGAAAATACGCCATCTTTGAAGTTGGAGAATTTCCAGCCCGCTAACATACCGCCGGAGTGCATGGAGAAACCAGCCTGAGCCTCTAAGGAGTTCCAGTCAGGAGTGATAGCAGGAACCAATACACGGTCGCCTGGCTTGAAATCTTTTACCATAGAACCAACTTCAACTACTTCTGCACAGCACTCATGTCCTAAGATCATGTTGTGGCGGTCGCCGATAGCGCCTTCCCAGAGAGTATGTACATCGGAAGTACAGATAGCAACTGCTAATGGCTTACAGATAGCGTCCATTGGTCCACATACAGGACGGTCTTTCTCGATCCAGCCAGATTCTCCGATTTTTAACATTGCGTAACCCTTCATAAATAATGTTCTCCTTTCAATGATGCATTTATATAGTATTTGTTTGTTAAAAAAATATCATCTGATAGTTAAAAATATATCACTAAAAGGTCATAAAATCAATGGTGACTTTATAGGCATATTTCACAATGTTTCAGGTATCTTTTTAGAATAAATGCCAGAAAGGTTATTGAAAGGTATCTTTAAAAGGGCAGATACAGGATCGATCATTAAGACAGGTCCGTAAAAAGCTTTAAAGCAGAAGAGAGACCGATGCCAAAACGGTCACAGCCGGCTTTTTCCATGGCATGGATGGTTTCTAATGTGCGGATCCCTCCGGCAGCTTTGATCTTAATACGTCCCTTTGCCTCATCTGTCATGATCTGTACCTGAGAGAGGGCAGAAGGGTGTGCAGGATACCAGCCTGTGCTTGTTTTTGCGTAATCAGCACCGGCCCGGATGCATAAATTTACTGCCCTGCGTATTTCTTCCTCTGTCAGCTGAGGTGCTTCAATAATGACCTTTAAGATATCTTTACCGGCTGCTTCCCGAACAGCACCAATATCTTCCAGTACATAATTGTCTTCATGACTCCGCAAAGCTGTTAAATTCATAACCATATCAAGCTCTTTACAACCGGCTTCACGCAGTTCTTTTGCCTGTCTGCTTTTCTGGGAAATAGTATCACCGCCTCCCGGAAAGCTGATGACGCCTCCTGTGTGGATGTCCGGGTAATCAGCCAGCTTTTTTGCTACATAAGAAGAAAAGGCAGGAAGGGTGAAAACAGCAGCGAAATGATACCGGATGGCAGCTTCTACCATAGAGTCGATCTCATCACGGGTATGGAATGCCCGGACGCAGCTGATGTCGATCTTTTTTGCAAGTTCTGTGAGACACATATTATTTGCTCCTTCCTTTTCCTGAGATCTCTGCCTCGTACTGGCTGCCAATGATGCGCACGTGGTCAATGCTCACCGGCTTATCCTGATAATAGGAAATACGCCGGATCACTAAAAGAGCGGTTTTGGGTTCTATTTCCAGGACACGGGCTTCTAAGAAATCTGCAGATTTGGCTGAAATACGGTCCCTGGTAGCATCGATGATCAGGCCATAGGTCTCTTCTAAAAACTGATACAGGGCAACGAAATGACCGCTGTGCTGCTCAATGCCAGGGACTTTTGCATATTCAATATAGTTTTCCATTAAAGTTACCGGTCTGCCATCTGCCAGCTGCAGTCTCTGGATCCGGGCAACCGGCGTTCCTTCCGGTATAAAAAGGTCTGCAGCAATATCCCTGGAAGCCGGGATCACATCGATCATCATGCTTCCTGTGGTCACATCATAGCCACGTTTTCGCAAAGACTCAGTTACAGAAGTGACCTGGTTATAATTCTGAGTAGTGCGGATGTCCATGACCATCGTGCCACAGCCCTGGCGCACACTTAAAATACCTTCATCAGAAAGCAGTTTTACAGCCTTGCGGATAGTAGTGCGGCTGACCTGGTATAAAGTTTCCAATTCCTGCTCTGTGGGAAGAAAACTTCCCGGCGGGTAGGTGCCGCCCTTGATAGCGGATTTTAATTTATCGTATATTTTTATGTAGATCGGTTTGTTTGTCATTTTAAGTATTCCCCCTGGGCTTCATTATATATATTTTTCAGAAAAAACGCAAATTTAATGAATTATATTTAAAAAAGTAAACGTTAACTCTTGACGCATCCCCATAAGGAACGTATAATAAGCTTATTATATATGTCAATCAAATCAACAAGGAGGAATTATGGACTATCCAAATAAAGATCAAAGATGGGTTTTTCATGAAAAAACAGAGGCACAGGAGACAGCACCAGGAGTTGTGCGCCGGGTCTTAGCTTATTGTGATAATGTTATGTGCGTGGAAAATACCTTTAAGAAAGGTTCCATCGGAGCAATGCACAACCATCCACATACCCAGATCACCTATGTGGCATCCGGTAAGTTTGAATTTACCATTGACGGAGAAGTACATACAGTCAGTAAAGGGGATACGCTGCTGAAGCAGGACGGAGTGATGCATGGCTGTACCTGTCTGGAAGATGGTATTTTGATCGATATCTTTACTCCTATGAGAGAAGATTTTCTGTAAGATTAAGATCAAGATGAGAAAAATATGGCTGCGTCAGAGGACGCAGTTATAGGTGAAAATGTATTTTAGGGATCAGGAGGATAAAATAATGAGAATTGCGTTGATCAACGAAAACAGCCAGGCTGGCAAAAACGAGATCATTTACCGTGAACTTAAGGGAGTAGTGGAACCAATGGGACATGTAGTAGACAACTACGGCATGTATTCCGCAGATGACGAGGCACAGCTTACCTATGTGCAGTGCGGTATTCTGGCTTCCTTGCTTCTTTCTTCAGGAGCTGCAGATTTTGTAGTGACAGGCTGTGGTACTGGTCAGGGAGCTATGATCGCCTGCAACAGTTTTCCAAATGTAGTGTGTGGACACGTATCCAATCCATCAGATGCATTTCTGTTTGCACAGGTGAATGACGGAAACTGCGTAGCTATGCCATATGCACAGAATTACGGATGGGGCGGTGAGCTGAACCTTCGTTACAGTTTTGAGAAATTATTTGGTTTTGGCAGCGGTAACGGCTATCCGCCGGAGCGTGTAGTACCGGAGCAGAGAAACAAGAAGATCCTGGATCAGGTGAGAGCCAACAACTTTAAAGATGTGATCACCTGCTGCAAGGGACTGGATCAGGAATTGGTAAAGGGCGCTGTAGCCGGACCAAAGTTTAAGGAACTGTTCTTTGCAAATTGCAAGGATGAGGCGATCAAGGCTTACGTAGAAACACTTCTGTAAGTATAAAAACTGAGAAAAATAAAATATGAGAAAACGGTTATTTCCTGTGCAGTCATCTGCCGTGGAAATAACCGTTTTTTTATAGTCGGTACGTTTATTTTTGCAAGTCTGAATGGCTTTGGAAATTGCTCCTTAACACTATTTCCGGTTCCATGACCAGACAGCTGCTGCGGGGATAATCCTTTTTTAGCAGATAATCAAACAGGGTCTTTACGGCAAGAGCGCTTTGCTTGGAGATTTTTTTGTCGATCACTCCACGCAGGATGCCATCGGACAGCGCCTGACGGCTTTCTGTGAAAAGATCGTTGCCTATGACCTGGATACGGTCCTGGATTCCTAACTGTCGGATGCATTGGGAAATATGGTAGGTAAAACGGGCACTGCAGGTATAAATGGCATAGGTATCCGGATGGACCGTCAGATACTGCCGGATCTCTTTGCTGACAGCAAGGGGATCAGAACCCTGGAACGGGACTGTTTCAATAGATGGCGCATAGGTATGCAGGTAAGCTGAAAATGCCTGCATATTAAGGCGCTGATCCTCCATGCCAAGGCAGCCATAGTCTCCGGCCATAAGGATCTTTGCCGGATAGCCGGATGGAAGAAAAGCAGTGAGAAGCTCTGCAGCAAGATAGCCCACAGCTGTATCATTTGCTTTGATGCAGCAAAGACGAAAATCTGTATGAAGATCAGCGCCAATAAGCACCACCGGGATCTGCTTTTTGGCAAATTTTTCCAGGAAATAAGAAGAGTGGTCATGGTCCATGGCAATGGTGATCAATCCCTGGAGATCATCAGAGTCCTGGTTGAATATTTTTTCCAGGACCAGTCCGTTGCCGTCACGGGTAAGCGGATAGGCATATTCTGAAACTGTGATAGGAAATTCACTTACGGTATCCAGATAATTTCGGATGCCGTCCCAGAGAGCACCATAGTAAAAACGGTTATCCCCATCTGTATTTGGCAGAACAACTGCAATGTGAAATTTTTTCTTTGAGAGAGAGGATGCCATATAGTTAACTTTGTATCCCATCTGCGCAGCAACTTTCATGATTTCTGCGCGTCGTTTTTCGCTGACGCCTTCTTTACCGTTAAGCGCTTTGTGAACTGTGGTGATTGTTACTCCCAATTTTTCTGCAACATCTTTTAATGTCACTGACATAGTCTATATCCGCCTCTCTGTGAGTTTTTCTGAAATAAGTATATCGACTTTAAGAAGATTAAACAATAGTTTTCTGGGGATAGAACTTTATTTGGTGAGACTGTTCTGCCGGAAATTGCAGCAGATTGTGTGCTTTTTTATGAAAGTTATCAAAAAATACTAGCGTTTTTCTGACTGCCATGTTATAATGCTAACTTGAAGTGTAGCGCCCTCATGGATATGGGCGAATCACATATATTTTCAAGGAGGAACCCGTAGAAATGAGTGTACAGGTAGAAAAATTAGAGAAAAACATGGCAAAACTGACTGTAGAAGTCAGCGCTGAGGATTTTAAGGCTGCGATCAAGAAAGCGTTCAACAAGAACAAGAACCGCTTTGCGATCCCAGGTTTCCGTAAAGGAAAAGCTCCTCAGGCTATGATCGAAAAGATGTATGGCGAAGGCGTATTCTATGAGGATGCAGCTGATGAAGCAATCAACGCTTCCTACGCTGAGGCTATGAAGGAAAGCGGACTGGATATCGTTTCCAGACCAGAAGTTACTATCGAGAAGATCGGCAAAGATGAGCCATTCGTATACAGCGCATTAGTAGCAGTTAAGCCAGAAGTTACTTTAGGCCAGTACAAGGGCGTAGAAGTAGAGAAGGCTGACGCTTCTGTAAGTGCAGAGGACGTTGAGGCTGAATTAAAGAAGGTTCAGGAGCAGAACGCAAGATTGCTTACTGTTGAAGACCGTGGAGTAGAAGACGGTGACCAGACCGTGATCGACTTCGAGGGATTTGTAGACGGCAAGGGCTTTGAAGGCGGAAAGGCTGAGGACTATCCATTAACCATCGGTTCCCATTCCTTTATCGATACCTTCGAGGAGCAGCTGATCGGCAAGAAGATCGGTGAAGAGTGCGAAGTAAACGTAACCTTCCCAACCGAGTACCATGCAGCAGATCTGGCTGGAAAGCCAGCTACCTTCAAGGTAACTGTTAAGGAAATCAAGGTAAAAGAACTTCCAGAGTTAAATGATGAGTTCGCATCTGAAGTTTCTGAATTCGATACTTTAGACGAGTACAAGAAGGACGTTGAGAAGAAGTTAGCTGAGAAGAAAGAGATCGAAGCAAACTCCAAGAACGAAGACGCTGTAGTTGCTAAGGTAGTTGAGAACGCAACCATGGAGATCCCGGACAAGATGATCGACGCTCAGGCTGAGAACATGGTTCAGGATATGGCTCGCCGTATGCAGAGCCAGGGACTGTCTCTGGATATGTACTTAAAGTACACCGGCATGACTGTAGAGCAGATGAAGGAACAGGCTCGTCCGGATGCTGAGAAGAGAATTCGCACCAGACTGGTTCTGGAAGCAGTTGCTAAGGCTGAGAACATCCAGATCTCTGACGAGAAGGTTGACGAAGAAGTAGCTAAGATGGCAGAAGCTTACAAGATGGAAGTTGAGAAGTTAAAGAGCTACATGAGCGAAAGCGATGTTAAGCAGATGAAGGAAGACTTAGCTGTACAGCAGGCAGTTGATCTGTTAGTAGCAGAAGCTAAGCTGGCTTAATTATTAAAAGTTGTACACAAGAGACCGGGGGGATTCTCTGCTGAGAGTCTCCTTGGTTTTGTATATTAAACGTATATCTGGGAAAAATTCCCGCTATGGGGTGGAAAACAGATATAAAGATCATAACGGAGGATGGTTATATGAGTTTAGTACCTTATGTCATTGAGCAGACAAGCCGTGGCGAGCGCTCTTATGATATTTATTCCAGACTTCTTAAGGAAAGAATTATTTTTCTGGGAGAAGAGGTTAATGACACTTCCGCAAGCATTATCGTAGCACAGCTGCTGTTCCTGGAAGCAGAGGATCCTTCTAAGGATATCCATCTGTATATCAACAGCCCAGGCGGTTCTGTATCTGCTGGTTTTGCTATTTACGATACAATGAACTACATCAAGTGCGATGTGTCCACTATCTGTATCGGTATGGCAGCAAGTATGGGCGCTTTCCTGCTTTCCGGAGGAACAAAGGGAAAACGTTTTGCACTGCCTAACTCTGAGATCATGATCCATCAGCCATCTGGCGGCGCCAGAGGACAGGCAACAGAGATCCAGATCGTTGCAGAGAACATTTTAAAGACCAAGAAGAAATTAAATGAGATCCTGGCTGCCAATACTGGAAGAAGTTATGAGGAGATCGCCCGTGATACTGAGCGTGACAACTACATGACTGCACAGGAAGCAAAAGAGTATGGTCTGATCGATGAGATCCTTGCACATCATTAATAGTGTTAATGAAAGGTTAGGTACAATATAGTATGCCAATTAGACCAGATGATACGATCCGCTGCTCCTTCTGCGGAAGGACACAGGATCAGGTTAGAAAAATGATCGCCGGTTCAGGCAATCATAATGTATTTATCTGCGATGAATGCATTGAATTATGCTCAGAGATCTTAGAGGAAGAGTTGGGAAAACAGGAAGAGGAAGATGTAGAAGAGGAAGCACCTCTTTTTAACGATATCCACCTGTTAAAACCAAAGGAGATCAAGGCATTTCTGGACGAGTATGTAATTGGACAGGATGATGCAAAAAAAGTACTTTCTGTAGCTGTATACAACCACTATAAGAGAGTTACTTCCTGCCAGCATATGGATGTAGATGTACAGAAAAGCAATATCTTAATGATCGGACCTACCGGTTCCGGTAAGACCTACCTGGCACAGACGATGGCAAAGATCTTAAACGTTCCTTTTGCCATTGCAGATGCAACCTCTCTTACAGAGGCAGGCTATGTAGGCGAAGATGTGGAAAATAT
>ENA-OQNI01001809-OQNI01001809.1-human-gut-metagenome-genome-assembly--contig:-NODE-1809-length-10876-cov-6.481905_pt1 | contig 10876 bp, 13 predicted proteins | sample MGYA00242627_ERZ504876 | MGnify/ENA primary metagenome ERZ504876 (study PRJEB26092, sample SAMD00036386) | human gut metagenome | host: Homo sapiens | study: EMG produced TPA metagenomics assembly of... | reverse complement strand
TCGGCTACACAGACGCTTACTTTGTTCACTTTGGCAAAATCAAACGCAGCGCAAACGAAAGGGCAGTTTTTCTATATTTCAAGACTGCTTTTTCGTTTACGCTGCTATTGATTGTAGCCTAAAGAATCTTCTTCTCAACGCAGCATCAATTAATGATATTGACTTATCTGAAGAGTTCATTGTTCCAAGAATATATAAGTTATTAGGAACGGCAAATAATTCGCCAGAAGGTAAAGTTACACAAGTTTGATTTACTTCTCCCCAACGCTTATCTTCTTCTATCAAAGTAATTAGCTCTCCGAATACTTTTGAGATATTAGCACGATTTATTTCATCAATAATGATTACATAATTATTCTCTGCATCTGAGATAGCTACGTCGGCAATCGATTTAAATACACCATCGATATCCTTAAAAGAAATTCCTCCAACTTTTGTATCAGGTCTTAATCCTTGAATGAAATCTTCATATCCATAATTCTGATGAAATGTTGTAAACACAATTTGACCTGCGTCAATTAGCTTATTATATCTTTCCATTTCAGCTAATCTCTGGGATTCAGATTTTTCACTCAAATCTGCTGCTACTCCATCAATCATACCTAAAGCATATTCTACTGTTGAATATGTTTTTCCGGTTCCTGGCGCACCATATAAAATACTGTTAATTGGATGTATTTTGTTAGTCCGTTTCTGTCTTACTGGTAAAGACTTTTTACTTGAAATATCCTCAGGACTATCAATTCCATCATAAAAGGCTACTCCATATTCATTGTTAAAAATGGAATCATATATGTTCAACCCTTTGCTTAATTCAGCATGATAAGAAGCATTTAACCCAGCTGCAGCTACAAGAGCAGATGCGGCATATCCATTTTTTCTTATTTGGGCTCCGTATTTGATTCCAAACATGTGAATAGCAGTTGCTTTATTTGAAGCATCAGGTGAACTATACATGCTACTTAACACCTGCGCCAATTCTTCCATTGAATAATCCTTTTCAGACTCTTCTACAACTATCTCCCTGGTTGTAGCTTCTTCATCTATATCAGCCTCATATTGCTCTTCGCATAAACTATAATCCTGATCCACCCCCTCAAAAGTGAACTGCAAAAGCAATTTCTTCATCAAACCATCTTCTGCACTTATTCTATGTATTGTTGCTCTTAAAACGCCCTTACCATACCATTCTCGTATAGGATCGACCTTCTTCCAATCAACTTTTAAATTCTTTCCATCACCTGGGTTTTCAGTAACTACACCTATGGCCTTGATCCCCATAACACCAACCGTTTTTCCATTGTTGTTAAATGGCAAACCTCTTTTCTTGGTATAGGATGATTTCAAGGCAATCTTATCTCCCACCTGAACAGATTTAACTGCGTCAATAAACTTAGAATCCCAACCATTCTCCCAACGACCTTCGGTAATATATATATCGGAAAAATCAGTATAAACCCCTTCCGAATTCTCACCGGTAGCACCTACATACCAGGCAAAATCTGTACCTAGACTTTGTGCTGGTTGTTCAATATTCAGCAATTCTCTAATTTCTTCGAGATTTCCACCTATTTTAGATCCCAAATCAGCCATGCTACACACCTCCCAATTGTTCAAGCAACGCTCTCTTTTCTTCTACAACTTCATAGTATTTATCAGCTTTCTTAATTAATCCTGCTTGCAAAAGCAAGCTTGTAAAGTACCCATATGAAGTTAGGAATGAAAGGCCTTCTTTTCTCTTATCAGTCTTTGTTTTTTCTCTTAAGTCAATATCATTGCGAACCTTAACATGAACTTCAATTTCCAGATCTCCACATCTATACATATCAACTTGCGGATGCATAGCATTAAGAGCTTCCCTTATTTCATGTTGTTGTTTAACATATAGCAGATATGCGAACTCGATTTTACTAACTTTACCAAATTTAAGCAAAAATCTAATCAGATCCTGAAAAGGTTCAACATAATTAACATCGGGCTGATTTACAATCTTTTTCAACGCTCCAAAAATAATTTCTTGCTGAATCATCTCAAAACGTTTAACAGTTTCTGCGACTTGTTTCTTTGTATATCCTTCTGTTTCTATCAAGCTTACAGTTTCAAGCGTTTTTACATATGCCAATCCTGTATTGGTATAAAAATAGTCAACTTGAATGTCTCCACCTTTTTCATAATCCACTAATCCACCATTTTTCAATAAAGGATAAATATTGCGATTGTTGTTATCGTTAATACCTTTCTCGCTCTGAAGCTTCATTCTGAATTCCTTAAACGGAATGGAAATACCTTTGTGTTCACAAATCCATTCGTATGTTTTTAATAACACTGAATTCGTATTACTTGTAAAACTTGCACCTGGCGACGATGTGTTTTCTATCTCAATAATCATTTTTATCACCTCATAACTGTTCTCTTATCGCCTTTGCTATTGCATAAGCCAGAAGTGGAGGAACTGCATTCCCTACCTGCTTGTATTGGCTAGTTTTAGATCCAAGAATTTCAAAATCATCCGGAAACGATTGTAATCTAGCATTCTCTCGTACTGTTGGAATTCTATTTTCCTCAAAATGGAAATAATTTCTATGGCCTGTATCAACAGTATTGGAAGGTCTCTGACTAGACATACGTTCAAAAGCTTTATTATATTTTCTTACCTCCCAGAATTCACGAGGCAAATCCTTTATCGATCCGCCGTCAGGGATTTTGCTTATAATATCTACCGTTTGCGCTGAATGCTCTGTAATCTGATGATTCAATATCTGAGTTGAATTCTTTCTCATCAATTTCTGAAATGCATTCTGTGGCTGGCAGCTATATACATGTACTTCGTCAAGCCCATCAACATGAGATAATCTAGGCAAATCAGATAATGCATCCAAACAAGTAAGAATTTCCGCATTTTCTTCTGGAAATATAAACTTCTTTCCTTTAATCCCCACAAAAAATACTCTGTATCGGTTTTGAGGCACGCCATAATTTGCTGCATTCTTTATTTCATAATGAACTTCGTATCCAAGCTCACCAAATCTTTTAACAATATCATCCCTAAATGCTCCCCCAGCCAATGTGGTCAATCCTTTGACGTTCTCCAACACAAAAAAATCAGGGTTTACTTTTTCGACAATTCTGCAGTATTCAAGATACAAATGATTTCTAGGATCATTGACATCTCGGGTTCCAACTGTACTATATCCTTGACATGGAGGGCCTCCAATAACACCAACAACATCCCCTTCAGCTGCCATCTGCTCCAAAAATTCATCTGTCCAATTATGAATATCTTCACATACTGCCACCGGATTTTTATGATTATGATTATATGTCTTAACCGCGTCTGACCACATATCGATAGCAATCTTCACATCAAAACCTGCCATTTCGAAGCCTCGACTAAGACCTCCACAACCGCAGAATAAATCTATTATCTTATTCCTCATTCTCAATAACCTCTTTCAATTGTTCTGCAATCACCTTTGCTAATAAAGGAGGAACTGCATTTCCTACTTGTCTATACTGCTCTGATCTATTTCCCATGAATACAAATTCATCTGGAAACGATTGTAATCGTGCAGCTTCTCGAACTGTAGGAATTCTGTTGTATAACGGATGGAAATAATTACTATGATTATTTCCAGTATCAATAGTACATGATGGCTGATTGACATCTAATCTTTTATAAGCCGACGAATGTCTATTTTTTCTATCTGTAGGCCATAACTCTTCTGGAACATCTTGCCAATTACCACCTTGTGGAACAAACGATATCCTATGCTGAACTTTCTCTGCCGGATATCGCACTTCATGATTTGGAACCCCATTATCCTTCGCTCTCAAATATTTCCTATATGTACTTGTCGGCTCATCTGTTAAATAGAAAGGTTCATTTGTCGAACTATCTTCATGCAGATACAACTCACCAATTGCATCCTCAACGGTAACCTCTTCACTGACTTTAGATAATTTATCAAAATCAAATTTCTCGCCATTTTTAATCATGACAAAGAAGTTTCTCTGCCTCCTTTGGGGAACACCATAATCAGATGCACTGAGTATTCTATGATTTACAGAATATCCTCTACTCTCAAAAATCTCATAGATACGATCCTTTGCATATCCATTATTACTGGTTACAATTCCTCTAACATTTTCTATTACGATTGCCTTAGGCTTAGCCAAATCCACAAATTTTACAAATTCAAAAAACAACTTATTTCTTGGGTCTTCCCCTTCTATTTTGTAGCGATTAGCAGCAGAAAAACCCTGGCATGGAGGTCCACCTATAATTACATCGATATCCTGTAAATCTCCAAATGCTTCCAGAATTTTGGACTGATCCATCTCTAACAGATTGCAACATATTCCTTTAGCATTTTCAAAGTTTCTATTATATGTTTTAATTGCTGGCGCATTAAAATCCACTCCGCCTACAATCTCATAGCCTGCCAGCCTAAATCCTTCGCTCAATCCTCCGCAACCGCAGAATAAATCAATTACTTTTAGCATTAATTTGCATCCTCCAATTTAATCATCATTTTCTACGACCTCGGCAATATCTGCTATATCGCATTTAAGCGCTTCACATATTCGCACTAAATTATCCGTAGTTACATTTTCATTTCTTCCCATCTTTGCAATTGAAGTAGAACTCACACCAGACATCTCACACAAATCTTTTTTCTTCATGTTTTTATCAATCAGTAGTTTCCACAACTTTTTATAGCTCATTTTCATTTCAAACGTCCTCTTAAATAAACTTCAGCCATTTACAATAATCCATTCTTCATATTACCATAATCGCATCCCATCTTCAATAAATAATTATGCTTTCGCGTAATTAATTACGGCTGTATTTGATTTTTGATTCATCTTAAAATCTTGAAATAACCCTTAAAATGTACAAGGCTTAAAATGCACAAGCAGTCCATTTATCTATCATCTATTATACTCAAATGGTGTACTAAAAAACGGACTCATAAACCCACGCCTACAAGTCCGCCAAACATCACCCTTTTCTCCTTCCACCCATCTGCCATTTATCATGGCTCTTAATCCCTCTCACCGCCTGCCTCAGTGTATTCGCACTTCCATGCTGATGATATGGGTGAGAAAACTTATGCTTATGAAAAATAACCACTGAGCCTTCCCCCGGATACTCTGGATTATGTAGGTACCAGTAATGCCCAGTATTTCTGGACATTATGGTCACATCATAATCATCAACTGCTATGATGCAGAAGTATTTCGGATCAAGGCACTTTAAATCTTCTGTATTAAACAACCGCAGCCTCCTTCCCTTCAAACCATGCAGCCAAGGCCTGCTCCACAACTGCTGCCATCTGCTTTGAATCCATTCCTTCAAAATACTTACTGCAGATAGACTTAGGAAGCTTGAAGCTTACACCGGCATTTCCATCGGTATGTTTCACCTGCAAAGCTTCAAGGATCTCTGCCATCTTCTCTTCTGTCAGACTTCCGGATACCTTACGAAGCTTCTCTGCATATGCTGGCTTAACCTTAAGTCCCTGACGCTCCACAATATTCCAGAGCATCTGCTGTTCTTCTGTTGTGAGATAAGACACATCCACTGCTGCCAGCAGAGCAATCTTATTTTCATCCATCAGATTCTTAAATGGCTGAATCAGATAATTAAGCCTCAGATACCTTGCTGCATTTCTACTTGAAAAACCATATTCCATAGCAAGTGCATCCCTGCTCTTTAACTTGTGGCCATTATGACCACAAGTTGATTCTGTCTCATTTCCACCAAGAAGTTCTAATTCTCTAATGATGTCATTGCGCTTCCCCTGGCAACAGGTCTTATCATACTGCTCAGCCATAACTGCTGCCTTCTCACTTGGAAGCAAATCAGTAAAAGATCTCTGCATCAGGTTCGTTTCAATCACATACACATAAGCCTCTGCCTCTGATAGCCCCACCTTCACAATAGCAGGCACCTCAGTAAGTCCTGCAAGCTTGGCTGCATTGGCTCTGTTATGACCGGAAAGCATTTCATATCCATCATCTGTCTTAAGAACAATAACTGGATTCAGGACACCATGCTCATGAATGCTCTCTACCATATCATCAAGACGTTCTCCCTTGTACAGATGGAATGGATGGTTATGAAATGCCTTTATGGAATCAATTGCAATCTGCTCCACTCCATTTTCTGCCTTAACCTCTGTGGTGTGCTCCGAAGTAGCCTCAGTCAGCAGATCCACTGCATCAAATATTTTTCTCTTACCTGCATTAGCCTTCATATGCAATCAACTCCTTTGCTAAATTCTCATAAGCCTCACAAGCCTTGCACTCCGGAGCATATTCCAGAAGCGGCTCACTATAATAAACAGACTCTCCGACCTTAACTGTATTCGGAATCTTACTATCAAAGATTCTTATCTGTCCTTCAAAGGTATCACTGACCTGTTCTGTGATTACCTTACAAAGATTAGTTCTGGCATCACACATAGTGAGAAGTATTCCTGCCACATCCAACTTGTCATTGATACGGCTCTTAATCTTTTTCACTGTCTTAAGGAAGTCCTGCAATCCCATCATTGCCAAAAGCTGAGGATTAACCGTAATAATCACTTCATCAGCTGCCGCCAGAGCATTGATATTCAGCGCTCCAAGTGTCGGTGCAGTATCAATGATAATCGCATCGTATCTTTCCTTGAGCGGTTCAAGAACGCCTGAAAGCATCTTCTCTGCTCCCATTTCAAGACGAAGCTTTGCATCCACCGCTGACAGAACCATTGATGACGGAATGAAATCTACTCCATTACGGTTCATAATGTATTCTTCCGGTGCAGGCAGTTCTTCATCATCAATCTGAGCCATCATCAGATGACCGATAGTAACCGGAACTTCGGCAGGCTCTTCTACTCCAAAGCAGGTGGAGAGATTTGCCTGGCTGTCAAAATCTACTGCCAATACCTTCTTCCCAAGTTTCTGTAATGAATATGCCAGGTTATATGTAGTAACCGTCTTTGCACATCCGCCTTTCATACACGCTGTCATATATATCTTTCCCATGATTGCCTCCTTATCTGAGCAGCTGGTCTATCAAAGACTCAGCCTGTACTTCCATTGCTCCATTGATTGCTTCCATAATGTCCTTACCAAATACCACGATGATGATAAGAACCGCCACGATAATAATGAATTCCACCTTTGCTAAAATATCCTTCTTCATCCGCAGTACACCGCCTCTCGCTCTGCTACAAATCTGGCATGGATCTGTTCCTTTTCCTTCTGATATCTCTTCTGCAGTTTCTTCATTTCTTCTTCCATGAAGGCTTTTTCCTCTGCCACCTGCTGAGCCTTCTCTTCATTCAGGCTGATAATCAGCTGACCATCCTCACACTTGATTCTGACAAAATCACCGGTCTTGAAACCAAGTTCCTCCAACCATAATCCGCTGACTCTTAGCATTGGAACGCTCTTACCATTTCTGTAGATATCACCCACAGTGAGATCTCTGTATTCTTTTCTGACTGCCATAAGCATTACCTCTGATATGATTTGATGTGTGGTTCCAGAACGAACCACGAAAAAAGGGACCCACATCCGAAGATGTAAAGTCCCATCAATTTGCACACAGACATAAGGCAGTTATATTCCGGGCAGAGTTCACCCGTCTGTCTTTGTCTATAATCGTATTAAGTTTAAGTTCGGCGCCGTCCTTATCCTTAACCGCCCTGAAAATTGGTCAAAAAAATAGGACTAAGTCTGAAAAGCCATCGCTTTAAGCGGCTTCTTGACTTAGACCTATTATTTCATAATCATCCATAATTACCATTCCGTAAGAATTAATTCGTTCATTAAATTTTCCTCTGCTGTACATTGAACCAACCATTGCAACATCTATGATCCCCGTCAATGTATTTTTATTTCCGTGCAAAACGCCTATCACACTATTTCTTTTTTTCTTTCTTCCTGTTTTTGTTTCATATTCCGGTGGTTCTTCTCTTATCTCTAAGAAATGATTCAATTCATCAACCCACTGATTAAGCAAATCTTTACTTTGCAGCAAAATGAGCGTATTTACTTTTCGCTCTGCAATAAGGTAACTACATACTACAGTCTTTCCAAATGCAGTTGCCGCACTCAAAACCCCATCTGAATGTGATAATAATTTTTCTGCTGCTAATTCCTGTTGCATTCGCAAATCACCTTTAAAAGATACTCTGATAGGTTGTCCTGTTTCTCTTTGATCTGAAACATCAACTGAAATGCCTGCTTTTTCACATTCCTGTATAATATTTTCCCGCAGTCCTCTCGGAATCTGTATATATCCATCTATATCCTTACCTAAATATACAGCACTGAAATTATAATAATTAGAATATCCCAGCCTTTTATTTTTGTAAAATTCCGGATTATCAAATGCCGCCAAACTACGGACCTGATTTTGTATTCTTGGCATAAGATTCAGAGTATCAATATAAACTCCATTGCCCAATACCATATGAAGCTTGCCCACAACATCTGACTTACAAAACTCACATTTCTTCTTCCATGGTTTCGGTCTGACATTCTTCTCAATATTAGTAAGCGTTCCTCTGACTTCTGCTAATTCTCCCTGCCATTTTGCCATGCATTGTTCAACATCTTCTATTCCCAGCTTTTTTGTTTTATTGAAAAGAGCATCCCATTGATCAGGATATGCATTCCAATTTTCATCTACAAAAGCACTATTTCCATTTTTAAGTGCCTGCCCCTGTAATGGCAATGCAATCAAATTACCCATGCTGCTTGCCACATCCTGCGAAGGATACATTCTATCATAATAATGAAACGATTTCAGATTGATGGAAGTTGAACCCTTGTCTAACAGGAGAAATCCAAAATTCCTTGCTGTTGCCGCAGGTATTGCCTTTTTAAAGAAAATCCATACATGGGCACCTTTTCCAGATCGAGATCTCTCAACTAAAGGTCTGATACCATTAAGCTCACACATTTTTCTAAGCGCATCCACTTCTTTATGCCACTCATTATCCGTATTTGCAAAGTCCGTAACCTCTGCTCCTTTTTCGTGATTATCAAAATCAAATACAATAAATCTGCATGTTCCATTTGGCAGTAAAGGATATACACCTATTACATCTGATCCATCTTCTTTTGTGCCTAACAAATGAGCAATTATTTTTTTTACATCCAGACTTATCCATTTGGTATTTTCACATTCATCACAAAATACCTTCTCTTTACGTTGTTTAGGACAAAGCCGGTCATTCCAACGATTTGCACATTGTGGAAAATACCCCCCGTTCTTTCCCCGTCTGGCATATACATCTTCTCTTCCCCAAAACATCGAAAAGAAACGTATTGCCATTTTCTCTGTAATATATGGCGGATTTACAATACGACTCCCTTGATCCAGGTCATATTCTTCTGCACTTTCTATTTTTTCTTCAAAAGGATTCACTTCTTCATATGAAATGCCTGCTTTCTTCAATTTATCTTTTAATATCTTGTTCTCATATTCAAGCAACCTAACCATTTTTCTCAATGAATCAGCATCATATGCTTCTATGTTCAAACCTTCCACCTACAATTCTTATTATCTCGTAACATAACTTCCAATCAATGTCCCAACTTAATTTTAGTACTTGTTCCAACTATTTTCAATACTTATTTTCCGTATTGACGCATTTCTTCGCCAATCGTATAATTAAGTTAGATACAGAGCATTTCTGTTATCAAAATATTGCCCGCCCACCATTGGCGACTTATAAATGATTGGCTCGAAAATATTGTTCGCTTACCGGAAGCGTCTAATAAATGTCCGGCTTGAAAATTATTTAGAAATTATTTTTGTTTTCGATATTGTGTTTTTATCACACATTGCATATACTATAAATACACAAAAAAGCCAAAAAAGAGGAGGTGTTAGTATGGCTACTTCAAGTATTACTCATAATTTTGTCGTATCCAATCCAAATAGCGTAAAGCGTTTTGTCGCAGCAATTGACGAAGCCGACCGTGACCGCACACCAAAGCAGACACTTCCCGGACGTCAGTTAACGAACCCACAGGAAATCTTAGCTTTAATGTCAAAAAGGAAGAAAAAACATGTCTGATAAATATTTTACCGTTAATATTCGGGCATATTTGGATAAAGACGAACCGACATATATCGGAGAGGAAAGTCTTTACGACTTACTCTCCGATTTTTCTTGTCCCAAAAATCCCGATGTGGAATACTTTTTATTACATAATGCGATTGAGTTTACCAAAAAAGATCAATCTATCACTTATCTGGTATTTGATGCTGAAGATGCTTCACTGGTTGGTTATTTTTCACTTACAGTAAAACCAATCTCTGTCCGTGCTTCAAATATCAGCAAGACAATGGCAAAAAAGCTGTCCCGTGTCAGTATTTTGGATGAAGAAACACAATCCTATACTACCGCAGCTTACCTGATTGCCCAGTTGGGAAAGAACTATTCTCTTCCAAAGAATAAACGAATCCCTGGAAATATTCTACTGGGATTTGCACTGGAAACCATATCCAGTCTCAAATATTCCGTAGGCGGCGTTATGGAGTTTCTTGAATGCGAAGATAATGAATTTCTTCTGAGCTTTTATACACAGAATCATTTCAAGCCATTTGATACTCGTATTACCGCTTCCCAGAATAATGAGTCACACACTCTGCATCAGCTTTTAAAATTTATTTGATTTAAAAATACATGAAAAAAGCGACAGTCTGATTTACATTTTGTATTTCAGGAAACTGCCGCTTCTTTTTCTTCCTTATTCTGTTTTTCTTCCTCCAACTCCCGGAGGACTTCAGCGCCGTACTTATCAATCATCCGTACCAGAAAATCAATGCACCGCTCAAATTCAATATTCTGTTGCATAAGCTCCT
>ENA-OQNI01001805-OQNI01001805.1-human-gut-metagenome-genome-assembly--contig:-NODE-1805-length-10924-cov-4.196814_pt1 | contig 10924 bp, 12 predicted proteins | sample MGYA00242627_ERZ504876 | MGnify/ENA primary metagenome ERZ504876 (study PRJEB26092, sample SAMD00036386) | human gut metagenome | host: Homo sapiens | study: EMG produced TPA metagenomics assembly of... | reverse complement strand
GATCATTTGACAATAATGCTAGAGACCTGTTCCGATCGCACAGGTAAGACCTCCCGTGATAAAGGATTTTGCCATATTCAGATAAACATTGTGCACCGGTGTTTTCTTTTTTACATAGTCTTCATACTGCTGCTGTCGTTTTTCTTTTTCTGTCTGCTTCAAAACTATCGCCTCCTTTTTCTTATTTCATAGTATCCGAAAAAAACGGAAAAATATTCTGTCACCGGAAAGATTTTCAATCGGATGTATATTTCATCTGGTGAGATGCATACTAACAGCAGAAAGAATTTGCAAAAACAGGAAGAAAAGAGGAGAGAAGATGAATCAGATCAGAGGCAGTCAGAGCATCAGTTTCGGGGAAGCTCCCTATTTGATCAGCAGTGCTTGTGTAGCGGGAAGCAAAGAGGCGGAAGGTCCCCTTGGAAAGCTATTTGATATGGTGAACCAGGATGATCTTTTTGGAGCAAAAACATGGGAGGAGGCAGAGAGTACCATGCAGAAAGAAGCATGTGTACTGGCACTTGGAAAAGCACATATGGATGCAAAGCATGTGCGCTATCTGTATGGCGGAGACCTTCTGCGTCAGGGAATCGCCACTTCCATGGGAGTGGAAGAATTACAGATTCCCATGTTCGGATTGTACGGAGCCTGTTCCACATCCGGAGAAGCACTTGCTCTTTCTGCTATGAGCGTGGCAGCTGGGTATGGGGAATATATGCTGGCAGTGACTTCCAGCCACTTTGGAAGCGCGGAAAAGGAATTTCGGTTTCCGTTGGGGTATGCATCCCAGCGTCCGTTATCTGCCAGCTGGACGGTGACGGGAAGTGGAGCATTTCTGGTAGGCAGACAGAAAAGCCATGTGAGGATCACAGGCGTGACGGTTGGGAAGATTGTGGACTATGGACTGAAGGATTCCCAGAATATGGGAGCGTGTATGGCACCGGCAGCAGCAGATACCATTTTAACAAATCTGAAGGACTTCGGAAGAAGCCCGACCAGCTATGACCGGATCATTACAGGAGATCTCGGGTATATCGGACAGAGTATTTTACTGGATTTTATGAGTAAGAACGGGCATCAGATGCGGGACAGACACCTGGACTGCGGAATGAAGATCTTTGATCAGGAGAAACAGGATACGCATGCGGGAGGAAGTGGCTGCGGCTGTGCGGCAGTGACGCTTTCCGCTTACATTCTTCCAAAGATCCAGAAAGGCGAGTGGAAACGGGTACTCTTTGTGCCGACGGGTGCTCTGATGTCTACGGTCAGTTACAACGAAGGGGCAAGCGTTCCGGGAATTGCACATGGGATCGTGCTGGAACATTGCTGAGAAAAGGAGGAGATTAAGATGGAATATGTACATGCATTCTGGGTGGGAGGTCTGATCTGTGCGGCGGTACAGATTTTGATGGACCGGACCAAGTTGATGCCGGGAAGAATCATGGTGCTGCTTGTATGCGGCGGCGCAGTGCTTGGATTTTTGAATATTTACGGACCATTTCAGAAATTTGCAGGAGCAGGAGCGAGCGTACCGCTCCTTGGATTCGGAAACGTACTGTGGAACGGTGTCAAAGAAGCCGTTGAGAAAAATGGGTTTCTGGGAATCTTTATGGGTGGTTTTAAAGCCAGTGCTGTGGGAATTTCAGCAGCATTAATTTTCGGTTATCTGGCATCTCATATCTTTGAACCGAAGATGAAAAAATAGACACTGTGTCTTTATGTTAAGGAAATGTAAAGATTTTGTTGTTTTTTGTCGAGTATAATGTTATCGTAATAGTGCGGAAAATTTTATAAAGGGTTTATTACAGGAGGAAACGTATGGATTACGTGAGCATTATTCTCCCCTTTATCGGGGGACTGGGTATGTTTATCTATGGTATGCAGATCATGGCCCAGGGATTGGAGAATGCAGCAGGCAGCAAGATGAAGAGTCTGCTGGAGGTACTGACAAAGAATAAGTTTTTTGGGGTTTTGCTCGGTGCTTTTATTACAGCTGTCATTCAGAGTTCATCCGCTACGACAGTGATGGTAGTCGGATTTGTAAATGCAGGGATCATGAATCTTACCCAGGCGATGGGAGTGATCATGGGAGCCAACATCGGTACTACGGTGACCGGATGGCTGGTATCCAGTGTCGAGTGGGCAAAAGCGCTCAGCCCGGCGAATATTGCACCGGTGGCAGTTATGATCGGTGTGATTGTGATGCTGACAGGAAAAAGACGTTCTACAAAGGATATTTCCAGTATCATTGTGGGATTTGGTATCTTATTCATCGGTATTACGACGATGTCAGATGCAGTCGAGCCGCTGCAGCAGTCAGAGGCATTCTGCAATCTGTTTGTAACACTTGGACACAGTCCGTTCCTTGGAATCGTGGCCGGTGCGCTTGTTACAGCTGTGATTCAGAGTTCATCTGCATCAGTGGGGATCTTACAGAGTCTTGCGGCAGCAGGACTGGTTCCGTTTAATGCGGCTGTTTACATTATCATGGGACAGAATATCGGTACCTGTGTGACTGCCATCATGTCCAGTATCGGGGCAAAGAAGACAGCAAAGACAGCAGCTGTGATGCATCTGTTGTTCAACATCATCGGTACGATCATCTTCAGCGTTGTTGCGATCGTATTCTTTAAAGTGATCAATCCGGGATTTGGAGAAGCCCTGATCACACAGACAGAGATCAGTACAGTTCACACAATTTTTAATATCGGAACTACGATCCTGCTCTTCCCGGTATCTGACTGGATCATTAAGCTGGCGAAGAAACTGGAGAGAGAAGATTCTGACGATGTGGATGAAGGACAGGTACTTCTGGACGACAGAATGCTGGAGACACCAAGTATTGCGCTCCAGTCTACAGTCAGCGAGATGGTAAGAATGGGACATGTTGTGCGGGGAACCATGAATCGTACAAGAGATGTGCTGATCACCAAGAAGCGTGAGGAGATAGAAAAGATCCGGGAGGAAGAGACAATCGCAGACGGATTGTGCAAAGGAATCACAGAGTATGCGATTAAACTGAATACACTTTCCATCAATGAGAAGGAGCATCAGGAGGTGGCGAGTATCCTGCAGATCGTATCGGATATCGAGCGTGTCAGCGATTACTGTGAAAATATTTCTGAATTTGCAGAGAATCTCAAAGATCAGAAAGCATCCTTCTCCGAGATCGCAAGAGAAGAGATCCAGCAGATGGAAGACGTCTGTATCGACTGCTTCCGGTATGCGATCGAGGCACTGGAAGAGCGTAGTAAAGAAAAGGCGATGAAGGTCATTGAAAAAGAGAGTCAGGCAGATGAGCTGGAGATCGCGCTGCGTACGGCACATATGAAGCGTCTGGCAAGAAATGAGTGCAGCACGGAATCCGGAATCGTATTCCTGGATGCATTGGTATGTCTTGAGAGAATCTCGGATCATGCGAGAAATATCGCAGAAGAGATTTTGACGGCAGAATAGGGGATTTTACAAAACAAAGAGAGCGGGGCATTTGCAAAAAAGCGGCAAATGCCCTGTTTTTGCGCTGTTTTTTTCATATTTTACAAAAACTTAACAAGGAAAAGAAAGATGATTTTACATAGATTTAACATTCAGATGATGATATATTTTACAATTCTTCTGTATCATTGCTAACTGTGGAGAAAAGAAAAAACACTTTTGAAAAAAAGGAGATTAAGTAAAATGAAAATGAAAAAGTTTATCGCAGTTTTGGCAACAGTAGGTATGGTAGCAGCACTGGCAGCAGGATGTGGTTCTGGAGATGATGTATCTGCTGATAAAGGAACAAAGACAGAAAGTGCGTCCAGTGACTGGGATTCTTCCAATGATATCACAATCGTATCCAGAGAAGATGGATCTGGAACAAGAGGAGCTTTCGTAGAGCTGTTTGGTATTCAGCAGGAAGTTGACGGAGAAAAAGTAGATATGACAACTGTGGATGCACAGGTTACAAATAATACATCTGTTATGCTTACAACAGTAGCAGGGGATGAGTATGCCATCGGATATGTATCCCTGGGATCTCTGGATGAGAGTGTAAAAGCACTTAAGATTGATGGAGCAGAAGCAACAGAAGAGAATATCGAAAATGGTTCTTACAAAGTATCAAGACCGTTTAATATTGCAGTAAAAGAAGGCGCTGACAATGAAGTTGCAAATGATTTCATCACCTATATCATGAGTACAGAAGGTCAGAAAATCGTAGCAGACAACGGTTATATTCCGGTTGCCGATACAAAAGCATATGATGGAACAAAACCGTCAGGAAGCGCAGTAGTAGGAGGATCTTCTTCTGTATCACCGGTTATGGAAAAACTGATCGAGGCATACAAAAGTGTAAATCCGAATGCAAAGATCGAGCTGCAGACATCTGATTCTACAACAGGTATGACATCGACTCTGGAAGGAAGCTATGATATTGGTATGGCATCCCGTGAACTGAAAGAGGAAGAAGTGGGACAGGGATTAAAAGCAACTGTGATCGCAACCGACGGAATCGCAGTGATCGTAAACAATGACAACCCGACAGAAGAGTTAAGTTCTGATCAGGTAAAATCCATCTACACAGGAGAAACTTATACTTGGGATGAAGTAACTGAATAATTGATAAGAGGAAAGAAGAATGAAATCAAAAGCATGGACTGAAAAATTCATGCAGGGAGTATTCTTGATAGCCGCCTGTACTTCTGTACTGGCGGTAGCTCTCATTTGTATCTTTTTGTTTGCAAATGGAGTCCCTGCAATCAGAGAAATCGGGTTCGTAAAATTTATTACCGGAGAACTGTGGAGACCGAACAATAATCTGTTTGGAATCTTCCCGATGATCATCGGAAGCTTATATGTAACAGCAGGTGCGATCGTGTTCGGAGTGCCGATCGGAATTCTGACATCTGTATTTATGGCAATGTACTGCCCGAAAAAAATATACAGACCGCTGAAAGCAGCAACAGAGCTGTTGGCAGGAATTCCTTCCGTTGTGTATGGATTCTTCGGTCTGGTCGTACTGGTGCCAATGGTACGGGAGTTCGGAAGAACATTAAAACAGATGGGGATCGTGGAAAAAGCAGGAGACGGAAAAGGACTTCTCACTACGTCGATCATTCTGGGAATGATGATCTTGCCAACAATCATCGGAACCACAGAGAGTGCGATCCGCGCTGTGCCGACCCATTATTATGAAGGAGCTCTGGCTCTGGGAGCAACCCATGAGAGAAGTATTTTTACAGTTGTGATCCCGGCTGCAAAATCCGGAGTACTGGCAGGAATCGTGCTGGGAATCGGACGTGCGATCGGAGAGACCATGGCAGTTATCATGATCGTGGGAAATCAGCCGAGAATTGCACAAAATATCCTGCAGGGAATGCGTACACTGACAGGAAATATCGTACTGGAGATGGGATATGCGACAGGTCTGCACAGGGAAGCGCTGATCGCGACAGGTGTAGTATTATTTGTGTTCATCCTGATCATCAACTTCAGTGTAGCAATGCTGAAAAGGAGGACAGAACATGAGTAATCAGACTGGAATCGGAGAAAAGCTGAAAAGCTATTTAAAACATCCGGGCTCATTTATTGTAATGCTTCTGGTGATGCTGGGAGCAATTATCACGTTTGCGGTTCTGCTGTTTTTGATCGCTTATATTCTGATCAACGGAGTGCCGCATATCAAGCCGTCTTTGTTCGCGTTCGAATATACATCTGAGAATGCCTCTTTGATGCCGGCTTTGATTAACACGATTATCATGACGCTGCTTTCTTTGCTGATCGCGGTTCCGTTTGGAATCTTCTCTGCGATCTTCCTTGTAGAGTATGCAGGGAAAGGGAATAAATTTGTGGAAGTGATCCGTCTGACAACAGAGACACTTTCCGGAATCCCTTCCATCGTATATGGATTGTTCGGAATGTTGTTTTTTGTCAATACATTAGGATGGGGATTTTCCCTGCTGGCCGGTGCGTTTACACTGGCGATCATGATCCTTCCGCTGATCATGAGAACAACAGAAGAAGCGTTAAAAGCAGTTCCGGATTCCTTCAGAGAGGGAAGTTTTGGACTGGGAGCAGGAAAGCTGCGTACCGTATTTAAGATTGTACTCCCGTCGGCAATTCCTGGAATTTTAGCAGGAATCATCCTGGCGGTTGGAAGAATTGTGGGAGAGACAGCGGCGCTGATCTATACAGCAGGTACTGTTGCACAGGTACCGACAAATGTTTTTGGTTCCGGAAGAACCCTGGCAGTTCATATGTACAATCTGTCCAGTGAAGGACTGTACATGGATCAGGCATATGCAACAGCAGTCATTCTTCTGATACTTGTAGTCGGAATCAACACGATTTCGAGCGTAATCGCGAAAAAACTGACAAAAGCGTAGAGAGAAAGGAATAAACAATGGGGAAGATCAGTGTGAAAAACCTGGATTTATATTACGGAGATTTTAAAGCACTCAAAAATATCAATCTGGAAATAGAGGCAAATAAAATTACAGCGTTTATCGGACCGAGTGGATGCGGAAAGTCCACGTTATTAAAGTCCATCAACCGCATGAATGATCTGGTGGAAGGATGCTGCATCGATGGTGATATCCTTCTGGACGGACAGAATATCTTCAAAGGAATGGATGTGAACCTGCTCCGTAAGCGGGTAGGAATGGTGTTTCAGAAACCAAACCCATTTCCAATGAGCATTTATGACAATATTGCCTATGGACCGAGAACACACGGAATCCGTTCCAAAGCAAAACTGGATGATATTGTAGAAAAGTCACTGCGAAATGCGGCAATCTGGGATGAGTGTAAAGACCGTCTCAAAAAAAGTGCGTTGGGAATGTCCGGAGGACAGCAGCAGAGACTCTGTATTGCCAGAGCACTTGCAGTAGAACCGGAAGTACTTTTGATGGATGAGCCGACATCCGCTCTGGATCCGATCTCTACATCGAAGATAGAAGACCTTGCGATGGAACTGAAAAAAGATTATACTATTGTCATGGTAACACACAACATGCAGCAGGCGGTACGTGTGTCGGATAACACAGCCTTTTTCCTTCTTGGAGAAGTGATTGAGTACAACAACACAGAAACATTGTTTTCCATTCCGTCTGATAAGAGAACGGAAGATTATATTACAGGGAGGTTTGGTTAATTTATGCGCAACAAATTTGACAGACAGCTACAGATACTGGAGGAGCAGCTTATTCATATGGGTGAGTTGTGTGAGAGTGCGATCGCGAATGCGACAAAGGCGTTGAGCGATGGAAGTATTGAGCAGGCAAAGGCAGTGATCAATGCGGATGCTGAGATCGATGAGATGGAAAAAGATATTGAAAAGCTTTGTCTGAAACTGCTCTTACAGCAGCAGCCGGTGGCAAAGGATCTGAGAAGAATCTCAGCAGCATTGAAGATGATCACAGATATGGAGCGAATCGGAGATCAGACGGCAGATATTGCGGAAATCGTAATTTCAGCCAATACAGAGGAAAGCGTAGATATCAAGGATATCGGAAGAATGGCATCTGTTGTAAGTAAGATGGTGCGCGACAGCGTCACATCGTATGTACAGAAAGATCTGGAGCTTGCGCGCCAGGTAATGCTGGAAGATGATAAAGTGGATCGCCTCTTTGACAATATCCGGGAAGAGATGGTAAATTATATCGCGATCAATAAAGGGCAGCGGGGCAGCCGGATCGTGGATCTGATCATGGTGACAAAATATCTGGAGCGTATCGGAGATCATGCGACCAACATTGCAGAGTGGGTGGAATTTTCCATTACAGGAGTACACCGAAACGGAGTGAATGTATAAGTGTAAAAAGGAGAAAAGATATGATTTATTGCGTGGAAGATGATGACAATATCCGCGAACTGGTCATTTACACTCTGGAGACGACCGGTCTTAAGGCAAAGGGATTTGCAGAAGGCACGGCATTTATGGAAGCTTTGGCGTTTGATACGCCAGAGCTTATTTTACTTGATATCATGCTTCCGGGTGAGGATGGGCTGGAGCTTTTGAAAAAGCTGAAGAATTCCGCAAAGACGAAGGATATTCCGGTGATCATGGTGACTGCAAAGGGTGCAGAGTATGACAAGGTGATCGGTCTGGATTCGGGAGCGGATGATTATGTGACCAAGCCTTTCGGAATGATGGAGCTGGTATCCAGGATCAAAGCAGTTCTTCGAAGATCCGGCAGAGTGCAGGAGCAGGATATGCTGTCAGTCAACGGAGTCAGTGTAGATGTGAAAAAGCATGAAGTGAAAGTGGCAGGAGAAATCGTGACACTGACACTGAAGGAGTTTGAGCTCCTGGAGAGACTGATGAGAAACCAGAATATTGTACTGACAAGAGATCAGCTTTTAGAGGATATCTGGGGATATGATTTTGATGGAGAGACAAGAACGGTAGATGTGCATGTGCGGACACTCAGACAGAAGCTGGGAGAAAAAGGCGATATTATCAAGACTGTACGGGGAGTCGGCTACAGAATAGGAGGAGGCAATGAAGGCTAAGATCCAGAGAAGTATGCTTCTTGTTCTGTTTGTGACGATCCTGATTTTTTATGGACTTTTGACACTGGTTATGTATCAGAAGAACCTGACGCTGCTAAAAGAAGAAGTGAATCAGGAGGCCAGGTATATCCGGACTGCTGTCGATATTTCGGGACCAGCGTATCTGAAAGAAATGGACGGAGTGGATATAAAAACCCGGGTCACGAGAATCAGTACGGAGGGAAAGGTGCTTTATGATTCAGGCAATGACGCAGAAACACTGGAAAATCACAGCAAACGTCCGGAGGTAAAAGAGGCGCTTGCAAGTGGAACCGGTGAGGATGTCCGCGTATCCGGAACCGTTGGAAAAGAGATGTATTATTATGCGATCCTTCTGCAGGATGGCTCTGTACTTCGCGTGGCAAAGACGATGGACAATCTGGGAGCTATGGCAAGAGATACACTTCCGGTGATCGGGGTACTGGCAGTTGTGATGATGATATTTGCATGGATTCTCGGGCGCTGGCAGACAGAACGGCTGATTCGTCCGATCAATGAACTGGATATTGAGCATCCGCTGGAAAATGTGGTCTATGAAGAATTAAGGCCGCTGTTGACTGCGATGGACAGACGGAACAAAGAAAAAGCGGCAGTGGAAGATATGAGAAAAGAGTTTTCCGCAAATGTCTCTCACGAATTGAAAACGCCGCTAACTTCGATTTCCGGCTATGCGGAGATCATGAAAAACGGACTGGTCCGTCCGGAGGATATTCCCAATTTTTCAGAGCGGATTTACAAAGAAGCAAAACGCCTGATCACATTGATCGAAGATATCATAAAATTATCCAAACTGGATGAAGGCTCCGTAGAGATTGAAAAAGAAGAAGTAGATCTTTACGAACTGAGCAGAGAGATTATCAGCAGACTGTCCATGCAGGCAAGTATGAAGCATGTTCATGTTTCTCTTTCAGGAGAGCCGGTAACCTATGTGGGAATCCGGCAGATCCTGGATGAGATGATCTACAATATTTGTGAGAATGCGATCAAATATAATGTAGAGGGCGGAAGTGTCTCTGTCTGGGTAGGCAGCACACTGAATGGCCCAAAAGTTCAGGTGAATGATACCGGGATCGGGATACCGAAAGAGCATCAGGAGCGAATCTTTGAGCGGTTCTACAGAGTGGATAAAAGTCATTCCAAAGAGCGGGGCGGCACAGGGCTGGGACTCTCCATCGTGAAGCATGGAGCGCTGCTTCACAATGCAAAGGTAAGTGTGGAGAGTGATACCGGAAAAGGAACACGGATGGAAATTCTGTTTGAGACATCTCAGTCAGAGTGATGTAAAAGCGTTCTGGGTGGTTCGTGAAATTCTGTTTTGTAGGCTCGTGAAAATGTGGAGTAATCCTGAAAGCCGCTTGCAAGGCAGGCCTGCGTGATCGGCATCCCATCCAGGATCAAAGTGCGGGCAAGCAAAAGCCTGCGGTAGGTGATATAATTTCCGATGGTATATCCGGTTTCCGCTTTGAAGAGGCGCATCATATAATATTTGCTCAGATAAACCCGGGAAGAGAGAAAATCTACGTCCAGAGATTCTGTCAGGTGCTGATTGATATACTGGATCAGATCGACGATCTTCGGATTGTACAGACTGGTGTCCAGAAATTCTACCCGGTTTTTAATGGCAGCCCGGTTGAGGTGGATCATAAATTCCAAAAATAAGATCTGCCGGTACAGACTGCCGGCATATTCCGTATCAGAAAAAGAACGTTCCAGGCGGTTCGTGATCTTGAAAAGAGAGCTTTTTTCAAGAGAATGAATGCGCAGCACATTGGAATGTTCTTTTTTTGCTTTTTCAAAACAATAGGAAAGATCATAGTCATCAGTCCGGTAGGCATCAATAAAACCGGGAGAAATATAGACGATGATCCGTTCATAGGGAAGAGAAGGATCCACCTGAACCCTGTGGATATCATTCCGGTTTACGAGGACAATGTCGTAAGGTTCCAAAGGATATGTCTTTCCTTCTACAAAGTATTGCACATTACCGGAAATAAAAATCGTGATTTTGTGGAATTCGTGGTAATGAAATTCAAATTCTGTGGAAATCTGATCGGTCAGATGAAAAATCTTAAAGTCACTGTTTAAGTATCCACGCTTATTGTATCCGCCCATAATAACCTCCTGAAAAATAAGATACTTTCAGTATAGAGCATTATTTGCAATATAGAAAGCATTTTCTCTATTCTATTTGAAGAAAATGCGGGATATAATAAAAACAGAGACAAATCAGGAAGCAATATCGAGGAGGCAGAAAAATGGATATCACATTAGAACGTTATCATGGGTTGGGAAACGATTATCTGGTCTATGATCCAAATACAAATGAACTGGAGCTGAATGCAGAAAATGTGAAAATACTCTGTCACCGGAATACGGGGCTTTGAGCAGTAGG
>ENA-OQNI01001798-OQNI01001798.1-human-gut-metagenome-genome-assembly--contig:-NODE-1798-length-10958-cov-3.406611_pt1 | contig 10958 bp, 10 predicted proteins | sample MGYA00242627_ERZ504876 | MGnify/ENA primary metagenome ERZ504876 (study PRJEB26092, sample SAMD00036386) | human gut metagenome | host: Homo sapiens | study: EMG produced TPA metagenomics assembly of... | reverse complement strand
TGACTACGAAAGAACTATAACACGTTGAAAACTTATTGATCAGCTGAAGCGGAAACGCGTTCAGTTACATCCGGAAAGTCTGATCAGTTCTTAGCGGAATGCGTGGTCAGATGAGCCGGAATTTGCAGTGAAAAAGGGATTTTGAAAACTTTAAATATTATTTGAAACTTAAATATATATGCAACGCCAAAATCGAGGGTATGGGGAATCGAAATCCCCATCAACTATGCCTAAGTATGTATGATGAAATTCCATGGAATGGAGTTTTTTTGTAATACATAGGCGTATCTTGCTTTAGAAAATAAGAAAATTAAATATTTGAAATTGTTGAAACCTTTGTATCTATTGAAAGTTGATGGATACAGAGGTTTTTGTTTTCGGTATAGTGTTTTATGAGTTGATTAAGAATTTGGAAATTCAATCAGAAAATGTTGTATAAGGCTTCCTCAAGGTTTGGATATATGTAGGGATGTTTTTGGACTATTTTCATATATTTTCTCATAGTTATGGACAAAGAGAAAACCGCAGGGAGGAGGTGGATGCTCCGCAATGCAGAAAAGAAAACTAAATTATAGATTTCATAATCCGAACTCAGTGGCAGCAACCGCCGATTACATATTAAAAATTTTAATAGATGCTAATTCAGAAAAGGTCGAAAGAGCGATTCAGGCTGCGGCGGATCAGGTTGCCCAGAAGGCGGAATGTGATGAAGGGTACTCGTCATAGTTAGTATACAGATGTTATGATTTTTCAAAGAAAAAACATAAAGATTAGAATGGTATGATTACAAGATTTACAGTATAATGTAGATTACGATGTAATGTATAATTGAAATGTTGAACAGGACATAATGTGCAGGAACAAATGCTGATATGAGGGGAACTTATGAATGCATGGAAAGAGCGACTAATAGAATATATAAAAAGTCTGGATGATGCTGCGTCATTAGAAGAAGTGGAAAAATTAATTTTAACAGAGGTGGCGCAGATCAAACAGGAAGAGTCTGCAAAAGTTCAAGAACCCCAGATTAGACATACAGTAAACAACAACGATCAATTGAATAAGCCAATGGGAATGCCACAATTAATTGCCTTATACAGAGAATTGTTTTATGGAAGGCAAGATGTATTTGCTGTCCGATGGGACAATGAAAAAGCAGGAACACATGGATATTCTCCAAAGTGCAAAAACGAATGGGATAGAAATATTTGTGGAAAATCAAAGAGGATTAAAGGATCATGTAAGAATTGTGCATATAGAGAAAATCAGGAGATAACTGACCATGTGATACAGCAGCATTTTACAGGAACTGGTAAAAATTCGCTTGTTGTGGGAGTGTATCCTTTGCTGGAGGATGAAACATGCAGATTTTTGGCTATTGATTTTGATAAAGGGAATTGGCAGGAAGAAATACTGATTGCAAAATCAATTTATGCAGAATATGGAATTAAAAGCTACATTGAAAGATCACGTTCTGGAAATGGTGGACATTTATGGATATTCTTCAATGAACCGGTAGAAGCCTATATTGCAAGGAAACTGGGGATAAAAGTATTAGAAACTGCTATGAACAGAACGGGAAATTCAAAGTTTGAATCTTTTGACAGATTGTTTCCCAATCAAGACCATATGCCGAAAGGCGGATACGGAAATCTTATTGCATTGCCATTACAAAGACAGGCAGTAGAAAACGGAAACAGTGTGTTTGTGGATGATGCATTTAAAATGTATTCAAGTCAGACAGCAGTGTTGCAAAATATTAAAAAATATGGAAGAACGGAGATACTGAATATATTAAAAATGTTTCCGGATGTGGTGCTTCAGCACATTAATGACAGGCAGATTGAAGAAGAGGACAAGACTCTTCCGTGGGAAAAGAAAAAAGAGGAAAGGATTCCGAAAGATTTACCAACCGTCATAGAAGTAGTGTTATATGATAGAATTTATATACATAAAAATAACTTGCATTCATTTCTAAAAAAGAAATTTATTGGCTTAACAGTATTTCATAATCCGGAATATTATTTGGCACGTAATTTACGGAAGAGTGTTCAAGATATTCCGATGTGGATTCAGTGCTTTGATGAAGACTCTGAATTTATTATGCTTCCAATCGGGCTTGAAGAAACATTTTTAGAAATATGTGAAAGTTATGGTATAAGAGTTTCTATTATCGATAAGCGTTTTCGAGGAAAGACCATTGATGCAAATTTTCACGGTGATTTAAGAGAAAAACAAGTGGAAGCAGTTGAGGAATTGTTGGCTGCATCAAATGGTATTTTACATGCAAATACCGCATTTGGTAAAACAATTGCTGCAATTGCATTAATAGCAGAGCGACAGGTGAATACTCTGATTATCGTGGATAGAGTCAGTCTGCTTGAACAATGGCGTGAACGATTGTCGGTATTTTTAAATATTTCTAAAAATGAAATTGGTGTTATTGGTGGCGGGAAGAAGAAACCAACTGGAAATATTGATGTCGCAGTAAGCCAAAGTTTATACAGAGATAATAAAGTATCCGATTTGGTCAAAGGTTACGGGCAAATCATTTGTGATGAATGCCATCACGTGTCTGCGGTAGGGTTTGAGCAGATTATGAAAAATAGTCCTGCAAAATACAAATACGGATTGACAGCAACACTAAAACGTAAAGATGGAAAAGAGCGTATAGTGCTCATGCAACTTGGCCCTGTTCGATATAAGGATTTGTCTAAGGTGACAAGTGAGTTGGAACATAAAGTTCTTGTGCAGGAAACCGGAATTGGTATGGATGATTCAAAATCGGAATATTCAACAAATGAGTTATATGATTATTTGTATGTCAATCCTATTAGAAATGCACAAATACTGATGGATGTAAGAAACTGCCTGGATGAAAAACGATATCCAATTATTTTGACAGAAAGAAAAGAACATATTGAATTATTGGAAAAAGAACTAAGTTCTTATGTTAAGGTTTATAAATTGCATGGCGGATTAAAAAAGAAGGAACGAGAAGGGATTATGGCAGAACTTCAGAATCTTCCTGAATGCGAAAAAAGAGTAATTATTGCAACCAGTAAATATGTAGGAGAAGGATTTGATTATCCAATTCTTGATACTTTGTTTTTAACTTTGCCGATATCCTGGAGAGGTCGAGTAAAACAATATGCCGGTCGTTTACATCGGGATTACCACGAAAAAAAGGAAATCCGCATTTATGATTATCTTGATCAGCAGATTGATCTGGCGATGAAAATGTATAGGAAGCGTTGCAAAGGATATCGAAGTATGGGCTATGAGATTATGGATTTACAGAAAAATGAACTGGAGGAACAAAAGAAATGACACTTTCAGAAAAAGATGGACAATTATTTTATAAACTGTGGTTACCGCTTCTTGACTATGTGAATGAAAAATGTAAAGTAAATAAAAATGTCAAGGATATGGCAAATGCAAAAAGCCTAGATCCTCAAGTAGTAAAGGAAATTGCTAATGTGCTGTGGGATGATGTATCCATCATTGACCAGTACCTGATTGACCAGAGGGCTGATATGCCTGATGAACACAAGGAGATCATTTCGAGTTGGAAACGACGTGTTCAGGGGCGATTTGTAATGGAACGACATCTGAAAAAGGGGACTATTTTTGTGTCAGAGGATGATAAGGTGTATCAGGTTCAGGGAATTATATCCAGTTGGGAAGAAATGTTTTTCTATGCTCCAATGCCATTATTGATGGAAGCAACTTTTATTCCGTTTCGAGATGTGATTATTTCAGATGGTTTGGTTATGCCATATAACATTGTAATTGGGAAAAATATGGCAAAACAGTTTAAAAACGTTTATATGAGCGCAAAGAAAAGCGGTACGCTGATTAAATCATTGTAAAATACAGGGAGAGAAGGATATGTCGAACAAGAAATGGAAACAATTTGATAAACTTACAGAAAAATGTTATCTGAACATGATCGGAGCTGAAAAAGACAGTAGCTATTGGTTGAAGGCATTTGACCTAATGAAAGAGATTATTTTGGAAGAACGAAAAGATAGTCCGGGTTTTGCAGCGGAATTAGAGATGATAGACGATGCTACAGATTATGCATTTGATATTCAGGGATGGTTGGAAGATTGTCTTGATGAAATTGATATGAGAGAAGAATACAAGACACTTCTGAAGATGTGTAATGATTTGCTTGAATTGTTTGGGTGGCCGGAATATTCTGATTCAGATATTAAATTTAGAAAGGCTACTGTGCTTCGTGAATTAGGAAAAACAAAAGAGGCTGTAGAATTCTGCGAAAAATGGATTCGAAAGGAACCGGAGAATGTCGTGGCGGCAACGGCAGGAGTATATGCATTTATAGGTACAAAAGAATACGATAAGGCTGAAACATTGGTAGATAGATTTATTATGGATAATTCAAAGTGCTTTGAGGAAAATGAGATCATGTTTATTGCGGCTTCAAAATTATATGGAGCAATGGGGAAGGAAAAAGAGAAAAAAGAGGTTGATAAGGCAATTCAGGAGTATGATGATTGCCTGGAGGAGTATTTCCTGAATCCTGATTTTGACGAGGATGAAGAATTGCCTTTCAATTAGTAGAAGGTAGGTGTATAGATGCGTTTTTTTGATTTTGAGAAATCAGTAAAAGATATTGAATATTATGAAATACTGGATAATCTCATGGAACGTTGGGAATATGAGGTTGTAGAGTTCAAAGAAGCAAAAAGTAATTTTGACACAGATAAGATTGGACGTTATTTTTCTGCAATAAGCAACGAGGCGAACTTGAGACAACAACAGTATGGATGGCTTATTTTTGGAGTAAGTGAGGAGAATAAGGTTAAACATATTGTTGGAACAGCGTATAAAAAGGGCGATAGAAGTTTGTTGGAAAAATTTAAATACGAAATTGCCAGAAATACTACGAACGGAATGACTTTTTACGATATTATTGAGATTTTTCCTGTAGTAAAAGGAAAAGAGTATCGAGTACTTATGTTTAAAATACCTGCTGCTGCAACAGGAATTCCAACAGATTGGAAGACGAATTATTATGAACGTTCAGGGGAAAGCCTTGTTCCGTTGAAACAGTATAAGTTCGATGCGATCCGTTCGCAGGAGAGAAAAGACTGGTCGAAGCAGATTCTTGAAAAAGCAACTATTGAGCATTTAGATAAAACTGCAATTGCCCTGGCACGAGAGAGATACAAAGAAAAAATGAATCAGGAGCATATTACTGAAGAAGTGGATGCTATGAATGATGAGCAGTTTCTTTCAAAAGTGAAACTGATGATAGATGGTAAGATCACACATGCAGGTATGTTGCTTCTCGGAAATTCTGATTATGATTATTTGTTCCAATCTGCACCAAGTATTATGTGGAGACTATATGGTGCGAATGGGATAGATAAAGATTATGAAATTTTTAAAATTCCGTTTATTAACGTTGTGGATAAAGTATTTGCAAAGGTAAGGAATCTGACATACAGATATATGCCAAATCAGTTAACGTTGTTTCCGATAGAAACTGAACAGTATAATAGTTGGCTGATTCGAGAGTTACTTAACAATTGTATAGCACATACAAATTATCAATTAGGCGGAAGAATTTATGTGAATGAATTTGAGGATAAAATTAAATTTACCAACCCAGGTGATTTTATTCCACAGAGAATAGAAAATGTTTTAGAAGTGAGCTATAATCCGCCTTTTTATAGAAACCAGTTGTTGGCGGAATCTATGGTTGCGTTCCATATGATTGATACTGCTACGCTTGGAATCCGTAGAGCATATAATATACAGAAAGCAAAATACTTCCCAATGCCTGATTACGATGTGGCATCGGGGACACAAGTTGAAGTAACTGTATATGGAAAAATTCTGAATGATAATTATATGCATATCTTATATGATCATCCAGAGTTAGATTTGCATACAGTGTTCTTATTAGACAGAGTTCAGAAGGGATTGCCAATGCAGAAAGAGGATGTAGATAAGTTACGTTCTTTAAAATTAGTCGAGGGTCGTATTACGAGCTTGTATTTGTCCGCATCTGCGGCTAAAAATATTTCTGATGGTGCCGGGTATATTAAGAATAAAGGGTTTGATGATAAGTATTATAAGGATCTGATTGTTGAATATTTGAAGCAATATGAGAAGGCAAAGAAAAGCGAAATCCGAGAGTTGCTTTGGGATAAATTACCAGATGTGTTGAGCGATAAACAGAAGGAAAATAAAATTCGTAATTTACTTTACTCATTAAAACAAAAGAAAATTATTGAAACTGACTCTACTAATCAACAAAAATCTAATTGGGTATTAAGAAAATAGCTGTATTTTAGACGAGCTTAACTAAGCTTTAGACAAGGTTTAGACGAGATATGTTCTGAAAATTCTGTGATTGACAATGGTTTAGACAAGACTTAGACAAGGTTTAGACGAGATTTAACCAAGACGAATCAAGGATAAATGCAGGAGATTATTGAATTTGTATTTCATAATCTCCTGCATTTTTTATGTTTACAATCCTTCATTTTACGATATAATAGAGTTGTAACAGAACGATAGAACTATAACAGAAAGGTTATCAAACATGAATATAGCAGCCTATTGTCGTGTTTCCACCGATAAAACCGATCAGCTCAACAGCCTGGAAGCTCAAAAAGAGTTCTTCTCCGAATATACCAAACGCACTGGTGACACCTTAGTAAGATTATATGCAGACGAAGGAATTTCCGGAACTAAAATAAAAAATCGTAAAGAATTTCTCCACATGATGTCCGATGCCGAACACGGTCTGTTTGACATGGTTGTTGTAAAGGATATCTCCCGTTTCGCCAGAAATACGGTAGATCTTTTGCAGAATGTCCGAAAACTGAAAGCGTTAGGTATCGAAACTCAGTTCCTCACAGCCAACATGACCAGTATGGGAAACAGTGAATTTGTTCTGACTATTTTCGGTGCTCTTGCCCAGGAGGAAAGTGCCAACACTTCCAAGCGTGTGAAATTCGGTAAGAAAATGAATGCAGAAAAGGGACGGGTTCCCAACATTGTGTACGGATATGATAAGACCATTGGCGATTACTTCAATCTGGCTATTAATGAGGAAGAATCGAAAGTGATTCGCCAGATTTACCAGTGGTACACGGAAGAAGGCTATGGTGCTGCAAAGATTGCCAATATGCTGAATGAAAAAGGACTGACCACAAAGCGTAATTGTAAGTGGAGCCAGAATGCGATTTGTAGGATTCTCACCAATGAGATTTATACAGGAAAAATCATCAATGGAAAGCAGGAAGTGACGGATTTCCTGACTGGACAGAGAGCAGATAAAGATGAGACGGAATGGATGGTTGTGGAGAGGACGGAACTGCGGATCATTGATGATCAAACCTTTGAAAAGGCAGGGGAAACTCTTCATTCTCGGCATGCGTCTTTCAATATGAAACACGAGCGTCAAAGCAACAAATATCTCTTTTCTACGTTGATTAAATGTAAGGAATGTGGTTGGTCCTTCCGCCGGACAGTGCGTACTTATAAGAACACCTATGTCCGGTGGGTGTGTTCCGGACATAATGGGCGTGGAGCAGACAGTTGCCCGAATGCGGTTACGGTGGATGAGGAGGAACTGATTGAAGTTCTACAGGAATATTTTGCGGAAGTATTGAAGCAGAAGAAAAAAGTGATTAATCACGTAGTCAATGAATTCCAGCGTGTTTACAAAGCGAAGGATGAGAATCTGGAATATGAGAAAGAGTTGACTGCGCAGCTTACAAAGCTACAAAAGACCAGACAGAAATATATGGATATGTACACCGATGATCTGATCACCCGTGAGGAACTGAATGAGAAAATCGGTGGTATGCGACAGGAAATAGAGCGTCTGGAAAATGAACTTAAGATGGTTTCTTATCATCTGACCAAAGGGGAACAGCTGGAAGCAGTCTTAAATAATACCTTCAAAGAGATTGAAGACATCACCGATGTCCGTCAGATGACAAATGAGCAGTTAAAGAAAATCATCCAGAAGATTGAAGTGGACAAGGAGGGAAATGTGGATATTTTCCTTCGGTTATTTGGCGACTTGGGATTGGACGAATCCGTTCTGATAGAGGATAATATTACCGTTCCTGATAATGACGACCATACATAAGGACGTCACGGAGCGTCTGCTGCAGATCAATCCGGCACTGGCGGGGGAGGCAAGAAAGGTGCTGGATCAGAATAAGTCGGAAAGGCATATCCGTGGTGGACTTGCTACGAAAGAGAAGTATCTTCATCAACATATGCTAAGACAGCATTAAGCGGTGTTAAGATACTGTTAAAAATGTCAGATTTGTGCATACAAAGGGATTTTGAAAGCTAACATTTTGGCGTATTTGTCTCTTTTTTTTCGTCTCCGATTGTGTTAACATTTAGCACAGCAAAGGAGGTATGACATTATGAGTCAGAGAACAATCATATTTTCGAGCCCTGAAGACGTTCTGAATTTTGTTAGAACAGTTGAAAAGTACCCTTACGATATGGATCTGGAAAGCGGACGCGCCGTTGTAGATGCAAAGTCACTTTTAGGTCTGATGAATCTGGGACTCAACAAAGAAATTGAGTTAAAAGTTTACGATGAAAACTGCCAGGATCTGTTTGATGAAATTTCAGAGTACTTTGCAGCATAAGCAGTCATCAGGATATTTATGAATGAAGATCTAACTATAGAAGATCAAAAGAAAATTAATCTTGTGGGGAAAAACTTCTCGTCGTATAATAGGTGCGGTGAGGAGTTTTTTGAATTATGAAAAAATGTAATATTGACCGGAGTCATTATCTGTTTGATAATCAGGCTCTGGTATCTTTAATTGTACCATTAATTATTGAGCAGCTTTTAACAGTGCTGGTTGGAATGGCAGATTCCATTATGGTCGCAAATGTTGGTGAAGCAGCAGTGTCTGGAGTTTCGTTGGTAGACCAGATTATGGTACTTCTGATTAATATATTTGCAGCGCTGGCAACAGGAGGTGCGGTTGTTGCAGGACAGTACCTTGGACAGAAAAATAAAGAACAGGCATGTAAGTCTACGACGCAGCTCATGTGGTCTATGGGATTTATTTCCCTTGTCATTACAGCATTTGTATATGCGTGCAAATATTGGATTTTGCATGGGGTGTTCGGACAGATTGAGGCAGATGTTATGCATCATGCAGATGTTTATCTTCTGATCGTGACAGCATCTATTCCATTTATCGCATTGTACAACGGTGGGGCAGCAGTATTTCGGGCAATGGGAAATTCAGAAGTGTCCATGAAGGTGTCATTGCTTATGAATGCAATCAATGTAAGTGGAAATGCAATCTTAATTTACGGGTTTCATTGCGGAACAGAAGGTGTTGCGATTCCAACGCTAGTGTCCAGATTTGTAGCAGCATTTATCATAATAAAACTATTATTAAAGGATAAATGGTCGTTACATCTGGAACGAACATTTCGTTTCAATCCGGATTGGAGCATGATCAAGAAAATATTGAGCGTGGGAATTCCTAATGGACTGGAAAATAGTATGTTCCAGCTTGGAAAAGTTCTGGTGCTGAGCCTGGTGTCCACATTCGGAACCTATGCGATTGCAGCAAATGCAGTTAGCAATGTCATTACGTTATTTTCCATTTTGCCGGGACAGGCAATCTGTCTGGCAGTAACTACAGTAATTGCGAGGTGTGTTGGGGCAGGAGATTATGAACAGGCAAAATATTACAATAAAAAACTAATTCTGCTTACGCACATAGGAATGGCAATCACAATTTTTATTGTATTTATCACATTGCCATTTATTTTAAAAGTGTACAATCTTTCAGAAGCTGCATCTGAGGCTACGAGACACATTATCTGGTTCCATGGCTTTTGTGCAATATTGATTTGGGCTGAATCATTTACATTGCCGGCAACATTCAGAGCTTGCGGTGATGCAAAGGCATGTATGATTATTTCTACAGTATCTATGTGGATTTTTCGAGTAGGAGCCAGTTATATTCTCGGGAAAAATCTTGGGCTTGGAGTTTTTGGAGTCTGGGTGGCTATGATTATCGATTGGGCATTCCGTTCACTATTATTTGGAATCCGTTATTTTAGCGGAAAGTGGAAAAAGCATGCACTTGTAAGTTAGATATTGCTATATGCCATTCAGGTAAGAAAAAATTCGGTAGAAGCAGAGTCATTATTTATAAAATGTGAAAAAATTCTAGAGAATTTAAAAGAGAATTTCAGAAAAATGTGGAAATACATAGAGAATGCTAGAAAGTTGCTTGTCAAGGTGACAGACGTACATTATAATAAAATTAGCGTATTTTATTAGCGTATTTAATTTAGGAGGAAAATCTTGTGAAGAGAGAATTAGTAATTGTCATTGACTTTGGTGGACAGTACAATCAGTTAGTTGCAAGACGTGTCAGAGAATGCAATGTGTACTGCGAAATCTATTCTTATAAGACAGATCTTGAGTAGATAAAAGAAATGAATCCTAAGGGAATCATTTTAACTGGCGGACCGAACAGTTGCTATGAAGAAGGAGCACCGACCTGTTCAAAAGAATTATTCGAGATGGGAATTCCGGTACTTGGACTTTGCTATGGTGCACAGCTCATGATGCACGTGCTTGATGGAAAAGTCGAGAAGGCAGAGGTCAGCGAATATGGTAAAACAGAGGTTCTAGTTGATAAGACAGAATCTAAGTTGTTCAAAGATGTATCCGAGAAGACTATTTGCTGGATGAGCCATACGGATTATATTTCTCAGATAGCACCGGGATTCGAAATTTCTGCACACACAGCAGACTGCCCGGTAGCAACAGCAGAGAATGCAGATAAGAATCTGTATGCGATTCAGTTCCACCCAGAGGTACTTCATACAGCAGAAGGTACAAAGATGCTTTCAAACTTCGTTCTTGGTGTCTGTGGATGCGCCGGAGACTGGAAGATGGATGCATT
>ENA-OQNI01001795-OQNI01001795.1-human-gut-metagenome-genome-assembly--contig:-NODE-1795-length-11019-cov-7.250367_pt1 | contig 11019 bp, 12 predicted proteins | sample MGYA00242627_ERZ504876 | MGnify/ENA primary metagenome ERZ504876 (study PRJEB26092, sample SAMD00036386) | human gut metagenome | host: Homo sapiens | study: EMG produced TPA metagenomics assembly of... | reverse complement strand
AAGGTATCAAGCAGTTCAGCTTCCGGCACTTTCCTTACGATTTCTCCTTTTTTAATCAAAAGACCCACACCTTTTCCGCCTGCGATTCCAATGTCTGCTTCTTTCGCCTCGCCAGGACCATTTACCACACAACCCATTACTGCCACTTTGATATCTAAATCAAACTGCTGAACCATCGTCTCAACCTTGTTTGCCAGACCAATCAAATCAATCTGGGTACGTCCACAGGTTGGACATGATACGACTTCAATTCCGCCTTTTCTTAAATTTAAGGTCTTTAAAATTCTTTTTGCAGATTTGATTTCCTCAACCGGATCTCCTGTCAGAGAAACACGAATGGTATCTCCGATTCCTTCATATAAAATAATTCCAAGTCCGACTGCGGATTTGATATTTCCGGAGTATAAAGTACCGGCTTCTGTAATTCCGACATGCAGCGGATAATTGGTCTGTTTTGCCAGCAGTTCATGAGCCTTTACACACATCATAACATCAGAAGATTTGATACTGATGACCAGATTATCATAGCCAAAGTCCTCGATAATGCGTACTTTATCAAGCGCACTCTCCACCAGACCTTCTGCTGTGACTCCATGGTATTTTTCAACCAGTTCTTTTTCGAGTGAACCGGAATTGACACCGACACGAATTGGAATATTTCTGGCTTTCGCAGTATCTACAACGGCTTTAATCTTTTCCGAACTTCCGATATTTCCCGGGTTAATTCGGATTTTATCGGCTCCGTTTTCCATCGCTGCAATTGCCATTTTATAATCAAAATGAATATCCGCAACCAGTGGAATATGAATCTGTTTTTTAATCTCTTTTAATGCTTTTGCTGCTTCTAAAGTCGGAACGGTACAGCGGACAATCTCACATCCTGCTGCTTCTAACTCCAAAATCTGCGCTACGGTCGCCTCGACATCTTCTGTCTTGGTATTTGTCATGGACTGAATTAAAATCGGATTTCCACCACCGATTTTTCTGTCTCCAATTGAAACTACTTTTGTATTGTCACGATACATCTACCTTCTCCTCCAAAAATTAATGGTTTATTTCCAATAGCTTCTTCTTTAACTCTTCTTCTAAGCGGCTCATCTCAGCTTCTGCTTCCATTCTCTGCTGATGACCCTCTTTCTGGATATTCATAATTTCATCAAAGGTGCTGATTAAATTCTCATTTGTATGTTTTAACGTCTCGATATCCACAATTCCACGTTCAGACTCTTTTGCCGCATCAATGGTTGCCATCTTCAATGTCTCTGCATTTTTGCGAAGCAGGGCATTCGTCATATCGGTGACTTCTCTTTGTGCCTTTGCTGCCTGAGATGCATGTGCCACTCCAAGTGCCAGCACCATCTGACTCTTCCAGAGTGGAATGGTATTGACAAGTGTAGACTGAATCTTCTCCGCCATCAAGGTATCATTTCCCTGCACCAGACGAATCTGCGGTGCCGTCTGAATCGAAATCATACGGGTTAATTCCAAATCATGAATTTTCTTTTCAAATCGCTGGCACATCGAATCCAGATCTTTTGCCGCCTGTGCATCTTCCGGCAGATTGCTCATCTGTGCTTTTAAAGTCAGTTCTTTTAACTCACCTTCCCGCACTTCTTGCAGCTTCTTCTTTCCTGCTAAGATATACATGGAAAGTTCCTTAAAATAATTCAAATTCAGCGCATACATTTTATCCATAGTCGCTGAATCCTTTAAAAGCTGAATCTGATGTTTTTCCAGTGTCTGCACAATCTGTTCGATATTTCCTTCTGCTTTGGCATACTTCGTTTTTAATGCCTGAATTTTATTCGTGCCACGTTTAAAGATTCCAAACAGACCTTTTTCTTCTTCCACCGCATCAAAACTCTTCAGTTCTTTCACAACATTTTCAAGCAAATCACCAACTTCTCCAAGGTCTTTTGTTGTTACTTTTGCGAGTGCTTCTTCTGAAAAATCTGCCATTTTTTTCTGCGTTCCCACTCCGTACTGCAAGATTGCAGCAGAATTGCGGATATCAATCTGCTTGGAAAAACTTTCCACCATCTGGCGTTCTTCCGCCGACAATACGTCTTCCGTCATATTTGGGTCAGCCGGTTTTTCCGGCTCTTTCGGGGCAGGTTTTTCCTCCTCTACCCCAAAAGTAAGTGTCGGTGTCACATCAAATTCTTTAAATTCATCGCTCATTTAGTTTTCCTTTCCGGATACACTTTCAAAGTCCTTATTTCCTGTCAGTCCTTCCTGTGCCAGCATGGTCTTTAAAACAGAAATATCAGTCGATACATCCCATGCCGTATTTCTAAAAAAGCTGTCCAGAAGATTTTCAAATGCTTCATTGATCGTATCCAGTGTATTTTCAATCTCTTGTTTTGCCGTTTTGATGTTCTCTCCTTCAACCGGCTGTTTGTCGAGTTCTTCATAAGCTTTCAACAGTTTAACGGTCGTCGGAAGATAATAATCCATAAATTTATGCAGGTCTGAAATCAACTCCGGATGCTGTTCCACCCGCTTAAAAATTCTTAAAATCACATTCTCCAGATGATACATTTTATTGGAAATTTCTACACCCGGAATTGCTTCATTGCAGCTTCGAATTTCTTCTAAGTAAGCTTCCCCTTCTTTGATGACTTCCTGCACTTCTTCTGAAAGAGTTCCCCGCAGTTTCTGTTCTGCCTGTTCTTTTTCCTGCATCTCTTTTTCCTGAATCTCAGATGCTTTCTTTGTCTGCATATACTGTTCATAAGACTCATCACTGGTAATTAGATAATTTCCCTCTTCATCCAGATGCCCTTCTAAGAACATACGGTTTTTAATCATTTTCTTCAAATCCCGTTTTACAAATTTTGGAGATTTTCTTACGCCTTTTGCAAGCTCCTCAATTTTAACATAAGTCTTTCCATTTAAAGTCCGTACATAAGAACGGAAGCGATTCACTTTTTTACGAAGCGTATTTCCATAAATGCCAAGCGCTCCACTTGCCACTATCGCAGCTATAAATACAAACATTCCTCTTTGCATCTTATTTGCAACTGCGTCAATAAAGATTCCTGCAATCCCAAGCGTTGCAGCCGTCACTCCAAACATTCCCACAAGTGCAATTCCAAGTGTCGTAAATAAAATTCCAAGTGCTCTCGGAGTTGAAGTATTGACATACAGGGCGAATTTTTCTCTGGCTTCTTTCACCAGTTTCTTTTTATATCCCCGCATATTCTGCTCTTGTCTTTGTCTTTCCGGTGAAACAGTTCTTCTCTGATTTGCTGTCTGCTGACTACCTGAAAAATGATTCAGATTTTTTATTGCAGCATCTTTCACACTCGTCGCCATATTTCCCAGCGCATTCTCAAGCGTTACACCTAAATCACGATTTAAGCGCCCATAATCTCCTGTCTCAATTGCATCCTGCACAATATTTTTTATATCATTTCCAAGTTGGTTCCAATCATTCTTTGGCATATTCTCTCACTCCAATCCTGCCCTTACCAGAACTGATTTCAATTATATCTGATATGACTTAAAAAAGCAATGTAACTTCTCTTGCATTTCCCGCATTAAAGTTTTATAATGGAAAACAAATTTATAGTTACCTATCGTATCAATGGGCAAAGAATGGAGGAGATTCAAATGGAGAAAAAAAACATCGACTGGTCCAGCCTTGGATTTGGTTATGTAAAAACAGATTATCGTTATGTTTCAAATTTTAAAAATGGAGCATGGGATGAAGGCGGTCTTACAACAGACGATACCATCACCTTAAGCGAATGTGCCGGAGTTCTTCAGTATGCGCAGACTGTTTTTGAAGGTATGAAAGCTTATACAACAGAAGATGGACACATTGTAACATTCCGTCCTGACTTAAACGCAGCTCGTATGGTAGATTCTGCAAAACGTCTGGAAATGCCGGTATTCCCAGAAGACCGTTTCGTTGAAGCCGTTGTTGAAACTGTAAAAGCAAACGCTGCTTATGTTCCACCTTATGGTTCTGGTGCAACTTTATATATCCGTCCTTACATGTTTGGTTCTGACGCTGTTATCGGTGTTAAACCTGCAAATGAATATCAGTTCCGTGTATTTACTACACCAGTAGGACCTTACTTCAAAGGCGGTGCAAAACCGATTACAATCCGTGTCAGTGATTTTGACCGTGCTGCACCTCATGGAACAGGACATATCAAAGCCGGATTAAACTACGCAATGAGCTTACATGCAATCGTTGATGCTCACAATCAGGGTTATGATGAAAACATGTATCTTGATGCAGCAACAAGAACAAAAGTAGAAGAAACAGGTGGAGCAAACTTCCTGTTTGTCACAAAAGACAACACTGTTGTTACTCCAAAATCTAACAGTATTCTTCCATCTATCACAAGACGTTCCCTGCTTTATGTTGCAGAACATTATCTTGGACTGAAAGTAGAAGAAAGAGAAGTTTATCTCGACGAAGTAAAAGATTTCGCAGAATGTGGTCTTTGCGGTACTGCTGCTGTTATCTCACCGGTTGGTAAGATTGTTGACCATGGAAAAGAAATCGTATTCCCTTCCGGAATGGAAAAAATGGGACCGACTACTCAGAAATTATACGAAACATTAACAGGAATCCAGATGGGACGCATCGAAGCTCCAGAAGGATGGTTAAAAGTAATCGAATAATTAATTTTTTTCATAAAAAATCCGCTGACAGAATTTTAACTGCCAGCGGATTTTTTTATTTTATTTTCTCACATACTTCACAAAAGAATATTCCAGATTAAAGTAAGTCTGTTCTTCGCTTTCCTCTGCAATTTTCCATTCTTCATTTTCATCCAGATTCGGGAACCATGCATCTGCTTCATATCCGAAATCAATTTTGGTCACATGAGCGGTATCGCAGTAAGGAAGCATCTGTGCATAAATACTGTCTCCTCCGATTACATACACATCTTCAGAAGCATAATTTTTTAATTCTTCGAGTGCTTCTTCTATACTGTGTACGATAATCGCATCTTTTACTTTATAGTTTTTGTCTTTTGTCAGTACAATATTTGTACGATTCTTAAGAGGCAGTCCATTTGGAAAGCTTTCTAAAGTTTTTCTTCCCATCACAACTACTTTTCCGGTCGTGGTACTGCGGAAAAATTTCATATCTGCCGGAATACTCACCAACAGTTTGTTTTCTTTCCCAATCGCCCAATTTTTATCTACTGCTACAATAATATTCATAACTTTAATCTCTCCTCTGTCTTTCTATTTTCTTCTTATACCGCAATCGGAATATTTTTAATCTGTTCTCCTGCCTGATAATCCTCTACAATCAAATCATCGGTAGTAAATTTATAAAAATCTTTCACTTCCGGATTTAAGGAAACTTTTGGTGCCGGATACTGTTCTCTTTTAATTAATTCTTCAATTACAGGCACATGGCGGTCATAAATATGCGCATCGGCAATCACATGCACCAGTTCTCCGGGAATCATATCATTTACCTGTGCCACCATCATAAGCAAAATTGCATACTGACACACGTTCCAGTTATTGGCCGCAAGCACATCCTGGGAACGCTGATTTAACACTCCATTTAAAATCAGACGTTCTTCTCCCGGCTCTTTTGTCACGCTATAAGTCATGCTGTAACAACACGGATCTAATGCTCCGCTGTGCAGATATTCAAACTGATAGAGATTGGTCATGATTCGTCTACTGTAAGGATTTTCTTTTAACTGGCGAAGCACATAATCCATCTGGTCCGTTTCTTCTTCTTTATAAATAAATTTTCGTCCTACGACATCTCCATAGCAGGTTCCAATTGAACCATTTTCGTCTGCCCAGGCATCCCAAATATGAGAATGTAAATCATTGACATTATTGGATTTTTTCTGATAAATCCATAAAATTTCATCCATACAGCTCTTTAATGCAGTTTTTCTAAGCGTCAGCGCCGGAAATTCTTTTCTTAAATCGTAGCGGTTTACCACTCCAAATCGTTTGATTGTATAAGCACTTTCATTGGTATCTTCCCATTTCGGGCGGACTTTTTCGCCCTTTGTATCTGTACCGTTATCCAAAATATCACGGCACATTTTTACAAATAATTCATCTGCGTAACTCATGTTTTCCTCTTTTCTAATGCTTTTTTAGTTTTTTCTCTTTATTTACATCCATAGCCAAACGTGCTATAGTCTAATCTAACCTATTAACACTTATGATAGTTCAAAGTTTTAAGAAAGGATCATTCTTATGAAAAAGTTTTTTATATTACTTTTAAAACCGCTCTCTTTCATTCCTGCCCTTTGCATGATGTATTTAATCTTTTCCTTCTCAGGACAGAGCGGAGCGCAGTCTGGTGCTTTAAGCCAGAAAATCAGCCGTGAAATCGTTGTCGTTGCCGATAAGGCGCTCGACAAAAATCTTGATGAGACAAGAATCCAGTATTACACCGATAAACTGGAATTTCCGGTTCGAAAAGCTGCCCACATGACCGAATACTTTATTCTTGCGCTTTGTGTTTCGCTTCCGCTTTATGTCTATGGTGTCCGTGGAATCTGGTTGATTCTGCTTGCCGGACTTATCAGTGTCGGTTTCGCCTGCACAGACGAATTTCATCAATCCTTCGTGGATGGAAGAGGTCCTTCCAAGCGTGATGTCGGAATTGACAGTATCGGTGCTTTTATCGGTATTTTATTTATCCAGATTACCTGTCACGGCTTTTTACATCCTTCGGATTCGTAAAGACACATCCCCGCAAGGCAGAATCTCTTCTTCATGTTGCTCGTTTTCAATTAACAGACGGCCGTCTGGAAGAATCTGCTTTGCGAACACACTCCTCTCCTGTTGTCCATATGCTACCCAGACCTTTCGTCCCGGCACAATATTTCTTTCGATGTACTCTTTCGGGATTCCATCTTTTTCGGACTCTTCTAACAATTCATTTACGATTTCTGCAACCAGAAGATTCCGGTCTACATGCTCTCCCTCTTTTAAAACTGTTCCTGCAATATCTCCGAGTTCTTTGGGAAATCCATCTTTCGGTTCTTTTAAGTTTACTCCAATTCCCACTACAACCAGTTCAATATCTCCGGTTTCAAAGTCACTGACTGCCTCTGTTAAAATACCGCAGACTTTTTTCTCTCCCAGATATAAATCGTTCACCCATTTAATTCCAAGAGACACCTTGCATACTTTTTCCACCGCCCTGCAAACAGCAACAGCCGCCGCTGCTGTAATCCTTAAACTTTCCTGTGCCGTTTTTTTCGGTTTTAATAAAACGCTCATGTAAAGTCCACATTTTCCGGGAGAATAAAAATGTCGTCCTCGTCTGCCTTTTCCGGCACTCTGACTCTCTGCCACAACCACCGAACCTTCTTCGTATTCTTCTTCGATTCCTTTTTGTTTTAAATACTGGTTCGTCGATGGAATTTCTCTTTTTACTTCTATTCTTACCGCTTTTTTATTAAGCCCAAGTCGGATTGCTTCCTCGGATAATACATTATTTTCTTTACTTAATGCATATCCCCGATTATTGACTGCCAAAATCTCATATCCTTCTTCACGGAGCGTTTTCATCGCTTTCCAGATTGCCGTTCTTGAACAGCCCAGTTTTATGGCCAGTTCTTCTCCGGAAAGATAAGTCCCCTTATTTTCTTCTAAAAGCTTCAGAACTTCTGATTTTGTTGACATATTTTATCTTCTATTTTTCCTTTCCAGATACTCGTATATATTTTCATACACCAGTTCTTTTTTAGTCTCATTTAAAATTTCATGGCGCATATCCGGATACATCTTTCCGGTTACTTTCCGGTATCCAATGGATTTCATAAACTGAAGTTCTTTTACAAATTTTCGTCCGCCTCCTGCACATGGGTCATCTGCCCCTGCCAAAAACAGAACCGGCAGTTCTTTATTTTTTAATTTCCAGCCTTTTTTGCTGTATGTTTCTTTCATTAGAAGCATTAAGCTCTCAAATGCATCCGCAGAAAACGTAAAACCACAGTATTCCGATTCATCATATTTTCTTACCACTTCTTTATCGGAACACACCCAGGAAGAACGGCTGGATTCTCCCTTAAATTTCAATGCATAAGGACCAAATGCCATTAATTCCAACAGTTTACTCTTGTGATGTGCACCGGAAACCCGCTTCTCTGCTCTCGAAATCAAAAGCCCAAGATCAGCAGCCGGATTTTCACAAGGCGGTCCTGTTAAAATCAATTTTTCCAATTCATAGTCATATTGTTTTAAATAGTTTCTGGCAATCAGACTTCCCATGCTGTGTCCCAGCATATAAAATGGAAGATTTGGATATCTGTCTTTTAACCACACACTTACCTGATGCAAATCCGCCACCAGCGCATCGTCTTTTCCTCCGTACATATATCCTAAATCACTTTTATATTTTACGCTTTTTCCATGTCCTCTATGGTCATGGATGGCACAGAGATACCCTCGTTCACATAAATATCGCATAAATGGAAGATAGCGTTCTTTATATTCACTCATCCCATGAGAAATCTGTAAGATTCCTTTCGGTTCTTTTTCCGGTTCTAACCATAAAACGGATAACTCTAATCCATCCTGATTGGAACAGATTGACGTTTCATATTTTTTTATCATCGTTCACCTCACGAAACAAAAAGCGGACTTACTTCAAATTAAAATTAGTATTAACATGCTTAAATAGAAAAAAATGACTGCCGGCAGACAAACTGCGGCAGCCACCATTCATGATTCGTGTAATGTGTCAAGTACACTAATACAATATCTATTAGTCTTCTACTACTTCAAGAACATCCATTGGACAGGCTTTTGCACAAATTCCACAAGCGATACATTTGCTTGTAACCGGTGATTCTTCCGCTTTCACCATGACATTAAATGGACAGGCTTCCACACATTTTCCACATCCGGTACATTTTTTCTTGTTAATCATGTAAACGCCTTTTGCATTCTGTGTAATTGCACCCTCTGGACAGGCTTTTTCACATTTTCCACATTGAACACAAACCATAGGTTTTGCGTCACCATTTTTGTCAATAATCTGGATGCAGGATTTGTCTGGGTCAAATTCTTTGTAAAAACTTGTTGAACAGGCTCTTACACACTCCAGACATGCCATACATTTTGCGCCTTTTACTACTTTTAATTTTTTCATCCTAAGTTCCTCCGCTTTGTAAATGATATAATAGTTATCTAATTATAATATCATTATAACGGCGGTTTTACAAGCACACTTTCGTTTAGAATTTGTAACATTATTTTGCTGCTTCGTTATAGATTAAAGCCATCATCTCAAAGTCTTCATCCGTATTATTTTCCATGCTGTGGCTCTGTCCCGGTTCAATCACACAAACATCTCCTTCATGCACTTCGGTACGACTTCCATCATTATCCACAAATACTCCTGTTCCTTTTAAAACAAAGTATGGTTCGGTATTTCCAACATGTTGATGCATCCCGATTGAGCTGTGTGGTTTTAACACTACTTTTGCATAAAGCTTTCCATGTCCATATAATTCTTCTTCTGCAAGAATGTGATGAAACTCTACGGTTCCTTCCCCTCCTCTGACATTTTGCTGTACTACTACATTTGTTTTTCTTACCATGATTATTTTCTTCCTTTCTCTGCTTTTCTATCTATTCTTTCTATTTTTGACACTCTCATTATAATTTTAAAAACTGTTCTACATCTACAACAAATACGGTTGCGCCGCCTACATCAACCGTAACCTGCGGTGAGGAATATCCCAGTATCGGTGCTCTTGTTCCCTCAGAATAAGTTGGTGTCGGCACAAGCATTTCTTTTCTTCTTGAACACTCTTCTTTAATAATCTGAATTGCAGTGTCTACTTTTTCATCCTCTGTTCCAATCATCAGTGTGGTATTTCCTTTTCTCATAAATTCAACTGTACTGGAAAGTTTTGTCACACTGATATTTTCTTTATTCAGACGTTCTACTACAAATCCTTCCTATTCTTTGTGCACAATTGCAAATATCATCTTCATAACGGATTTCCTCCTTGATTAAAGGTTCATACCATAGGTTGAATTGGTACATCAGGTCCTTTAGTTTGATTAATTCCTCATCATTTTCAAGCGCTTCTTTATTTAAAACATGACTTTCAGGCTCCGAACCGCCAGAATAAGCTGTACGAATGCCTAAGTTATCTACTTTTTGTTTATAAAGATATCTGCTTTCAATTGATTTTATTCTGGCTTCAAGTCTGCCATTAACGTAATCTCCAATAATTCTATCTAACTTATCTGCCATTAATCAAATTCTCCTTTTGTGGTATTGACGTTAAGTCAAGTTTTTAGAGTAACAAACGTAGAATTTTAATCTATTTATTTTAAGCACTTACCTTTTCAAATTGATTAGGTGTAAGATACCCTAAACTTTGATGGATTCGTTTTGAATTATAAAAGGCTTCGATGTACCAGAAAATACTCTGATAGGCTTCTTCAAAGTTCTTATATTTAAATTGATACACCCACTCTCTTTTTAAATGTCCATGCCAAGATTCAAGACTGGCATTATGATAAGGGTATCCCCTTCGACTGAAAGAGTGAGTCATCCCATAATACTTAAGCAACTCTTCATACTCTAGACTCGTATACTGGCTTCCTTGGTCAGAATGAAGAATAACAGCTTCTGGATAGTCTTGTGATTTAATGGCCTTATTTAAAGTTCTTTGCACTAATTCTACAGTCATTCGCTTGCCCAAATCCCAAGCAATGACTTTTTTAGTATAACGATCCATAATGGTTGAGAGATAAGCCCATCCTTGTTGAGTAGGAATATAAGTAATGTCGGTTGACCAAACCTTATTCTTCTTTGTAGGTTCAGTCTGTATGAGATTTTTTCGATTGATGTGATCACTTAGTGAGTATCCAGGCTTAAATTTCTTAATGACTACAGACTTGAGTTGAAGTTGCTTCATTAGCTTCTGTACCAGTTTTAACCCGACTTTTTCCCCTTGTTTAAGTAGAAGATGATGAATTTTAGGAGCACCATAGATTCCTCGGTTAGCATTGAAGAGTTGAGAAATTTTGAGTGAC
>ENA-OQNI01001784-OQNI01001784.1-human-gut-metagenome-genome-assembly--contig:-NODE-1784-length-11131-cov-3.360324_pt1 | contig 11131 bp, 9 predicted proteins | sample MGYA00242627_ERZ504876 | MGnify/ENA primary metagenome ERZ504876 (study PRJEB26092, sample SAMD00036386) | human gut metagenome | host: Homo sapiens | study: EMG produced TPA metagenomics assembly of... | reverse complement strand
CGTTCTACAGGAGGGGAGTGGTCGAATAGTCAAAGGGTAAGGAGAGTTTTATCTGAAAGATTGGATAAGGAAGGACGGATTGACTGGATCGTTAATACCGCTGGTATATTGGACAAACAGCCTTTGGCGAATATGAGTTATGAAGCGGTACATCAAAGCATTGATGTAAATTATTTAGGTAATATTATTGTTGCAAAAGAATCTTTTTTTTATTTGAAAGAAAGTAAAGGATCGTTGTTGTTTTTTACTTCTAGCTCTTATACACGCGGAAGGGCGTTGTATAGTTTATATTCATCGTCTAAAGCTGCTATTGTAAACTTTGTACAAGCTTTGAGTGAAGAGTGGTTTGAATATGGTATTCGTGTGAATTGCATCAACCCAGAACGTACTAAGACCCCTATGCGTATTCAGAATTTTGGAAATGAACCGGAAGATACTTTATTAGAACCGAAAGTGGTAGCAATCGTATCAGTAAATACTTTGCTATCGGAAATGACAGGTGAGGTTGTTGATGTAAAAAGATAAAATTGTATGATGTTGGTTATCAAACACTTATTAGGATACTTTATTTTACTTGTATCTTATGTTTTTCCCCGTATTTCAACCATTTGGGTCTTTGGAGGAGAGAATAATGCAAAATATTTATATTATAAGCTAAATGAAAAGGCGGCAGATATTAATTGTATTTGGATTTCAAAGTCTAAAGAAGAGGTTGCACAAGTGTGTTCTTTAAAATATAAGGCTTTTTATCTTTGGAGTTTGAAGGGGCTGTTTTATTCATTAATAGCTGGACGTTATATTTATACGTTTTCTGTTTCAGATATAAATCCTTGGACTATTGGTTGGACAAAAAGAGTAAACTTATGGCATGGCGTGGGTATTAAGAATGTTGAATTTAAATGTAAGCTTGGTCCATTGGCAAAAAAGTATAATCCGAATAGTCTTAAATCTCGCTTCCTTTACCCATATTTATTTTTCAGACCTCATTTGTTTTTATCAACCTCTCCTTTAATGACTAAACATTTTACAGAGTGTTTCAGAATTTCGGAAGATAGATGTATAGAGGCTATGTATCCAAGAAATGAAATTTTATTATGGGCACATGATCAGATAGAAGAATTTCTTAAACGATATAATAAAGAGCAGGAACTGGATGTAATAGAGGATTGTGCAAGTTATTCTTATGTATATATTTATATGCCAACTTGGAGAGAGGATAAACGTAACATACTAGAGATTATTGATTTCGACAGATTGAATCAACTCTGTATTAAAAACAATAATCTATTTTTGTTTAGGCTACATCCAAATACGGAAATAAACTTAGATATGTTAGTGAGTTATTCAAATTTAAGGATAATTGATTCTTCTTGTGATATATATCCAATTTTGCCTTTTACTGACGTCTTAATAACAGACTATTCTTCAATTTATTATGATTATATGCTGATACCAAATAAACAAATTTTGCTATTTCCTTTTGACGAAGAAGAGTATTGTACTTTTAACAGGGATTTGGCTTTTGATTATAAAATATATACTCCAGGAATACGTATATATAGCTTCGAAGCTTTATTAGAAATTGTTGAATCGAAAAAGAACTTAAATATAAAAGAAATAAAGGTAATAAAAAAGCTCTTTTGGAAAGGGCGCAACGAATCTATTATAGACCGAATCATCAATCTATAGAATAATGGGAAACGATGAAATTATTCATTATATTATAAAATAGTAATGAAGGCGTATATTATAAATCTAAAAAAATCTGTTGACCGTAAAAAGTATATGCAGGAGCAGCTTGAAAAAATGTTCTTTTTATCTGCTGAGTTTGTAGAAGCTGTGGATGCTAGAGGGATGACTGAAAGAGAGAAAAATGTTTTTTTTGATACTGAGCTTTTTTGTAAAAGATATGTAAAAGAGGTTCGTCCGGGAGAAATTGGCTGTACGCTTAGTCATCAGAAATGTTATAGAAAATTAGTGGAGTCAAGAGATAAATATGCACTGATTTTGGAAGATGATATCGTGATTCGTCATAATATTGATACTCTTGTTCCTGAGATTGAGAAACTATTGAATACCGATGAGCCCCGTGTCATACTTCTGTCTGGTTGGTATTGGTACTTGGGTACAAAGACAATTAAACAACATTATTGTCTAGCTCGTGTATATGATGCCTTTTTGACCCATGCTTACATTATAAATCGAGAAGCAGCTTCTTTGTTGATAGAACAGCGACCTTTTATTACTGCTGATGATTGGTTTTATATTCGCAAGAAGGGGGTCAAACTGTATGCCGTGCTTCCTCACTTGTTAGATCAGGACTGGAGTGGGGAGTACCCTACATCCATCAACCAAGAAGAAAAAAAACGATGTCCAGGGTTGTGGAAAAGAAAGATAGAAATTTGTTTTCACTCATTACTCTTGAAGTTTTTATATATCATAAAGCGGTTTGAAAAAGCGTAACTCACAATGCTGGAAGTAGATGTTGTTAGAATAAGTGTAATTGTTCCGATTTATAATGTAAAGTTATATATTGAGCGTTGTGTACGTTCTTTGATGGAGCAGACATTGGAAAATATAGAGTTTATTTTTGTGAATGATTGTACTCCAGATGATAGTATGGATATTTTACATTATGTATTGGAGGAGTATCCAAAACGTCGCGAACAGATTAAAATAATAGAACATGAGACGAATAGGGGTATATCAGCAGTGAGAAATACTGGTTTAAAGAATGCGACAGGACAATATATTATATATTGTGATAGTGATGATTGGGTAGAGAAGAATATGTATGAAAAATTATTGGTAAAGGCGCTTGAAACAAGTGCGGATATTGTAGGGTGTGACTTCTTTGATGACTATGTTGCTCACTCTACAATACGAAAACAATTATTTCCGCAACAATCAGAAAAGTGTGTGAAGAAAATGCTAAGAGGAGAATTACATTGTGGTACTTGGAATAAATTAGTAATTAAAAGTCTTTATGAACGGACGAAGATAGACTTTCCCGAAGGTATCAATATGTGGGAGGATGTATCTACTATCATTCCTTTATGCTTTCATGCTACTAAAATAGATTATATTCCTGAAGCACTTTATCATTATATTCATCATAATGTGAGTTCATATACATATAGTGTTACTGAGAAATCTTTAGAAAATTTAGTTGCTTCTATTCAATTACTTGAATCTTTTTTTCTTACTAATCAATGTTTCAAAACATTTGGGGAAGACTTGTGCTTTATGAAGCTTACTGTTAAATTAAACCTATTGTTGGGCAGCAAAGGTGAATTGCAAAAAAAAAGGAATATGTTATATTCTTCAGCTAATCGTTATATCTTTTCTTATTCCGGTATGTCATGGTATTGGAAAATAGCTCTTTGGGTGGCTTCAAAAAAAATGTTGTTTTGTTTTAATGTCATGTCGTGTATAGAGAGAATAATTAAAAAATGGAAATAAATAATAATATATCATCTACGATTCCTTTAGTTGATATTGTTCTTGTGTTCTGTTATGTTTTTTCGTTTTATGTGATAGGACCATTGACAAGTTCTGTAATTATAGCTCTTCCATTAATGTTTTGTTGTTTATATAAAAAAAAATGGGGATATTGTTTGCTTTTAGAATTGAAAAACAGTTTTATTGTAAGAATATTTATATCACAATGGCTTCTTATAGGTATCGCTGTTTTTTATAGTTGCTTGCATTTGACTATGGAATTAGAGTATATTAAAGTACTGATTGCTCAAATGTTTCATTTCATTTGTGGCATTTTCATTATTATCTATTTAAAATATCAGAAACAATATACCACGTTAAAAATAGAGCAAACTATTATATGGGCTTTTCTAGTACAATCTATTATTCAATTGATAGCTATGTCTATACCATCATTTGCACATTTTATTCTTTATTTTAGTCGTGCTCATGATTTACAAGATGCTTATGGAGGAGGTGTACGTGGATTAGCTCTTTCTTCAGGAGTAGGATGGAGTCTGGGGCTTGCTTATGGACTTATATATATTGTTTTTGTGAAACGTTATTTGCTCAGTGGAGTCAATATGAAAAGTACATTAATTGGTATACTATTATTGATGGGGACTATTTTTGCTGGACGAACTGGATTTGTTGGGGCTTGTTTAGGAGGTATCTTTTTTATAATTTCTAATCAACTAAGTTACAGGACTAAATTAATGTTCGTTTTAAAAATACTACTGGGAGTTATTTTGTTTTTTTTATGTATTTATTTCCTTTTTCCTTCGATGACTGAACATTTAGTTGATAATGTTTTTCCTTTTGCTTTTGAACCTTTTTATAAAATGTACTATAATGATGAATTTTCCACTTCATCTACCGATAGGCTGGAAGAAATGTGGCGAGTGTCTACATCTGTAGAAGAAATATTGTATGGTAGTGGAAGTTTTATAGATACTATAACAGGTGCATATTACAAGCATATAGATATTGGAATTTTGCGGAATTTGTTTTACTGGGGAATTGGGGGATATATACTACTTATTATTTATCAATTAATACTTATTGCTCCGATTAAATATAATAAAATTCAACGTGTTTCACATTTTAATATGTTTTTCTATAAGCTCTTAATAATCGTATATTTATTTTTATTGGAATGTAAAGCAGTAACTATTGGACTTAATAAAATGACTTTTTCAGTGATATTTCTTATTGCTTATTTCTATTTCGATGAGATTCATTCTAAAAAATATATAGCTGAGTTAAGATGACTATTTCTTTTATTATTCCTGTGTATAACGGAGAACGTTATATCTCTGCTTGTTTATATTCCTTGTTAAAGCAAACATATACTGATTGGCAGGCAATTTTGATCAATGATGGTAGTACGGACAATTCACTTTCTGTACTTCAGTCTTTTGCGAAAAGTGATTCTAGGTTTGTTGTGTATAGCCAGAATAATCAAGGAGTTGCTATTGCACGAAATAGAGGAATAAAAGAGGCACAAGGAGAATATATTAGTTTTCTAGATATAGATGATACGTTAGTCTCAGATTTCTTAGAGAGATTTATTTGTCATTTTGAAAAGAATGTTGATATAGTGATTGCTGGTTATCATGTGGTTCGAAAAAATAAAAAAGTGTTAAAGCAAGAAGCAAATGTAACATTAGAAAAGATTGATTATTTGAAAAAAGTTTTGAGGGGAAAATATGGTTGGGAGCTATGGGCAAAAGTATATAGGAGAGAGTTGTTTGATGAACCTATGTATATTCCTTGTCATCTCAGGATTGGTGAAGATGCAACAGTATATATGCAATTAGTAGCACGCTCTTGTAAAGTGAAAATAATCAATGAAGCTTTATATAATTATATTCAATACCCTTCTTCTGCTTCACATCAGAGGTCTGTTACTTTGGCGGAAGAAACTCTTCAAGCAGCTTTTTATATTGATCATTTATTGAAAAAAGAATCTTTTTATCAGGAAATACGAGATGAAATAGATGCTATGTATTTATTGTTCTATTCAAATTCTACTCGTAAGGCATTTTTGAGATTAAACCATCCTTTGATATATCAAGTTTATCAAGAACATTATTCATTAAGGGCATTAAAAATACTTCCTTTATTCAAGAGTATATATATATCACTTTCTTTATTGTTAAGAAAAACTTTATCATAAATCTGAATTCAAATTAATGTTTTCCGTTTTATTATCCGTTTATTATAACGAATCTCCATATTATTTCCGACAATCAATAGATAGCCTTTTTAATCAAAGTTTACAATTAGCAGAAGTTGTATTGGTGAAAGATGGAGAGCTTACGCCTGAGTTGGAAAATGTAATAACTGAATATACTGCTAAATATCTTCAGATTAGAGTTGTTCCTTTAAAGCAGAATCAAGGACTTGGTAAAGCTCTAAATGAAGGCTTAAAGCATTGCTCCTACGATTTAGTTGCCCGAATGGATACAGACGATATAGCCAAGCCTAATCGTTTTGAGAAACAAATAAGGGTTTTTCAGGAGCATCCGGAATTGGATGTAGTAGGAGCATGGATTGATGAGTTTGAAGAAACTACTTCAAATATTATTTCTACAAGAAAATTACCTGAAGTTCATGATGATATTTGTCAATTTGCAAAGAAGCGTAATCCAGAAAATCATCCGGTAATCATGTTTCGTAAGCAAGCTGTATTAGCAGCAGGTGGATATCAGCATTTCCCTCTTTTTGAAGATTATTATCTATGGATACGTATGCTACAGAATGGTGCGAAATTTTATAATATCCAAGAGAGCTTATTATATTTTCGTTTTTCATCAGCTATGTTTAAACGAAGAGGTGGCTTAAAATATGTGACTACGGAACTACGTTTTCAGAATCTGCTGAGAAATTTAGAATTCATAACTTCCTCTGAATATCTCTATAATGTCTTTATACGGGTGATTACCAGGATGATGCCCAATTCTTTACGGGCTATCTTGTATAAAAAAGCTTTGAGAAAATAATCTTTAACCAAACTATAATTAATAATTTATGGAACAACAAACAACTTTTATTCCCGACGGAATGAATGCTTTTGAGCGCAATGTAAAGCGAATTGGGGATTGCATTATTGCGGGCATATTACTGATTATTTTTTCTCCTTTATTTTTAATCTGTTATATAGCTGTGAAACGTGAAGATGGTGGTCCGGCTATTTTCAAACAGGAACGTATCGGTCGTTTCGGCCGTCCGTTTTATATTTATAAGTTCCGCAGTATGCGTTTGGATGCGGAAAAAATGGGTCCTGCGCTATATAGGGGTGGGAAAGATAAACGATTGACTAAAGTGGGTAAGTTTTTGCGTGAACATCATTTAGATGAATTGCCGCAACTTTGGAATGTCTTTTGTGGACATATGGCTTTTATTGGTCCTCGTCCCGAACGGAAATATTTCATAGATCAGATAATGGAACACGATGCTCGTTACGTATTTTTGTATCAGATACGACCGGGCGTAACTTCGTATGCTACGCTATACAATGGGTACACAGATACGATGGATAAAATGTTACGTCGTCTCCGATATGATTTGTTTTATTTGCAACATCGCTCATGGTGGTTTGATTTTAAGATTTTGGTGAAGACATTTATAAATATTTGTTTTGGCAAGAAGTTTTGAGTAGTGAAATTTGAGACTTTTATCTCTTTGATTTTAGTAGATAAAAAAGTTGTTTCAACAGAAGATGAGTTGAATATTACTGATCCTCCTTATAAAATAGAATTAGAAACAGGTATTTTAATAAACCCTTTTATTCTACCTAAAAAATATAGGGGAAAGTTGTCACTCCTTTTTATGAAAATGTTATGAAAGAAGAGATTGCATTATTATGATAGATGAAGAATTGTTAAGTAATAGGTCAATCTGATATTTTTTCGTAGTTTTGTGAAAAAGATAATTGATATGGAAGATTTGCAAAGGTTATATCCCATCGGAATACAGACATTTTCGGAAATTCGGGAGAGAAATTACCTCTATATAGATAAGACAGAATACGTTTACCGGATGACGCATTCCTCCTCTAAATATATGTTTTTGAGTCGTCCGCGTCGTTTCGGGAAATCACTGCTTACTTCTACGTTACATAGCTATTTTTCCGGTCGTGAAGATTTGTTCCGTGGGTTGGCGATGGAGAAACTGGAGAAAGAATGGATACAGTATCCGGTTCTACACTTCGACATGAGTATGGCAAAGCATGTGGATAAGGATAGCTTGGTGAACCTTTTAGGCTTCATGCTTGCAGAATACGAACGTACATTGGGAATTGACGCAGCAGGTACGGACCCTAATTTGCGTTTAACTAATTTGATAAAACGTTCTTATGAGCAGACTGGCAGAAAGGTCGTGGTCCTTATTGATGAATATGACGCTCCTTTGCTGGATGTGGTACACGAACGGGAGAACTTGGGGGTATTGCGTGACGTTATGCGTAACTTCTATAGTCCGTTGAAAGCCTGTGATCCTTATTTGCGCTATGTGTTTCTTACAGGTATCACTAAATTCTCACAGCTCAGCATTTTCAGTGAACTCAATAACATCAAAAATATCAGCATGGATGAACCTTATGCTGCCATTTGTGGCATAACGGAGAATGAGATACTTACCCAAATGAAAGAAGATGTGGATAGGATGGCTGTCAAATTGAATATTACTGCGGAGGAAGTACTGGCTAAGTTGAAAGAGAATTATGACGGCTATCATTTCACTTATCCATCGCCCGACATCTATAATCCATTCAGTCTGCTCAATGCTTTTGCAGATGGGAAATTTAATTCTTATTGGTTTGGTAGCGGCACTCCTACCTATCTGATAAAGATGCTGGATAAGTTTGGAGTAGAGCCTTCTGAAATAGGAAATAAATTGGCGGCGGTCGAAGAATTTGATGCTCCCACTGAAACGATGAGTAGCATTACTCCATTGCTGTATCAAAGCGGCTATGTCACTATCAAGGATTACGATAAGGAATTGGAACTATATACGTTGGATATTCCTAATAAAGAGGTGAGGGTGGGATTGATGCGAAGCTTGTTGCCTTATTATGTAACCAATGACACACGTGAGGCGACGAACATGGTGGCTTTTATTTCCCGTGATATCCGGAAAGGTGATATGGACGCGGCATTACGGCGTTTGCAAACCTTTCTGTCTACTATACCTCAATGCGATCATACAAAGTACGAAGGTCATTACCAGCAGGTATTCTATATCATATTCAGCTTGCTGGGATACTATGTGGATGTCGAAGTACGTACTTCCCGTGGTCGTGTGGATGTAGTGTTGCGTACTGAGGCCACATTATATGTGATGGAATTGAAACTGGATAAGAATGCGACAGTTGCTATGGAACAGATAAATTTAAAGAATTATCCGGAACGCTTTGCTCTATGTGGACTGCCAGTGGTGAAGGTGGCTGTTAATTTTGATAGTGAAAGTGGCACACTGGGGGATTGGATGATTGAAAAATAGAGATTGATAAGTGAATATAAAAAGTGTAAGGACGAAGGCCATTTTCTTTAATTATCAGATTAATAACATTTTAATAACTCCCTAAAATAAAAAGAGCCCCGCAAGGGGCTTTTCCTTTGTCTTTTTAATAGACATGCAAAGAATAATGTGTTTTTTCTTATTGTAACCTTACGATTTATACTTTTTTATTCCTCTCTTAATTAATTTTATCACAAATATTTGGTATTTTCGGACGCTTTTTGGACAAACGACTTGAATTACTAATAGTTTATTATATGGAAAATATCGAAACAGCGATCCTGCTGATGGTGGTCGGCATGGCTACCGTATTTGTTATTCTGCTGATTGTGATTTATTTAGGTAAGTTACTGATTACTCTTGTCAACAAGTATGCTCCCGAAGAAGTGATTCCTGCGAAGAAGGAAGCGCTACAAGGTCCTGCGCCTATTCCGGGTAATATAATGGCGGCTATCACAGCAGCTGTGAATGTGGTGACATTAGGAAAAGGAAAGATTACAAAAGTAGAAAAGTTATAAACCTATCAAAAGTATATCATAGAAAAACATGAAAAGAGAAGTTAAGTTTAGTCTGGTTTTCCGAGATATGTGGCAATCTGCCGGAAAATATGTAACTCGTGTAGACCAACTCGTAAAGGTAGCTCCTGCCATCATTGAAATGGGCTGTTTTGCCCGTGTAGAAACTAATGGCGGAGGTTTTGAACAAGTGAATTTATTGTTTGGTGAAAACCCGAATAGAGCCGTGCGCGAATGGACGAAGCCGTTCCACGAAGCCGGCATACAGACACACATGCTCGACCGTGCATTGAACGGACTCCGTATGAGCCCCGTTCCGGCAGACGTCCGCAAGTTGTTCTACAAAGTTAAGAAAGCACAAGGCACAGATATCACCCGTACATTCTGCGGATTGAACGACGTACGCAATATCGCTCCTTCCATCACGTATGCCAAAGAGGCAGGCATGATCTCACAGTGTTCACTCTGCATCACCCATTCGCCGATCCACACGGTAGAGTACTACACCAATATGGCGTTAGAACTTATCAAGCTGGGGGCGGACGAGATTTGCATCAAAGACATGGCAGGTATCGGTCGCCCCGTTTCATTGGGCAAGATTGTGGCGAATATCAAAGCGGCACATCCTGAAATTCCTATTCAGTATCATAGTCATGCCGGTCCCGGTTTCAACATGGCAAGCATCCTCGAAGTATGCGAAGCCGGTTGCGACTACATTGACGTAGGTATGGAACCGCTTTCATGGGGTACGGGACACGCCGATCTTCTCAGTGTACAGGCTATGCTGAAAGATGCCGGATATCAGGTACCGGAAATCAATATGGAAGCCTACATGAAAGTGCGTGCGCTGATTCAAGAATTTATGGATGACTTCCTCGGCTTGTATATCAGTCCGAAGAACCGTCTGATGAACTCGCTGCTGATCGGTCCGGGACTTCCTGGCGGTATGATGGGTAGTCTGATGGCTGACCTCGAATCGAATCTGGAATCTATCAACAAGTATAAAGCCAAACATAACCTGCCGTTTATGACACAGGATCAGCTGCTGATCAAGCTATTCAACGAAGTGGCGTATGTATGGCCCCGCGTCGGTTATCCTCCATTGGTAACTCCGTTCAGCCAGTACGTGAAGAACCTTGCCATGATGAATGTGATGGCAATGGAAAAAGGCAAGGAACGCTGGGGAATGATTGCCGACGATATCTGGGATATGCTGCTGGGTAAAGCAGGACGCCTGCCGGGTACACTGGCTCCCGAAATCATCGAGAAAGCCGAACGTGAAGGACGTAAATTCTTCGAAGGTAATCCGCAGGACAATTACCCTGACTCACTCGACAAGTATCGCAAGCTGATGAAGGAAAACAAATGGGAAGTGGGAGAGGACGACGAAGAACTCTTCGAATATGCGATGCATCCGGCTCAGTATGAGGCTTACAAGAGTGGAAAAGCGAAGGAAGACTTCCTGGCAGACGTGGCAAAACGTCGTGCCGAGAAAGATAAATCGCCGGACGAAGATGCAAAACCAAAAACACTGACTGTACAGGTGGACGGACAGGCTTATCGTGTGACGGTAGCATACGGAGATGCCGAACTGCCTGCTGCACCTGTAGCTG
>ENA-OQNI01001777-OQNI01001777.1-human-gut-metagenome-genome-assembly--contig:-NODE-1777-length-11180-cov-6.334208_pt1 | contig 11180 bp, 9 predicted proteins | sample MGYA00242627_ERZ504876 | MGnify/ENA primary metagenome ERZ504876 (study PRJEB26092, sample SAMD00036386) | human gut metagenome | host: Homo sapiens | study: EMG produced TPA metagenomics assembly of... | reverse complement strand
AATACACATCGGCTACGGTGTCGCCGCTCCGACCCCCATCCGCTGTTTTAAGGCAGAGGAAAAGGTAAAAGGCATGGAAATCGGAAACGAGCTGTTTGAGACACTGGGCAAGAGCGTTCTGGAGGAAGTAAATCCGCGTTCCAGCTGGAGGGCTTCCAGGGAGTTCAGGCTGCAGCTGGTGGAGGAGCTGGGCAGGCGTGCCGTAAAGCAGGCCGTAATCAACGCAGGAGGTGAGTGGGATGCTTAACATAGTGCATATGACTGTTAATGGAAAAGAAGTGGAGTTGGCAGTGGACCCAAGAGAATCCCTTCTGGAGACATTGCGGAACCGCCTGGGACTGACCAGTGTGAAAAAGGGCTGCGAAGTAGGGGAGTGCGGCGCCTGCACAGTGCTGGTGGACGGAGAGGCCATAGACAGCTGCATCTACCTGACCATGTGGGCGGAAGGCCGCAGCATCATGACAGTGGAAGGGTTAAAAGGGCCAAACGGCGAGCTGAGCACCATCCAGAAGGCATTTATAGAGGAAGCGGCAGGTCAGTGCGGGTTCTGTACGCCGGGACTGGTCATGACAGCGGTGGAGATCGTAGGTACCGGAAAGCGGTATAACCGCGATGAGCTGCGCAAGCTGATATCCGGCCACCTGTGCAGATGCACAGGGTATGAAAACATTCTCAACGCCATGGAGCGTATTGTGGAGGAAACGTACAAGGTGGTGGGAAAATAAAAGAGATATGCAGGTGCGGTAAAGGCGGCAGCCCTGAGGAAGCTGCGGCTGACACCTGGGTATACAGGATTTTAGGATAAGAAACGAAGGACCATAGTGAAAAAGAAGGGCGCCGCGGAATGGAAGCGGAGCCTTTCTTTTTTAACCACTTATTTTTAACACAGGTGGGTACTAACATTGCGGAGGCAGATTAAAATCACAAATATAATAAACCAGTTGAAAAAATACATATTTTAGGTAAAATATGGAGGGGCATTATTTGTATTTTCATGGATATACAACTGGTCTTACAATGACATTTATGTTAACATATAAATAGGACCTGATGGCTGAGGAGGATACAAATAGGAGCACACAAAGAGAAGCAGATTCTCTTTGAATACGGGATGATAGGTGAGCATGAATCATGTTTGATATAACATCGGATAAGGTATATGTAAAAACCTTTGGTGGTTTTGATTTGTATTATCAAGGTGAGCTGATATACTTTTCCAGCAGCAAAGCCAAAGAACTTCTCGCAATACTTGTGGACTGGAGCGGAAAGGAAGTAACATTATCTCACCTGGCTGAGATTTTAAATGAAGGAGAACGGGACGAAACCGCAGCCAAACAGGCTGTCCATTTAGCGTGGCACAGACTGAAGCAGACATTGAAGAAATATGGGATTGAGAAGATTGTGGTGAAGGGCAGAGGAACCTATGCCATTAAAAAGGAGGCTGTGGTCTGTGACAGCTACGATATGGTCCGCCAGGTTCAGGGGGCTTCTAACTTTTTCGTCGGGGAGTACATGCCGGAGTATAGCTGGGCGGAGGTAACTTTGTCGAATTTGATAAGGGATTATTTTGATGAGGGGGAGTCGTAGGGAGCATATAGTACAGGTGCAATGGAGCTTAGAGAACAGAATGGCAGGATTTTAACAGGTAAGTTTTAAACGTGTGGAGCGCTCTTATGTGAGCGTTCCTTTTGTTTGCGCGCCATGGGCGCGCTCTAACGGGTGAAAGTCCCGAACACGCCTAGGCAACGAGGAAGTGTATAGCTGAACAGCAAGGGTGTCCATCGTGAGGTGGAATCGGAAGGAAGCTGTAGGTTATGAAAAGCTACACATTATGCAAAGTAGGCGATAGAAAACCTTATAAATAAAGGATTCTTTGGTTGATTTACTTTTCATAATCCATCACGATTTAAGTGTATTTTTATCAAAGCACTTAAGGAGGAAAACAAGGTGGAAAATTTAACTTTGCAGCAACTAATCAACCAAACCAAGGAGGCACTCATTGAAGCTGGTGCATCCAACTATTACCAAAACGTATTTAAAACTCTTACAAAGCAACTTTTGCTCTACGCAAAAGAACATAACACGGAATCTTTCAGTATGGATTTTGGATTGCAGTTTTTAGAAGACCATTATTCCATGTCATCTAAAATCGAGCAGAAGAAATGGTGTGCAACCTATTCCCGTTGTATTAATGCTTTAGCAGAATACCAACATTCAGGAAATGTGACTCTATATCTTGTTATGGATAAAAGAGCATACACTTTTCCTGACAGTTTCAAAGACAGTGCTGAGTCCTACCTCTCCCATCGAGAGAAAACAGGAATCATTAAAAAATCAAATAAGGTTTTCAGTTTATATCTGGAAAGATTTTTTGTATTTTTGAAAAAGGAGAACATATCTTCTCTGGATGCACTGTCTCTTAAAGATGTTTTGGATTTCATGGCATCACTGAGCTGCTATGAAAAACCAACCGTAAATCATACAATGCGGGCAGTTCGATATTATCTGAAATACTGCTATGAGAATGGCTTTATGAATACGGAGATGTTCTCCAAGCTTCCCAATCCCCATTACAACAGGCAAAGCCGTTTACCTTCATCATATACTGCAAACGAAGTAAAAAAACTTCTTGATTCGATTGATCTTGGAAACCCTTGTGGAATCCGTGATTATGCAATCATTCTTCTGATTGCAAGACTCGGGCTGCGTAGCAGTGATGTGGCCAATCTCAGATTTTCCAATATCGATTGGGAAAAAGAGATTATCCGTTTAACTCAGGTAAAAACAGGAAATCCGTTGGAACTTCCTCTGCTTGAAGATGTGGGTGAAGCAATCATCAATTATCTGAAGAACGCAAGGCCAAAAACTGATTCAGATCATGTTTTTGTGAGGCAAGTTCCACCGTATACGAATTTTAATCCGGGTGCAGTCGGTGCCCTTGTAAGAGTTCATCTCCAGAAATCAGGGATTCATCTTGAAGGGAAAAAGAAAGGTTCCCATACGCTTCGTCACAGCCTTGCAAGTCGTCTGTTAGAGCATGAGATCCCTCTTCCGGTCATTTCAGAAATCTTGGGACATACAACTACCGAAACCACGATGACATACCTTCGTATTGATATCGCCGAACTCAGAAAGTGTGCATTGGAGGTGGCAATCTAACATGACAAGAATCAGAAAATCACCAACAATGACAGGACCATTTGCTGAGGTCGCTCAGGAATTCATTCAATACAAAAGAAGTGCCGGTTTTAAATACGCAGATGAACCGAAATGCTTATCACGATTTTGTCGTTTCAGTGAAGAACTGGGTATCACAGAAATAGAAATATCCCGTTCTCTTGCAGAAAAATGGATTGCACCAAGAGAAAGTGAATCTGAAAAAAGCCGTTCACACCGTATTACCTGTATAAGACAGTTTGCTATCTACCTGAATAATCTTGGCTATGATGCTTATATAGTACCAGAAGTAAAAGGCTTGAATCATAATTCATTTGTTCCCTATATATTTACACATGAACAGATAGCATCTGTGATAAAAGCAGCTGATGAAACAGAACCTCGGGAGGTTGCAAGAAACATGCATCTGGCGCTACCTGTGATATTTCGTATTCTCTATGGCTGTGGACTTCGTGTATCTGAAGTTGTTGGTCTTCGCTATAAGGATGTAAATCTCGAAGATGGGATTCTTACAATCCGTGAAGCCAAAACTGACCGTGACCGATATATCCCATTATCAGATTCCGTGAAAGAAGCTTGTATATCCTATGCAGATAAAATCTGGTGGGAAAAAGACAGTGACTTTTTCTTTCTTGCCCCTGACAAGACCATGATCAGTCCCATGACTGTATATCAAAGATATCGTAGATATCTGGAAGTTGCAGGTATTTCACATGGTGGAAAAGGGCAAGGACCTCGTCTGCATGATATTCGATATCCAAACCCAAAAAATATCCAAACCTTTTTCTGAATCTTCCGGATTTACAAGCCATACAAAACAGAAAAGGTTTGGATATTTTTTATGATCTTTTTGCAGGCAGGCCACAGAATTCACGAAGGGACCCATCTCTGTTTTTCCATTTTTTCTCCACTTTGGAATCCCCTTCCCCTTCAAGTGTTGCCAATGCCTTTGCCTCATCCTCTGTTGTGATATCCAGATATACCATGGTTGTATCCAGCTGTTCGTGTCCAAGCAGGAAAGAGATTTGCACGATGTTCATGCCGTCTTCCAGCCAGTGGGAGGCCTTCGCGTGGCGGAATTGATGAGCGTGCAGCTTCAAGGGCACATCTGCGCATGAACCATGTGCTTTTACCGCATGTTTTTTGAACATTTTGTCCGCTGCCGCCGCTGTCAGTTTCCCATAAATGCCGGTATTGCGCGAATAAAACACATAAGCCTCCGGGGATGGGGGGTTCCCATGGAAATCCAGGAGGTATTTTTCAAGGTGTGCCACCGTGCGTGGAAGCAGATATAACGTCCGTACCTTATTTCCCTTCCCAATGATGTTTACATACGGCTTTGCGCTGTCAAGATGCAGCTGGCCGACTTTCATTGAAAGGACCTCATCAATTCTTGCAGCTGTACTGTAAAGCACCAGCATAAGAACCAAATCGCGCCGTCCCATGGCCGTGCCCTGGTCCGGGGCAGCAAGCAGGGCTTTGACAGCCGGACGGGAGAGGCCTTCCACTTTTTTCTTTTGTACCTTCAGCCGGTCAATTTCCATGCTTTCCTGGTAAAGGTGGAGGAAACGGACTTCTTTATGGCCCAGGTATTTTAAAAATGTCCGGATGGATGCAAGCCTGTTGTTACACGTCCCCGGCTGGCATCCTCTTTCCGTGCGCAGCCATGACAGCCATTGTTCGATGCGATCCCTCCCGAAGCAGGAGGCATCAAACTCCCTGCTGCTTACCCCTCCCTGCTCAAGGAACTGCAGGTATAAACCAATAGAATCCTGGTATGCCTTAAGCGTGTTGGCGCTCCCGCTTTTTTGTGAAGGAACATAATCGCCCAGAAATGCAGATATATGTTTTGCCAGGGCGGCAGCTTCACTCCTGTTCTTCATCAGCTAATCACCTCCGGCACCAATTCATTGAAACCATCTTCTGTTTTTTTCAGGACGATATCGGAAAGGCCGGGAACGACAGAATAGTAATACCGTGTGCTCTCCAGTGTCGTATGCCCCATGCTTTTGCTGAGGCAGGTGAGCTTATCGTCAAAAGCAAACCCGTCCCCGATCCAGCGGTTGATATTTGCTGTTGCATAATGATGCCGGAACGCATACGCTGTGGCTGTTCGGTCATTGGACACTTCCGCCCATACCCTCCGGAAATTTTTCTCCACCCATGTATGTGGATGCGCGGTGTCCCCTGGTGCCGGGAAAAAATATTTCCGCGATGGGAACCATTCCCGGATTGCGCTGTCATAGCGGCGCATCAGGTCTGCCATGCTGTCATGCAGGGCAATGTAATGCTGGTCGTGGCCTTTGGAATATCGGATGTTGAGTATCCCGTTTCCCACATCCACATCCGCACATTCCAACAGCCTTGCTTCAGTAGTACGTATGCCGCTGCTGTAAAGAAGCCGGAAGAATACCGGAACCGTGATGCGCCGGATGAGTACGTTTCTTGTTTTTGGGATGTCCGGCAGATTATCACAGGCTTTGAAAAAACTGCGTATCTCATCCCCAGAGAAGGCATAAGGGATATAAGTCACACGTTCCTTCCTTGGTATCCTGGGCGGCAGAACCTCAGAAAGCCCCCTTTCTGACAGGTATTTTATAAAACTGTAGACGACATATATCCGTGACCTGCAGGAATTGTTTGTTTCACTGTCACGCTGTCTGCACCATCTGTCCACCATCTCCTGCGTCAGGTGGACTGAATCCGGATAATTCATGGCACAAAATCGGTCAAAAACACGGAGGTTAGGCCCATAGGATGCTTCGTTCCAGCGGCCAGATGCCTTGCGGTATGCAATGAAATCCCGGATAAGCAGCGCGAAACAGGATTCATATTCCCTCATATCGCAAGCACCTCCTCCGGGACAGGAAACTGTCCAACATCCAGAGAGCATTCTTTCAGATGCCTGAAATCCGCCATCAGATAGGGTTCCAGGGAATCCGGCGCAGTATGCCCGAGGGTTCTGCTGATGACTGGCCGGGGGATTCCGGATTCCAGCATATGCGATGCCGCCCGGTGGCGGAAAATGTGCGTCCCTCTGCGGTCACCTGGGTTTTGTCGTACATCGGCTTCCTTGTATATACGGAGGGCGATGTTTGCAACCGATTGGCTGGCAAGGCGGCGGTAAGGCTGTACTTCAGAAATGAAAACATGCCCGTCAGCACAGCAGGGACGACCGGAATCCATGTAATCAAAGATGGCATTGCCCACTGCTGGGCTGAGGGGCAGTTCTATCAGCACTCCCGTCTTCTGCTGGGGAAAGCGCAGAAGCTCCTTGTCCCAGTCAATAAAATCAATCTGCATGCCTGCAATGTCGCAGCCGCGCAGGCCGGTATAAAGGAGAAGAATGCCAATGGCCCTGTCACGCAGGGAGAGCGGGTTTTCCATGTCATACAGAGCATAGCGGATCTTTCCAGCTTCTTCGTCTGTCAGATACTGGATGGTCTTGCGGCTCTCCCGCAGCTGTGGCAGGAAGGAAAGGATTCGGCTGCATGGGGCATTTTCCCAAAGCAGGCCGGCCTTGAACACAGCAGATATATTCTTCTTATAGGAACATCCTCTGGCCAGGCTGCCGTCGTCGGAGAGGAAAAATGCGAGCACATCTTTTTCGGTGATGTCATCCAGTCTGCGGCATCCGCGCTGCTGCTGGAAACATAGAAAAGAGACAGCATTCAAAGCTTCGTGGTAAATGGTAGTTTCTTTTTTTCCACGTTTCCCCTCATAACTACGGTAAAACTTGATGAGGTTTTTGAATTCATCCGGGAGGCACTCATATGCATCGCTTTCAAATGCATAGCTTCTACGAAGCCTGTCCGGAAATTCACCTCTGACATCGTAACGTTCGATCATCCGCAGGATATGGCGTCTGCTACGGAGAACATCTTTTGACAGTCCATGATGTTCATACGCATGGTAGATGTTCTTGTAAGTTTCCCACTGATTTGCCTGGGCATTTTCAAGTATGTTTTTTATTTCTCTGGAAACACACCTGATGACTGTAGCAGAGTACTTTTCCTTCTCCAGAAACTCCAAAAGTTTGCTATAGTTGTTTTTTAGGTTCTCAAAACTCATAAATATGATCCTCCTATCTTTGGGTGATAGATAAATCATATCAAAAAATATCCAAACCTTTTCTGTTTTGTATGGCCTGTAAATCCGGAAGATTCAGAAAAAGGTTTGGATATTTTTTGGGTTTGGATATCGAATAAAATCCAAACGTTTGGATTTTTTCCGTCACACATTTGCAGTTCACGTTTTGCAAAAGTGGATCAAAGAAGAAGCAGATCTGACTGCTATGCTCCCGATTCTCTCCACATATATGGGACACAAAACAGTACGCTCAACCGCACAGTATCTGCGGCTGACAGCCGAAGTTTATCCTGATCTGATGAAAAGAGTGGAAAAATCCTGTGCATATGTCATCCCGGAGGTATGCCATGAAGGAAACTGATTTTGCTAGATATCTGACACAGTTCCTGTCAACATATCTTCCGAGGCAGGTTGGGAGTAAACGAAACACTCAGTTAGCATACAGAGATTCATTCTCTTTATTTTTAAGATACTGTAGAGATCAGGAGAATCTTTCACCTGAAAAGCTGACGATTGCCAAAGTAGATCGAGAATTAATACTTCGTTTCCTTCAATGGCTAGAAGATGAGCGCAACTGCAAAGCAGCGACAAGAAATCAGCGTCTAGCCGCAATCCATTCATTTTTCAGTTTTTTAATGGTGGAAGAACCACAGTATATGCAGCAAAGTCAGAAAATCCTGGCTATCCCGATGAAAAAAATGGACAAGCCTCCGCTCATGTATCTTCCTCTGGATAGCATTAAGGGGCTGTTGGAACAGCCTGACAGGGCCACAATCCAAGGAAAAAGAGATGCTGTGCTACTGTCACTTTTATACGACACAGGTGCAAGAGTTCAAGAACTTGTAGATTTAAAAGTGTGTGATATTGCTTTGAATGATACTGTTACCATCATACTGACAGGAAAAGGTGGTAAAAGCCGTATTGTTCCAGTCATGAAACCAACCGGTGAATTATTGAAACAATATATGGAAGGTTCTGGTTTGACTTCGCCTGTATATGGACGCAATCCATTATTCACTAATCGTGGTAACAAACCACTGACAAGAGCTGGTGTGACATATATTTTGAAAAAGTATGCAGCACAGGCTCAGGCAATGGGAGTAAAAGATATCTCTGATGAGATTACACCTCATTGGCTGAGACATAGCAAAGCAATGCATCTGCTTCAATCTGGTGTCAATCTTGTTTATATCAGAGATTTACTGGGTCATTCTGACATTTCAACAACTGAAATCTACGCACGGGCAGATGAAAAGATGAAACGGAAAGCTTTGATGGAGGCTTACAACAGCCCAGCATCTGATGAATTACCGACATGGAAAAAGGACAAAGACCTTCTTGATTGGTTGAAATCGCTGTAAGGAGTTCTTCCGAATTATGCAAAGTCTAAAGAGCCCGTACACTTTATATAATCAACAAAGTGTGGGCTCCACTTTGCATAATAACTTACTTTTCATAACCGACATTATGCGAAGCTTCGCATAATGTAGGCAAACCTTTGGTCCGACGAACAGGAATCACATATAAGGCTCTGAAATACGGATAAGTCTGCAAAAGAAGATAAAGTCCGAAAGTTGCCGGAAGTAGGAGTAAATGTGGCGGATAGATGAAGGGAAAGAGCGTGCACCTTAAGCGTGGAGGTCTCACAGAGGTTTCATTAGCCTAGTAACAACGAACTGTGAGAAGTCAGCAGAACCCATAGTAGTGAAGAAGTATCTGTAATGGAAATGGAGCGAAGGGGTGAACAATCAATAAGTTTGAGTATGTCTCGTATTGCAGAAAAGACAACATCTGCCGTACCCAATCGGGAAAAAGGTGGTCGATTCAAGCGAGACGGAAAGGAAAGAACGCATGGACACAAGTAGTCTAATGGAGCAGATACTAAGCAGAGATAACCTCAATGCGGCATATCTGCAAGTCGTACGGCGCAGAGTGGAGATACCAAAGCCAGACGGGGGAGTCAGAAACCTGGGAGTACCAACAGTAACAGACCGATTTGTACAACAAGCCATAGCACAGGTGTTAACGCCAGTCTACGAGGAACAATTCCATGACCACAGTTATGGATTTAGACCGAATAGATGTGCACAGCAGGCAATCATCACAGCACTTGATAGAATGAATGACGGCTATGACTGGATTGTTGACATCGACTTGGAAAAGTTCTTTGACACAGTAAACCATGATAAGCTGATGACGCTAATGGGTAAGACAATCAAAGATGGAGAAGTAATATCAATCATCAGGAAATTTCCAGCCAGCGGAATCAAGGAGGATGATGAATACAGGGAATCAGTGATAGGGACACGGCAAGGAGGCAATCTGTCACCGCTTCTTGCCAACATCATGCGGAATGAATTGGACAAGGAAATGGAACAAAGAGGGCTGAACTTTGTCAGATATGCGGATGACTGTATTAACATGGTCGGAAGTGAAATGTCTGCAAAGAGGGTGATGAGAAACATTACCCGATTTATTGAAGAAAAACTGGGACTCAAAGTAAATACAACAAAGAGTAAGGTAGACAAGCCGCAAGGAATAAAATATCTTGGATATGGATTTTACTTTGACAGCAGAGCACACCAATACAAGGCGAAACCACATGCAAAGTCGGCAGCAAAGTTTAAGGCAAGAATGAAACAGCTTACTTGTCGAAGCTGGGGAGTAAGTAACATTTATAAGGTACAGAAACTCAATGAACTCATCAGAGGATGGATTAACTACTACAAGATAGGAAGTATGAAAACAATCTGTGCAAGGCTAGACGGAAGCATTCGGTATCGCATACGCATGTGTATATGGAAACATTGGAAAACTCCACAAAACCGAGCAAGGAACCTGAAAAAGCTAGGTGTACCTGAATGGGCAGCACGGCGGACGGCGTATGCAAAAGGGTACGCAAGAGTATGTAGAGCATCCGATGTCTGCGAGGCAATAAACAACAAGAGATTAGCGTCATTTGGACTAATCTCAATGTTAGATTACTACACCGAAAGGTGTGTTACTTGTTAAGTTGATTGAACCGCCGTGTACGGAACCGTACGCACGGTGGTGTGAGAGGTCGAAATTTCTGCGAAAGCAGAAATTTCTCCTACTCGATTTTAAAAAGATTCCCCAACCCCCCGGATTGGCAAGAGATAGGAACAATGGTATGATAGGTCAACGCAGATGGTTAAGACTGGCTGCGAAAATTAAAGGGGGAAGAAAGATACAATAAATGGAAAAGAGCACAATAAAATAATATCTAAATTATGACTTGTCTATGGATAAATTACATAAGCATTTTCATGTGATTTTTAATCTTCTATAACTATAAATCCAAACAAAATAAAATAGAACCTATATACATAAATTGAAAAACAATTGACAGGTAAACAGTGACATAGAATCATTGCTGTTTTTACGCAAGCCCCATCGCTTACTAAAAGTTTGTTTCTACAATTTTGGTTTTGTGCCCAGTGGGTTGTTTTTTACGGTTTATACCCATTTGGAATTAACAAATAGTAATAAATATTTCCAGAATACTACAAAAGTTGTTATTATATGCCATTTGAAACGGTTTTGTAACGATATTGAAAGCAATTGAGTGGTATATCCTTACAAAGAACGGTGGCATGCGGCCTGGAATAACGGGAGAAATAACGCTAATGGCAGATACGGAAAATGTAAATATATTTATAAAGACATTCGACGGATTCGATGTCTATGTGAATGGCAAAATGTTGTATTTTCCCAGCAGCAAGGCAAAAGAAATGCTTGCTATCATGGTTGAAAAGCGTGGAAGCAGCGTATCCTTATCCCAGATGACGTATCTGCTGTATGAAAATATAGAAGACCGTACAGCAAAAACTAATTTAAGGGTTGTATACTATCGTCTTCGCATGAACTTAATGGAACATGGGATTGAACAGATA
>ENA-OQNI01001776-OQNI01001776.1-human-gut-metagenome-genome-assembly--contig:-NODE-1776-length-11181-cov-2.688348_pt1 | contig 11181 bp, 9 predicted proteins | sample MGYA00242627_ERZ504876 | MGnify/ENA primary metagenome ERZ504876 (study PRJEB26092, sample SAMD00036386) | human gut metagenome | host: Homo sapiens | study: EMG produced TPA metagenomics assembly of... | reverse complement strand
GGCCTATCAGCTTGCAGAGCCGGAGATCCGGCAGATTTTAAAAGATAATCCAAGCATTGAAGTGGTGATTGATCTGCATCGAGATGGCGTGGCGCAGGGCACACATCTGGTGACGGAAATTAATGGGAAACCAACCGCTCAGATCATGTTTTTTAATGGTCTTAGCCGGACAAGGAAAAATGGAGAGATAGCATATTTGAATAATCCATACCGTGAGGATAATCTGGCAACGTCTTTTCAGATGCAGCTTATGGCAGCAAGATATTATCCTGGTTTTACGAGGCATATTTATCTGAAAAGTTACCGGTATAATCTGGATCTGGCACCGAAGGCAATGCTTATTGAGGCAGGAGCACAGACGAATACAGTAGAAGAGATGAGAAATGCTATGGAAGTATTGGCAGATGTGCTGAGTCGGGTGCTGACACCCTGAAAAGCTTGAAAAAGCTTGAAAAAGCTTGCGCTGACGTCTTGAAAATTTATTTGCCTGTCTTTTTGTTTTGTGCTATATTTTAAATAGTATGTTTAAAAATGGAAAGGAACTGACGAAATGGCAAAGAACAACACTTATGATGCAGATAGTATTACCGTCCTGGAAGGACTTGAGGCAGTCCGGAAGAGACCGGGAATGTATATCGGAAGTGTATCGACGAAAGGATTGAACCATCTGATCTATGAGATTGTAGACAATGCAGTTGATGAACATCTGGCCGGATTTTGTACGGAGATTCATGTAACTCTGGAAAAAGATGGCTCTGCGACAATTTCGGACAATGGCCGAGGAGTCCCGGTCGGTATGCATGCAAAAGGCGTTTCAGCGGAGCGAATTGTATATACGACACTGCATGCAGGTGGTAAATTTGATGACTCTGCTTATAAGACAAGTGGTGGTCTTCATGGAGTTGGTTCTTCAGTTGTAAATGCATTGTCTGCTTATATGGATGTGCAGGTCAGTCGTGATGGATATATTCATCATGACCGGTATGAGAGAGGTATTCCTGTAGTTGAACTGGAAGATGGACTTCTTCCGACACTCGGGAAGACAAGAAAGACCGGAACGAAGGTTAACTTTCTGCCAGATGATACGATATTTGAAAAAACGAAGTTTAAAGCAGAGGAAGTCAAAAGTCGTATGCATGAGACGACCTACCTTAATCCGAACCTGACGATTATATTTGAAGATTTAAGAGGCGCAGAACCAGAGCATATCGTTTATCATGAGCCAGACGGAATTCTTGGATTTATCCGTGAACTAAATGCAAAAAAAGAATCTGTCCATGAGCCGGTTTATTTTAAAGGTGAGGCAGACGGAATAGAAGTGGAAGTTGCATTCCAGTATGTAAATGAGTTCCATGAAAATATTCTTGGATTCTGTAACAACATTTATAACAGTGAGGGCGGTACACATCTGACCGGATTTAAGACAACATTTACAACAGTCATTAATCAGTATGCAAGAGAACTTGGAATTCTTAAAGATAAGGATCCTAATTTTACAGGAGCGGATGTGCGAAATGGAATGACAGCGATCGTGTCCATCAAACACCCGGATCCGCGATTCGAAGGTCAGACGAAGACGAAGCTGGACAACCCGGATGCATCCAAGGCGACTGGCAAGGTGGTCGGTGAGGAAATTATTCGTTTTTTTGACCGCAATCTGGAGACACTGAAAAATGTCATCGGTTGTGCGGAGAAAGCTGCAAAAATCCGTAAAACAGAAGAAAAAGCGAAGACGAATCTTCTGACGAAGCAGAAATATTCTTTTGACAGCAACGGAAAGCTTGCCAACTGCGAGAGCCGCGACGCATCAAAATGCGAGATATTTATTGTGGAGGGAGATTCTGCCGGAGGATCTGCAAAGACAGCAAGAGACCGTATGTATCAGGCAATCCTGCCGATCCGGGGTAAGATTCTGAACGTGGAGAAAGCAAGCATCGACAAAGTCCTTGCAAATGCGGAAATCAAGACTATGATCAATGCTTTTGGCTGTGGATTTTCCGAGGGCTACGGCAATGATTTTGATATTACAAAACTGCGCTATGACAAGATTATTATTATGGCTGATGCTGACGTGGACGGCGCACACATTTCCACATTGCTTCTGACGTTGTTCTACCGCTTTATGCCGGAGCTTATTCAGGAGGGACATGTCTATATTGCCATGCCACCGCTTTATAAGGCTATGCCGAAGAAAGGTGAGGAAGAGTATCTGTACGATGACAAGGCCTTGGAAAAATACAGGAAAACCCATGATGGTCCATTTACTCTGCAGCGCTATAAAGGTCTTGGAGAGATGGATGCAGACCAGCTTTGGGAGACAACACTGAATCCTAAGACAAGACTTTTAAAATTAGTAGAGATTGAGGATGGAAGAATGGCATCCAGTGTGACTGAGATGCTGATGGGAACAGAAGTGCCGCCAAGACGTGCATTTATCTATGAAAATGCGACAGAAGCGGAGCTTGACATATAAAATTTAGGAGAGAAAATATGCAGGATTCACAGATTATCAGAACGGAATACAGTGAGTTGATGAAGAAGTCTTACATTGACTATGCCATGAGTGTTATCATTGCCAGGGCACTTCCTGATGTGCGGGATGGACTAAAACCAGTACAGCGACGTACGCTTTATGATATGTACGAGCTTGGTATCCGTTATGATAAACCATATAGAAAATGTGCCCGTATCGTTGGGGATACGATGGGAAAATATCACCCGCACGGTGACAGTTCCATCTATGATGCATTAGTTGTCATGGCACAGGAGTTTAAAAAAGGAATGGCACTGGTGGACGGACATGGTAACTTCGGATCCATTGAAGGGGACGGAGCAGCCGCAATGCGTTACACAGAGGCAAGACTTGCAAAGATCACGCAGGAAGCTTATCTTGCTGACCTGGATAAGAATATTGTAGACTTTATGCCGAACTTGGATGAGACGGAGAAAGAACCGGAAGTTCTTCCGGTGCGTGTACCGAATCTTCTGATCAACGGAGCGGATGGTATTGCAGTTGGTATGGCGACCAGTATTCCACCGCATAATCTGGCAGAAGTCATTGATGCGGTAGAAGCGTATATGAAACATGAAGACATTTCTACAAAGCAATTGATGAAATATATCAAAGGACCGGATTTCCCAACCGGAGGAATTGTTGTCAATAAAGATGACCTTCTTGAAATCTATGAATCTGGTGCGGGTAAGATCAAAGTCCGTGGTAAAGTGGAAGTAGAGGAGATGAAAGGTGGCAAGAAGCGTCTTGTCATCACTGAGATTCCTTACACGATGATCGGAGCTGGAATTGGCAAGTTTTTAAATGATGTTTGTGCGCTTGTAGAGACAAAGAAGACAAACGATATCGTAGACATTTCCAATATGTCTTCAAAGGAAGGAATCCGCATTGTTATTGAGCTGAAAAAAGGAGCAGATGTTGAGAATCTGACCAATATGCTCTATAAAAAGACAAGATTGGAAGATACTTTCGGAGTAAATATGCTGGCAGTTGCAGACGGACGTCCGGAGACTATGGGGCTTAAGAAGATTATCGAGCACCATGTAGATTTCCAGTTCGAACTGGCAACAAGAAAATATAAGACATTGCTTGCAAAAGAGCGGGACAGAAAAGAAATTCAGGAAGGTCTTATCAAAGCGTGTGATGTCATTGACCTGATCATTGAAATCCTACGGGGAAGTCAGTCTGTGGCTGATGCAAGAGCCTGTCTGACACAGGGAATCACCGAAAATATCAAATTTAAATCCGGGATTTCCAGGAAAATGGCTGCGATGCTCCGTTTTACTGAGCGCCAGGCAAATGCAATCCTGGAAATGCGTCTCTACAAACTCATTGGTCTGGAAATTGAAGCGCTGATGAAAGAACATGAGGAGACTCTGAAAAATATTGCAAGATATGAAGATATTTTGAATCATTATGATTCTATGGCAGAAGTTATCATTGAAGATCTGGAGCATTTCAAAAAGGAATATGCACGCAAACGCCGCACTGTTGTAGAGAATGGCCAGGAGGCTATCTATGAAGAAAAGAAAGTAGAAGAACAGGAAGTAGTATTCCTGATGGATCGTTTTGGCTATGCCAAGACAGTGGATGTGGCAACTTACGAGCGAAATAAAGAGGCGGCAGATGCAGAGAATAAATGGATCGTAAATTGCATTAATACCGGGAAACTGTGTGTATTTACCAATACCGGCAAGATGCATCAGATTAAAGTGCTCGATCTTCCATATGGAAAGTTCCGTGATAAGGGGCAGCCAATCGACAATGTAAGTAATTATGACAGTACACAGGAAATGGTCGTATATATGTGCGACGAATTACAGCTTCGTTATGCGAAATTATTATTTGCAACGAAGCAGGGGATGATTAAGAAAGTAAAGGGAAATGAGTTCCAGGTGGCAAAACGTACCATTGCAGCAACAAAGCTTCAGGAGGATGATGAGCTGATCAGTGTTCAAGTCATTACTGATGACCAGCATGTAGTCCTTCAGACAAAAGATGGATATTTTCTGCGTTTTTCAGCTCAGGAAGTTGCCGAGAAGAAGAAAGCGGCTGTGGGAGTCCGTGGCATAAAGCTTCGTAAGAATGATGAGCTGGAACAGATTTATCTCTTTTATGAAGGAACGGAGCACAAGATTTCATACGGTGACCGGGAACTGACGTTGAACCGGCTGAAGGTTGCAAAACGTGACGGGACCGGAACGAAGGTTAGGAGTTAAGAGTGAAAACTCAGGCAGCAATCATGCCGGGGCATTTATAAGAGAGTAAGATACAGCAGGAAAGAAGGCAGCAAAAATGATTCAGGATATTGCACCACATAAACTGAATAATCAGTATGGACAGAAAAAAGCACCGGATGCAGGCAGCAGATTTTTATATTATGATGGCAGAAAGGTTCTGGTGAGAAAAGGAATTGGCGGGAACGAGAGTCAAATCGCATATCCGACTTATGAAGAACTGAAAAAGTGTATGCCTAAAGATGTGGCAGAAGATACAGAATATACATATTTATTTGCGGTAGACGATAAAAGCTATTATCTTGGAAAAAAAGAGAATGTCGGTATATTATCTGAACAGATGGGATACGAGTGGATCGATCATCAAGAGTTTAGATGTGTATCTCCAAAGTATGAGGCCTTTGCAGGAATCACAGGTTGGCAGCTTGCCAGATGGTATCAGGATCACAAGTTCTGTGGGCGATGTGGAAATGTGATGAAGCCAGATCATGTGGAACGGATGATGCAATGTCCGAAGTGTGGACTGATGGAATTTCCGAAGATCTGTCCGGCTGTGATTATTGGAGTTATTGATGGTGACCGGATCTTGATGTCTAAGTATGCAGGACGGGAATATAAGAAATATGCACTTCTTGCGGGATTTACAGAGATTGGTGAAACACTGGAAGAGACTGTGAGCCGGGAGGTTATGGAAGAGGTTGGTTTAAAAGTAAAGAATATTACTTATTATAAGAATCAGCCGTGGGCATTTTCAGATACATTACTGATGGGATTCTTCTGCGAGCTTGACGGATCGGATCAGGTGAAATTAGATGGAAATGAACTGGCACTTGCCGAATGGTTCGAACGGAATCAGATTCCGGTAGAGCCGGACGACATCAGTCTGACTAACGAGATGATGATGGTGTTTCGTGACGGATATACAATATAAAGAAAATGGGAAGCTGACATTAATGTTGGCTTCCCATTTCACTCAATGTCTGGAAAAATTCCAGATCTTCCTGTTTTAATTTTAAATTCGTACAGTAATTCTTCCCTTCAGGAGTTGTGACATTGATTTCCACAAGGGTTCCTTCTTCCAGTGCATTTCCAACGATGGCTTTTAAGAAAAGTGGAAACTTCGGATGATTGTTGCGGAAACGATCCATGCTGCTTTTTAACTTCTGGAGCATTGCAATCTGATTAAAATTCATAAATATTTTAAAATCTCCTTTGTTTTTATGATGTTTCATTATACAATAGAAAAAATGTGGTTTCAATACCAAACTATGAGGAGGATTTAAGATGAGTGAGAGGAAGATCATTCAGGTTGAGGACAAGGTGCCATTTAAGCTGCTCTTGCCGCTCAGCATTCAGCACATGTTTGCCATGTTCGGCGCATCTGTGCTTGTACCGTTCATTTTCGGGATCAATCCGGCAATTGTGTTATTTATGAACGGTGTGGGAACTTTGATTTTTATGACAGTGACCAAGGGGAAGGCGCCGGCATACTTAGGTTCCAGCTTTGCATTTCTTGCACCGGCAGGAATCGTTATTAGTAAAATGGGTTATTCTTATGCTCTGGGAGGATTCGTGGCAGTCGGTTTCTGCGGCTGTATTCTTTCTTTTATTATTTATAAATGTGGAACAGAATGGATTGACGTGGTTCTGCCGCCTGCAGCTATGGGACCGGTCGTTGCTTTGATCGGACTGGAGTTATCCGGCTCTGCAGCAAGCAATGCGGGACTTCTTTGCGACAAGCCGGATATGAAAAATGTAATTGTATTTTTAGTGACACTTGGTGTTGCGATATTTGGAAATATTTTATTCCGTGGCTTTTTATCTGTAATCCCAATCCTGATCGCAGTTATTGCAGGATATGTGGCAGCGTTCTGTCTTGGAATCTTAGATTTCTCACAGGTAGCAGCAGCTTCCTGGTTCGCCCTGCCAAACTTCCAACCTGCAAAGTTTGATATGGGAGCAATTCTTATGATCCTTCCGGTATTACTCGTTATTACCTCAGAGCATATCGGACATCAGGTTGTGACCGGCAAGATTATCGGACGGGATCTGTTAAAAGATCCGGGGCTTCACAGATCTCTGTTTGGAGATAACTTTTCAACGATGCTTTCAGGTCTGATCGGTTCAGTCCCGACAACGACTTACGGTGAGAATATCGGAGTTATGGCAGTGACAAAGGTATATAGCGTGCGCGTTATTGCAGGGGCAGCAGTGCTTTCCATTATCTGTTCCTTTGTCGGGAAGTTGTCTATGCTGATCCAGACGATTCCAGGACCGGTCATCGGAGGAATCTCCTTCCTTTTGTATGGAATGATAGGAGCTTCCGGAATCAGGATTCTTGTAGACGCGCAGGTAGACTATGGTAAATCCAGAAACCTGACACTGACAAGTGTTGTGTTTGTAACAGGACTTTCCGGTATTGCAGTAAACTTTGGGGATGTACAACTTACGGGAATGGTACTGGCGTGTGTAGTTGCCATGATCCTGAGTCTGATCTTTTATATACTGGATAAGTTAAAACTTACGAACGATCGTGATTAAAGACTTAAGGGGAATCGCAGCGCAGTCGCTGGAAAAGATTGATGTAAATATAAAAAAGCCTTGATTTTTAGGGCTTGTGGTGCTATACTTTGAAATAGTAACATAGGAATCGGCAGAAGAGTGGACGTAAGTTCACTCTTCTTTGTTGCATGGGTGTGTAAAAAGACAAGAAGTCTTTGGCACAGTAAGGAGGAAATTAGAACATTGTCAAAAAGAGAAATTTATGAGCAGAAGACGGAAGAAATCCTGAATCCGATCATGGAGGAACTGGAATTTGAACTGGTAGATGTCGAGTATGTAAAAGAAGGCAGTATGTGGTATCTGCGGGCTTACATTGACAAACCGGGCGGAATTACAGTGAATGACTGCGAAGCTGTAAGCCGCAGATTATCAGATATTTTAGATGAAAAAGATTTTATTGAAGATTCTTATGTTCTGGAGGTCAGCTCTCCTGGACTTGGAAGACCTCTAAAGAAGGAGAAAGATTATAAACGTAATCTTGGAAAAGAAGTTGAGATACGTACCTACCGTATGGTTGACAAGAAGAAAGAATTCACAGGACTTCTTGACAGCTATGACTATGAGGCAGGAACAGTTACGATAGAACTGGAAGATGGAACTATGAAGACATTTGAAAAAGGCGATATTGCGCTTATTCGCCTGGCGTTCGATTTTTAGATTAGGAGGAGAATTACTATGAACACAGAATTATTAGAAGCGTTGAATATGTTGGAAAAAGAAAAAGAAATTAGCAAAGAGACTCTGTTAGATGCAATTGAGAATTCTCTGTTAAATGCATGTAAGAACCATTTTGGTAAAGCAGATAACATCAAAGTTATTATGGATCATGATACTTGTGATTACCAGCTTTTTGCGGAGAAGACAGTTGTTGAGACTGTAGAAGATCCGCTTGAGCAGATCAGTCTTGACGAGGCAAGCCAGTTAGATGGACATTATGACCTCGGCGATATCGTTCGTGTTCCAATCGAATCCAAATCATTTGGACGTATTGCAACACAGAATGCAAAGAACCTGATCCTTCAGAAAATCCGCGAGGAAGAGCGGAAAGTTGTATATGATCAGTATTTTGAGAAAGAGAAGGATATCGTGACAGGTATCGTTCAGCGTTATGTAGGTAAGAATGTAAGTATCAACCTTGGAAAAGCAGATGCTATGCTGACAGAGAATGAGCAGGTCAAAGGTGAAGTATTCAAACCAACAGAGCGCATCAAGCTCTATGTTGTAGAAGTAAAGAATACAACAAAAGGACCGAAGATTCTTGTATCACGTACACATCCGGAACTTGTAAAGAGACTGTTCGAGTCTGAGGTTACAGAGGTAAGAGACGGAATTGTAGAGATTAAGAGTATTGCAAGAGAGGCCGGAAGCAGAACAAAGATTGCGGTATGGTCTAATGATCCGGATGTAGATCCGGTCGGAGCATGCGTCGGTATGAATGGAGCCAGAGTCAATGCGATTGTGAATGAACTTCGTGGCGAGAAGATTGATATCATCAACTGGAGCGATAATCCGGCAATCCTGATTGAGAATGCGTTAAGCCCTGCAAAAGTTATTTCTGTTATGGCTGATCCGGATGAGAAGAAAGCAAGCGTTATTGTACCGGATTATCAGCTTTCCCTTGCAATCGGTAAAGAAGGACAGAATGCAAGACTGGCAGCAAGACTGACTGGATATAAGATCGATATCAAGAGCGAGACACAGGCAATTGAGTCCGGTGAGCTTCCAGAGAACTATATGGAACTGGGCGAAGGTGTGTACGAAGAAGATGTTTATGATGAGAATGAAGAATATCCAGAGGACGCAGATGTAGAAGTAGATACAGAAGCGGAAAATGAAACAGAAGCTAATGTTCAGCCGGAAGAAGACGGTGAGGAGGCGTAAGAATCTCATTGGGAGCAAATAAAAAGATTCCTATGCGTCAGTGTGTGGGATGTCAGGAAATGAAGAATAAAAAAGAAATGATCCGTGTGATCCGTACCAGTGAAGGAGAATTTCTGTTAGATGCGACCGGACGCAAAAATGGACGGGGCGCATACATTTGTCCAAATCAGGAATGTCTGAAAAAGGCAGTGAAAAGTAAGGGCCTTGAGAGATCTTTTAAGCAGGCAATTCCGCAGGAAGTGTATGAGTCTTTGGAAAAGGAGATGACAGAGCTTGAAACCAGATAAGATCTTATCACTCGTCGGGCTTGCAACTCGGGCAGGTAAGACAGCCAGCGGAGAGTTCTGTACAGAAAAGGAAGTAAAGACAGGAAGAGCAGCGCTTGTTATTGTGGCAGGAGATGCTTCCGAAAATACAAAGAAAAAGTTCCGGGATATGTGTGAATTTTATGAAGTGCCAATCTATTTTTATAAAGATAAAGATACCTTGGGGCATGCAATGGGAAAGGAATTCCGGGCATCTCTTGCAATACTGGACGAAGGTTTTGCGAAGGAAATTACGAAGCAGATGAAGACAGAAGATAATACGGTTGCATAGAGGAGGTAGTGTATATGTCAAAAATCAAAATATATGAGTTAGCGAAAGAACTTGATAAGCCGAGCAAAGAGCTTGTTGAGTTCCTGAATAAAAAGGATGTGGAAGCCAAGACACATATGAGTACCATCGACGAGGCAGAAGCAGATATGGTAAGAAAAGCATTTGCACCAAAGGCAGATGTCGAAAAAGCAGAAGAGGAAAAATCTGACGCACCAAAGAAGAAAAAAATCGTCCAGGTATTCCGCCCGCAGAACACCCAGAGTGGTGGAAGACAGGGCGGAAAGCGTCAGGGTCAGGGACGTGACGACAGACGCGATAACCGTTCTCAGACTGGACGTGATGATAAAAGAGATAACCGTTCAAACGGTGGAAATAAAAATGGAAAATTCCAGAATGGACGCAAAGAAGTAAGAGATGAAAGACCATCCCAGCCAATTCGTCCACGTCCGGACAGAATCCGTCAACAGGTTCAGCAGATGCATGAGGCAGAAGCAGCTGCAGCCGCGCAGAAGAAGAGACTGGAACAGGAGAAAAAAGAGCAGGAGAGAAAAGAAAACCGTTCTCAGGGAAATCGTGATAACCGCGACGAAAGAAGAGATAATCGTGGACGTGATGACAGAAGAGATGACAGACGCGATAACCGTAATCAGGGCGGACGCGATGACAGAAGAGATAACCGCGACAATCGTAATCAGGGCGGACGTGATGACAGACGTGATAATCATGGACGTGATGACAGAAGAGATGACAGACGCGACAATCGTAATCAGGGCGGACGTGATGATAGACGTGATAATCGTGGACGTGATGACAGACGTGACAACCGCAAGAACAGTCCGGCAATTCCAGAGCCAATCGTGGAAGGTCAGAAGCCACAGAGAAACAAAGGAAAAGGTAAGGATGACTTTAAGAAGAAAGATAAAGACTTCCGCCATGACGAAGACCGCGTAGGAAAAGGTAAGAAGGGCAAGAATGAGCCAAAGACTCAGCTTCAGAAACCGGAGAAGAAAGAGCAGAAACAGGAAGAGCAGATCAAATCTATCACGATTCCAGAGGTTCTGACGATTCAGGAACTTGCAGATAAGATGAAGATTGTTCCTTCGGTTATTGTAAAGAAACTCTTCATGCAGGGTAAAATCGTAACAGTCAATCAGGAAATTGATTACGAGACAGCTGAAGAAATCGCATTGGAGTTTGATGTTCTCTGTGAAAAAGAGGAAGTTGATGATGTGATTGAAGAACTTCTTAAGGAGGACGAAGAGGATGAAAGCAAGATGAAAAAACGTCCACCTGTAGTCTGTGTCATGGGTCACGTTGACCACGGTAAGACTTCCCTTTTGGACGCTATCCGTCAGACAAATGTCATCGACCGCGAGGCTGGTGGTATCACAC
>ENA-OQNI01001775-OQNI01001775.1-human-gut-metagenome-genome-assembly--contig:-NODE-1775-length-11183-cov-4.432254_pt1 | contig 11183 bp, 13 predicted proteins | sample MGYA00242627_ERZ504876 | MGnify/ENA primary metagenome ERZ504876 (study PRJEB26092, sample SAMD00036386) | human gut metagenome | host: Homo sapiens | study: EMG produced TPA metagenomics assembly of... | reverse complement strand
GTCTAATCTAAAAACCTGACGGAGTGTATCTTTATTTTTGATTAGTAAATCGCATTTTTCTCGTACAATTGTGTTCATTTCAAACCTCCCACAATAATCAATCTTTTTAGGATTTATTGGAATTTCCAATTAATATGAATAAATATGATACAAAAATGCTCGTTTAAGCTAGACTTTACTTTATGTCTAGCCCAAACGAGTAACCATTTTTTCAACCGTTCCCTGCGAGAATCGAACTCACAACTAGTGCTTAGGAGTTCTAAATGTCCTTTCGCAGCAAGTAGTTTCTAACCGCTTGTAATACCCTCTAACACCTTATAATACAGGAAAAGCGTGAGGCCTGTGCGGAAGATAGATCCACGAAATGTCCTGTACTGGCAACAAAAGTGTTAGCAACGTGTTAGCTGGCTCAGTTCCAGCTAGGAAACCATTTATCAAGATTATACGATACTCTTTTCCTTAATGCAAGGAGTAGACGTTTTGTGCAAAAACATAAAACGTCTATTTTTATGAAAAATTTTTCTCGTAAAAGCAAAAAACAACGCACGCAACTCATATTGTGGTATACTATTAGTATCTATACCCAACAGAAAGTGAGGTGTTCCCCATAGGTAACGCTGAACATTACATAGCAAAAATAATTTTTAGTAACCATATACTACAATATACAGGGCAACAATATGAGGATTTCTTTGTTTCTGTGATGACAAAAGCAAATCCCAATTTTCAACCAGTAAAAGCCTATGGTAAGATAGGGGACATGAAAAATGATGGTTTTGACCGTACTACAGGAACCTATTATCAAATTTTCTCTCCTGAAGATATTACCAAAGATACGACCATTCGTGAAGCTGTAAAGAAATTAAAAACAGATTTTTCTGGCTTATATAATCATTGGAATGGTTTGTGCCCTATAAAGAAATTCTTTTTTGTTGTCAATGACAAATATAAAGGATTACCTGCACCAATAATTCAAATGGCATTGGAATTGAACAACGCCCCTGAATATGCGCAAAGTGACATAGATACTTTTACCGCAAAAGATTTAGAAAAGGTATTTATGTCTTTAGATGATTTAGACAAGCAAGATATTATAGGCTATATACCAGATGAGATAATACCTGTTGTTGAGTATGAAGCACTTCATGAAACCGTTACTTATTTGATAAATGCAAAACTTCCAATGAACTCAATGGATAATTTGACAGTTCCTGATTTTGATGAAAAAATCGCATTTAATGGGTTAAGCGAAGTAGTAAAATCTCGACTTGTTGTTGGTAGCTATCAAGAAGGAACCTTAATGCTTTATTTCAATGATAACCCTGGTGTTAAAGAAATATTGCAAAAAAAATTTAACGCTTTATATGAACAATCTAAAGAAAATATTCCTGATACGCAAGAAAATTGTTCGGATTGTCGTTTTTATTATATTTTAGAAAAAGCAAGTAGTAAAAACACCGTATCAATTCAAACGAGCGTACTGGTTTTAATGGCTTATTATTTTTCAAGTTGTGATATTTTTGAAGAACCGCAATAATCATTAAGGAAAGGAGGAAGATTATGATATTACCCAAAAAGCAATTATCTATTAACGAATCATATTTTGGATTTGGGGCTTTTTTACTGGAAAAATTAACCGAACCTATTTCTGTTGAAGATTTATGGGAATATTACAAGGATTCATATACAAATAAAAAGTATCCTGTTAAATTTTCCTTCGACCAATTTGTTATTGCCTTAGATTACCTTTATATTATCGGAGCTATCAAAATTAACGAAAGGGGGCTATTATGTTATGAAACTGCTTAGTTTAAGAGCTAATAAACCATCTTTTCATCCTATAGTTTTTAAAGATGGTATCAACATTATTGTTGGAAAACAGGTTGCTCCTCTTGATGAAAATGATGGAAATACCTATAACGGAGTAGGAAAATCTCTAACATTACACCTTATTCATTTTTGTTTAGGTGCAAATAAAATCACCTCATTTGCTCAGAAATTACCTGATTGGGAGTTTACTCTTAATTTTGAAATTGATGGTGTAAAATATTATTCTACCCGTAGTACAAATGAACAAAATAAAATAAACTTTTGTGGTGAAACTTTAACTGTTACTGTTTTACGTCAAAAATTGCTCAATCTGTGCTTTGGAATTTCATCAAATCCAAAAAATATGACTTGGAATACCTTATTTTCAAGATTTGTACGTCGTTACCGGTCTTGCTATTCAACTTTCGATTCCTTTGTTCCTAAAGAAACAGATTATAGTAAAATTTTAAATAACTGTTATCTGCTTGGTATAGATACTGATTTAATTATTAGTAAAAAGGAACTTCGTGAAAAGCAATTAGCTGCAAGTGCAACTGAAAAAGCAATAAAAAATGACCCTATATTTAAACAATATTATTTAGGAAAAAATGACGCAGAATTAGATGTTGCAGATTTGGAATATAGAATTTCTGAGCTTGAAAAAGAAATTTCTGCTTTTAAAGTTTCTAATAATTATCATGAGCTTGAAAAAGAAGCAGATGAAAAAAGTTATCAAAAAAAAGCCCTCGAAAATCGACGTGTGTTAATCAGTAATTACATCAAAAATATAGAAGAATCTTTTAAAGAAACTGCTCAGGTTAAAGAAGAAAAATTATTAAAAATTTGCGAAGCTGCTAATGTAGAAATACCTGATATGGTTAAGAAAAATATTGATGAAGTTTTACAATTTCACTCCAATTTATTAACCACTAGAAATGCCCGTTTAAGAAAAGAATTAAATAAGCAAAAAGCAGAATTACAAGAAATTGATGATAAGATAAATGTCTTAGGACAACGGATGGACGAATTGTTAGATTTCTTGAATTCTCATGGTGCATTAGAAGAATATGTTGCATTAACTAAACAATTAGCTGCTTTACAAAATGAGCTAAATAGAATACATGAGTATCAAAGAATTTTGAAAACGTACAAAGACACTGTACTAGATATTAAGGCAAATTTAATCATACAAGATAAGGAAACACAAACGTATCTTGACGATGAAGCAGAATATTTATCAGAATTAAAAAATAAATATTGGACATTTGCTAAACGCTTCTATCCCAAAAAGCGTAGTGGCTTAGTGATTAAAAATAATTCTGGCGAAAATACTTTAAGATATACTTTTGAAGCTCGAATTGAGGATGATTCATCCGATGGCGTGAACGAAGTTCGTATGTTTTGTTTTGACTTTCTGCTCTTAATATGTAGAAAAAGCAAAATAAGGTTTATTGCCCATGATAGTAGACTATTTGCTAATATGGACCCCCGCCATATAATGGTTCAGTTGTCAAGACAAAAATCTAAGATTTTTATAATGAACTGATATGATTGATAGTTACTTAGGAACCAGGGAAAAGTTCCCTGATCCATATATGCATTAAGCTACATAAGGCAGAAGCATTGCCGGATAGTAGCATTCAGCCGGTGTTTTATAATCAAGGGCAGAATGGCAGCGCTCAAAGTTATATGTGTGAATATAGCGGCCGATGGCAGCTCTTGCTTCCTTGATGTTGTTGTATTGCGTCAGATACGCTTCTTCATACTTAAAGCTACGAAACCAACGCTCAATCATGATATTGTCAGCCCAGCGACTTTTTCCATCCATGCTTTGACGGATGCCGTTTCCTTTAACAAAGTCAATGTATTGCTGACTTGTAAACTGACAGCCTTGATCTGAATTCAAAATCTGCGGTTTTGCTGTTTTAAATGCCTTTTTAAGAGCGTTAATAACCATTCTGGTGTCTAGGGTATCATCAACTTCCCAACCAACGATACAACGACTGTACCAATCAATGATAGCAGTTAAATAAAGAAATCCATGTTTAATTGGAATGTAGGTAATATCAATGGACCATGCCTGATTTGGAGCATCAATTACAGCATTTCGCAGAAGATATGGACATACTTTGGCCTGTTGCATTCGTTTAGAAAGATTCATTTTAGGATAAATAGGACAAATATCCATTTCATTCATATACCGGCGTGCCTTACGGCGACCTACATGATAACCTCTGTTTTTTAGTTGTGCTGACATTTGCCTTGCTCCCCAAGTTGGATTGTCCGTATGCAGGCGATCAATAATTGCTTTGCATTCCAATTCTTCTTCTGAGATGGGCAAGCTTTTATAATAAATGCTTGTACGGTTAATATCGAGCAGTTTTGCTCCAACAGAAGCAGGGATTTCTTTATTCATCAAAAGGTTTCGGACTAAATTTACTCTCGTAGTCTGGTCCGCAAATTTCTTCAGATTTTTTTTTGAGCCAGTCAACTTGCATTGTCAACTGACCAACCTTTTTCGCATACTCTGCTTTCTCTTTGCGTTCTTCGGCAAGCTTTTCCTTGAGATTTTCTTCACGCTTGTCATCGAATACAGCCGAAGCATTATTCAGAAATTCTTTCTTCCAATTGCGAAGCAGGTTTGGTTGGATATTATTTTCAGTTGCCAGGGTGTTGAGATCTTTTTCCCCCTTAAGCAGCTCGATTACTAGGTCTGATTTAAATTTGGCACTAAAGTTTCTTCTTTGTCTGGACATAATTATGAATCCTCTCTTTCATACTGAATTTAGTATATCAGATTCATTAAAAAATGTCCGAAAAAGTGTCTTCATTTATGAGACCATTATACTCCTACTAGATTAATTTACACTAATTCCATTTTTAATAACGAATCTTCTTCTGCTTGATTAAATTACAGAGTTTTTTCAAATCCATATGCTACATCGAATAAATACATCATAAACTTTTCAAATTGGATATCTTGAATTTTAATTTCATAATAAACTATTGTAGTAGTTCTTGAGTTTTCTATTTTACCGCGGAATTGTAAAATATTATCTTTTAATATTTCGAAATTTGAATGTGCTAACGAATTTCTCATATAATGTAAAATAAATTTATCTAGAGATGAATTCACCCCTTTTTTAGTATCTTTATCTAAACCTTTCCAATATTGAACATAAGCGTCCTTTGATTCAAATCTATGCGCCTTATTCCGAATATTTCCCATCTTCAACTCAACCTCAAATCCAAAAACTGCTGGTTCAAATTCGCACTTATTTAACAGCCCTAATTCTTTTGCATAAGTTAATTGTGTATATCCTAAAACGGCTAAAGTGTATACGTTTACCATATTTTCATTTATGTTTAAACTTTGATTATTACCTATTAGGTTATTAAATTCTTCTAAGGTCATATTAGGATTATTATTATAACTCTGACGTAATTGCTTAATTATCCAGTGCTGAAGCATTGTTTGAAACATAAATTGATTTGGTTTACTCATTTTTTGTCTCCTCTCTGTAATGTCTAAAACTTACTGTCTTAATCAACATCTCATAAAATATTCACTTGCTTCTTTTGGTGCTAGAATATAAATAGTACAAGTCAAAATGAGAATTCCTTATAAGAAAAATCATGGTACAATGTAGGTACCGTACTGAAGGAGGATCTCATTATGGCAAAGCACTATGACAAACAATTTAAGCTGGATGCAGTCCAGTACTATCACGATCATAGAAACTTAGGACTGCAGGGTTGTGCTACAAACTTAGGAATCAGTCAGCAGACATTATCACGCTGGCAGAAAGAACTGCGTGAAACAGGTGATATTGAAAGCCGTGGTTCCGGCAACTATGCTTCTGATGAAGCCAAAGAAATCGCACGATTAAAACGAGAATTACGAGATGCACAGGATGCCCTTGAAGTATTAAAAAAAGCAATCAACATTCTGGGAAAATGACGGAAGCCATTTATCTCGAAGTTATGGAGATGGCAGAAACTGCCCATAAGGCGAAACGCCAGGTTTCTGTCTCCGGAATGTTGAAACATCTTGGCGTTTCTCGTTCTGGTTATCATGCATGGCTAAAACGTGTTCCTTCTAATACAGAAAAAAGACGTGAAGCCGTAAAAACTAAAATTCAGGATATTTACGATGAATCAAAACAGAATTATGGTGCCCCTAAAATCACCAAGGAATTATGTAAATCAGGAGAAATCATCTCCGAACGTACTGTTGGTAAATATATGAAGCAAATGGGCATCAAAGCCCAGTGGGTCAAGCCATGGACTATCACAACCAAAGATTCTGACTTCAGCAGCGAATTAAAAAATATCCTTGATGAACAGTTTAATCCAGAACGTCCAAATGCTGTTTGGTGTTCTGATATCACTTATATCTGGACGATAGACGGATTTGTTTATCTGACCAGTATTATGGACTTGTATTCCAGAAAAATCATTGCCTGGACACTTTCTAAAACATTGGAAGTATCCTGCGTGATTGAAACAATAAATAAAACTAAAGCAAGACGCAATATCAATGAGCCTTTAATTCTGCATTCAGATCGTGGAAGTCAATACGTATCAAAAGAATACAAACGTGTAACCGCAACCATGCAGTGCAGTTATTCTAAAAAGGCATATCCGTGGGATAATGCATGTATTGAATCATTCCATTCCCTGATTAAAAGAGAATGGCTGAATCGATTTAAAATCAGAGATTATGATCATGCATATCGTTTGATTTTTGAATATTTGGAAGCATTCTACAATACGAAACGAATTCATAGTCACTGTGATTATATGTCACCAAATGATTATGAGGAGCTGTATCGTAGGCTTCAACAGAGCGAATTGCCGCTGACAGGTTAAGATGAGGAAAAACTCATTTTAACTTGTACTAAATCTTGACATAGGACCATTTCTTATATTATAAATTATCTCGCAGCTTTCCTCAATCCTTATTTTCCATGCGATAATTTTGGGGAAGCTTCTCCCCCAAGTCTTCGCCCAAATTCCCCCCAAATCTAATGATAAAATACGGTATTTTATGACAATCTATGAATTTCTCTCAAATCGCAAAAAAACCTTGAAAATGCCCATTTTCTGAGCTTTTCAAGGGTTTTAAAATTCATGTTATCTAGGAAATTAGTTTCCCATCTGTTTTGCAACTTCTGAATTACATTCCTGCCTGATCTGTGACATTTTCCTTCATAATCTTATTAGATATGTAGTAAACACAGTAATTTTCACTTCTCGATACTACTCATTTGTTCCAATTCCCCCAACTATATATCTGGGGAGACCAAAACCAGATCTCTTCAGCTTTTCTCATCCTGCTTTTTCTGTTTTTTGGGATTAAACCGCTCCATTTGGGGGATTTTCTCCCCTCACCCTTTAACAATGGCTCTTCGCTGTAATTCTTACTTTTCCCACATTGATTTCGGAATAAATGCTATGAAAAGCAGTCTCACAGGTTTATCAATGCCTATTCTCTATATTCCATTATAAATTTTCTTTATCAATCATATTTTCTATTATTTCTGAAAAATAATATTCTTTCAGATCAAAACTCTTATCCACTTTTGCGAGATTGGAATATCTATCTTCTGTATAATGTTTTGATATGACAGCAAATACTTTATAAGTAGGCTGTGTTGTTACATCTCTAATATCCTTTTTCAACAATGTATTCGGCACATTTAATTTCGTATTTTTATCTTGTACAAAACCAATACAACCGCACACATTTCCAGCAGCTTTTTCCGTAAACAATTTAGGTCCTCTGTCTGTAAATTCTCCTATCATCGTTACATTTTTCTTAATCAGCATCATCCGCTCCAATATATCCAATTTCTGCCCCGTAGAGCCATCTTTCGCAAAAGAAAAATCATTTTCCGTTAATCTCTTATCAAGACATTTTTGGTAAAAATGAATTGCGGAAGCTGTTGTTTTCTTGTTTAATCGAACCCCTGTCAAATGCAAAAAATTGTATCTATGAAAAGCAACCTCATAGCCTTGTACAGACGATAAAATCTTTCCCTTTTCCTGTAATTGCTTTTTTACCTCTCTCGGTAATCCATACAGAAACAAAACCTTTTGATCTTCTAGATTTTCCTTATAAAGTTGTGCCGCTTTTGTCATAATCTGTATTGCACGTCTTTTATCCATAACTCTGTCCTTATCTTGTGAAGTTTAGAAAAGGGAATGTTCATGCCGCAGCACTAAACACTCCCTTTTCATGGTTGATTTTTCCGTTGTCTGCCAACCTCCAGCCCCTATGTCTGGAAAATAACAGGTTTTTCCGTTGCCTGCCAACCTCCGACACCTTCGTTCGGAAAACGTATCAGATTTTAGGTGTCAACCCACCGCTGATGCACAGCTTTTCTAATTACATTCTACACGAAACATGTAAAAAATGCAATTACAATTTTATATTATGATACTCTGCTTCTTTTTATACATAATTCATGATATCCTTCCATCAATCAATTCATAGAAAAGTCTTTTCTCCAAAAATCTAATGATAAAATACGGTACTTTATGATAATTTATGAAGTTCTCCCCCAGCCTTTAACACTTACAGGTATTCTTTATTACATTAGTTTACCCGATTATCTCGTATTTAATAGTATGTCATTCAGTAATGGGGCTAATCGTGATACCGAATTACAAGTTATCGTATATCAATACTGGAATACTGATGAAGTGGTAACAGAAATCGAAACAGAACATAATCAAATCAATGGAACTCCCACTATCCTTACAATCAATCTATACCACTCTAAATGGTCTTTTCACAACGGATATGAACCATTTTATAGCACCACTATCAATTATGATTAAAAAGAGAAAAGCAGACAGTCAATCAAAAAACTGTCTGCTACAACTGAAATTTGTTATTACCAAAATTCATTTAATCATGTTCTTTAATATATTGAAATACCTTTTTATCATTCTTTGATTTTTTATACCAACCTATACCTATCATTATAATTGCAACAATAATGACTGTAGTTCTTATCGATGAATCTGGGGAAAATAAACAAGATACAGCAATTCCTGTTCCAGCACCTGTAAAAAAATCTACAATTGATTTTTCATGTTTTATTATGCCCATTGCTCTTTCTTTATCCATAGATTGTACCATCTTCGAATCCTCCTTTAATAATGTATCAAGAGAAATATCAAATTGATTACTCATGCTTACAAGAATTTGCAGATCAGGATAACTTTTTCCGTTTTCCCAATTTGAAACAGTTTGTCGAGTAACATGAAATAATCTGCCAAACTCCTCTTGTGTTAATTGTTTTTCTTTACGAATATTCAATATTTGATTTCCTATATTCATAATATCTCGCCCTTTCCTGTGTTGTTACCTTGTTCATATTTTCGTCCTCCTTTGAATATTATTATCCCCAAAATAATATCTAAAGTAAAGCAATCAACATCTTACATTACATATATAGTTACGCAAAGATTCTTTGACAGGTACTTTTCTCTATAATTTTATGCTTTTCAGTTCTACAAGCTGGAAGTTATAGCAAACTTCCTTTTAGCCCTTTTTTGAAAATCAACACAGCTTTATCTGTTCCCCAAAAGGACATGGTTTTAATCTGATAACCGTCTTTTCCCATTTCTTGTACTTTTTCATTTATTTTTTCTGTTACATTCTCAATGGTAATTTCTTCAATCAATATAGTTTTGTGCATTACTACACCTCCATAATTTCAAATCTGTTTATTCCTGCCATTCTATCACATTTCCTAGTCTTTAGCATTACTTTTCTCATAAATTTAAGGGCATATTGCACTTACACAATACGCCCTCATAATATTGTTCCAAAAGACAGTTTATATCATACTTTTTGTACTCCCATAAGGGCTTTTTTATACTCCCTTTGTACTCCCAATTTTGCAATACTGCCCGATATTTAACATCATTTTACGATACTTTGACTTTTCAACAAATCCCGTAGATCCCGCATTAAAACGGTGTTCCGTACAAGTCATACGGCGTCTCCTGATATACATAATAATTCACCCAATTTGTATATAAGTTATTCGCATGTGAGCGCCATGTCAAAAGCGGTCTGTTCTCAAAATTGTCATCTGGATAATAATTTTTAGGAAGTGAAATCTCCAATCCCTTATTCTTATCTCGCATGTATTCGTTATTCAATGTCACACGGTCATATTCCGGATGACCCATCACAAAGATCTGTTTTCCATCCAATGACATCGTCAGAAATACTCCGGCTTCTTCTGATTCCGCAAGAATGATCAGCTGTTCTTCACTCTCAATTGCTTCTGTCGGAACCGTTGTATGACGAGAATGCGGTGCATAAAACACATCATCAAATCCCCTCACCAATGGTGTTTTCCGATTTTTTACACGATGTTCAAACACGCCAAATACCTTTTCATCCAACTGTACTTTTTCAATTCCATAATGATAGTAAAGTCCCGCCTGCGCTCCCCAGCACAAGTGCATTGTAGAAGTCACATGTGTCTTTGTCCATTCCATAATCTCTTTCAGTTCTTCCCAGTAGTCAACCTCCTCAAACGGCATCTGTTCTACCGGAGCGCCTGTGATGATAAAGCCATCAAATCTCTGGTCTTTGATTTCTTCAAACGACACATAAAACTTGTTGAGATGGCTGGTCGATGTATTTTTCGATTTATGGCTGGACACATTCACAAAAACCACATCTACCTGCAATGGTGTATTTGACAGTGATCTTAAAATCTGAAGTTCTGTATCCTCCTTCAAGGGCATCAGATTCAACAGACCAATCTTGATCGGACGGATGTCCTGATGCATCGCACGATGTTCATCCATCACAAATATATTTTCTTGTTCCAGTATTTCTTTTACCGGCAAATCATTTTGTACACGAATCGGCATAAATTATTCTCCTTTTTCTTCACATTCAATAAATTCTCCTTCATCATTCACATAGCTTTCACTGCCATACCTTTCAGATGATGTTGGAAGTTTTTTGCGCTCCAACTTTTGGTTGATAAACATTTGCGCAATATAATATAGGACAGCGAAAGTCGGCACTCCCATGATCATTCCGACAAACCCGAAAAGTCCTCCTCCAAGCAGTATGGAAAAGACAACCCAGAAAGCGGACAGACCGGTAGAGTCTCCCAAAATCTTCGGTCCAATGATATTCCCATCAATTTGCTGCAAAATCAGTATAAAAATAGCAAAATACAACCCCTGTATCGGTTCTGCAATCATAATCAGAATCGTACTCGGTATTGCTCCGATATAAGGTCCGAAAAACGGAATTACGTTCGTCACTCCGACAATCACGCTGACAATAAGGGTGTATGGCATCTTCCTAATGCTAAGTGCTATAAAAC
>ENA-OQNI01001774-OQNI01001774.1-human-gut-metagenome-genome-assembly--contig:-NODE-1774-length-11205-cov-2.692724_pt1 | contig 11205 bp, 9 predicted proteins | sample MGYA00242627_ERZ504876 | MGnify/ENA primary metagenome ERZ504876 (study PRJEB26092, sample SAMD00036386) | human gut metagenome | host: Homo sapiens | study: EMG produced TPA metagenomics assembly of... | reverse complement strand
TTCTGCACAACGTGCTGTATAAAGGATTGTACCACCTTTCTGAATGGTATCAGATACATCAACAGCAGTCATATCAATGATTTCTTCATTTAACAAACCATTGTATCCTTTCAGGATACCTTTCATCTTGATTCCTTTACTTAATCCTCTTCTTACTACTGCACGAATTGCAGCATTCATTCCTGGAGCATCTCCACCGCTGGTTAAAACACCGATTGTCTTAATTTCTTTTTTTGCAGTCATTTTCTTCCTCCATAAAGTATTAATATATACGTTTCCTCTTTGACCTCTAATCGTACTTAATTTTAATGCATTTTTGTAATATTTTCAATACTCTTTTCTACAACTTTCACGTTGTCCATGCCGTATTTTTCGTACAACTTACCCAACAGTGTTTCGTTAATTTTCACGGATTTTTCAATTCCTAAATATTTAATCGATTTTGGAGTGCGTACATAAATAATAACTCGGTCTGTTCCGCGAGAACCTGACAGAAGTTTCAGGAACTCATTTTCCTCTGTAAGATAGTCCTCTTTTGTCTCAAACTGAACCCAGAGTTCTTTTGGTACATCGTCAAACGAATAAATTTTTTCACAAATTAATTTACTTGCCTTATCTGCATCACCCTGAACTTTTCCTCGGATAAATACTTTGGAATCTTCCTCCATCTTTTGAACATTTTTTTCATAATCATTCGGAAAAACGACGACTTCCACCGTTCCCACCAAATCTTCAATGGTAAGAAATGCCATCACTTTATTGTTTCTTGTATACTTTACAGTCTTATTTGTGATAATTCCGCCTATGACTGCTATTTCTCCATCTCCTGCTTTTGAAGTTCCCAATTCTTCGTCTATCTGAAAATCAACTGTCCGTGCTGTAATATTTTTTCTCCATCTCTCTTCATATTCTTCCAGAGGATGACCGCTTATATACACACCAAGCACTTCTTTTTCAAAGGAAAGCAGTTCTTCTTTGGAATATTCCTCAACTTTTGGCATCTGAATCTCATAAGCTTCTTTTTCTTCATCCGAAATCAAATCAAACAGACTCATCTGACCGGTCATTGCATTTTTCTTTTCCTGATTAACTGCATCCACAATTTCCGCATAGACCATCAGCTTTTGACGACGGTTTCCTGCAACCTGGTCAAGTGCTCCTGCTTTAATCAGATTTTCAATTGCTCTTTTATTGAGTTCTCTGCCGCTCATCCGCTCAATAAAATCCCGAAGTGACTGATATTTTCCATTTTCATTTCTTTCTTCTACAATCGCACGAATCATCGGAGCGCCAAGACTTTTGATTGCGGATAAACCATAACGGATTGCTCCATGGTCTGCGGAAAATTCACTCTCTCCAAAATTAATATCCGGAGGCAGAATTTCAATCTGCATTTTTCTGCTTGATAAAATATACTCTGCAACTTTAGACGGATTATGAATCACGGAAGTCATAAGCGCAGCCATATATTCTACCGGATAATAATACTTCAAAAATGCAGTCTGGTAAGAAACCACCGCATAAGCCGCAGCATGCGACTTGTTAAACGCATACTTGGCAAAATCAATCATGTCATCATAAATTTTATTTGCTGTTTTTTCACTGATTCCACGATGAATACACCCCGGAACTCCCTCTTCTTCGTTTCCGTACACGAAATTCTGGCGTTCTTTTTCCATGACGGATGCTTTCTTCTTACTCATGGCACGACGCACCAAATCACTTCGCCCAAGGGTATATCCTCCAAGTGAACGTACGATTTGCATAACCTGTTCCTGATAAACGATACACCCGTATGTTGCCTTTAAAATCGGCTCTAATTCAGGGCAGTCATAGTGGATTTCATCCGGATTATTTTTTCCCTTAATATACTGTGGAATGAAATCCATCGGTCCCGGACGGTATAACGACAATCCCGCAATAATATCTTCAAGATTTCCAGGTTTTAACTCTTTCATGAAGTTTTTCATACCTGTGCTTTCTAACTGGAACACCCCTTCTGTTTTTCCTGCTCCAAGCATTCCATAGACTTTTTTATCTTCGTAGTCGATCTTGTCCATATCAAGCTCAATTCCTTTATCCCGCCGAACCAGTTTTTCTGCATTTTGAATCACTGTCAACGTACGAAGCCCAAGAAAATCCATTTTAAGCAAACCAAGTTCTTCGAGTGTTGTCATTGTAAACTGCGTAACCAGCGAACCATCTGAACCTCTTGATAATGGAACATATTCCATAACCGGTTTCTGGCTGATTACGACACCGGCTGCATGCATGGAGGTATGCCTCGGCAGTCCCTCCAGCCTCCGGCTCATGTCAATGAGTTTGCGAACCGTCTCATCCGTCTCATAAATTTTCTTTAATTCCGGATTTGCCTTCATTGCTTTATCAATCGTAATATTTAGTTCCTGCGGAATCATTTTCGCAATCGTATCACACTGCACATAAGGAACATCCATAACTCTTCCAACGTCTTTGATAACACCTCTTGCCGCCATCGTACCAAAAGTAACAATCTGAACCACCTGGTCTTTTCCATACTTTTCAACCACATAGTCAATGACTTCCTGGCGTCGTTCAAAACAGAAATCCACATCGATATCCGGCATGGACACTCGCTCCGGATTCAAAAAACGTTCGAACAGCAAATCATATTTAATCGGGTCAAGCTTCGTGATTCCAAGTGTATAAGAAACCAGACTTCCCGCTGCCGAGCCTCGCCCTGGTCCTACCATGATTCCTTGTTCCCGTGCATAACGGATGAAATCCCACACAATCAAAAAGTAATCTACATAACCCATGTCTTTGATGACACCAAGTTCATAATTCAGACGCTTTTTGAGTTCTTCCTTATTATCGGTATAACGCTTATCAAGCCCCTCAAAGCACAATTTGTTCAAATACTCCCATGCAGTATATCCATCCGGCACATCGAATTTTGGAAGTTTCGTCACACCAAATTCAATTTCCACATTGCATCGCTCTGCAATTTTTCCGGTATTCTCAATCGCTTCGGGTGCATAAGGGAACAATCGTCTCATCTCTTCTTCTGATTTGACATAATACTGTCCACCCTCATACCTCATACGATTTTCATCTTTTAACGATTTTCCGGTCTGTACACAAAGCAGAATATCATGCGCCTCAGCATCGGAACTGTAGGTGTAATGAACGTCATTTGTTGCCACCAGTTCAATTCCGGTTTCACGACTCATTCGAATCAATTCATGATTGACCTGCCTCTGTTCCGGAATTCCATGATCCTGCAGCTCCAGAAAAAAATTTCCCTTTCCGAAAACTTTTTCATATCTGAGTGCTGCTTCCTTTCCTTCTTCGTAAAATCCTCTTGCAAGATTTCTTGCAACTTCTCCTGCAAGGCAGGCGCTTAATGCAATAATTCCTTCATGATATTGTTCCAACAATTCCATATCCACACGCGGTTTATAATAAAATCCATCCACAAACCCGTAAGATACAATTTTAATCAGATTCTGATATCCCTCCTGCGTTTCCGCAAGCAGCACCAGATGATAATAACGGTCCTCTTCTTTTCCTTTTTCTTTGTCAAAGCGTGAACCAGGAGCAACATAAACCTCACATCCAAGGATTGGTTTAATACCGGCAGCTTTTGCCGCCTTATAAAAATCAATGCAACCAAACATGACCCCATGGTCAGTTATGGCTGCACTTTTCATTCCCAGTTCTTTTACTCTGGACACATATTCATTTATCTTGTTGGAACCGTCTAACAGGCTGTACTCTGTATGTACATGCAAATGAGTAAAATTCACTGTCATTCTCCTTTTTCCAACTATATGCTCTTGAAATCTTTTTGTACTTGATTTCGAGAGTACATCAAGTAACTACACGTGTTTATTCTTTCTCTTTACTGATTTTTCTAAGAAGCACATTGTACCACTTACTTTGTTCGTCTCCTCTTGCATCACTTGTTTTCCATATATCAATGATTTCAATATTATCAAAAGAATCCAAAAGGTCATCCAGGGAATCTCTGTCATAATCACAGTAATAACGCCCGCTGTACATTCCCTTTCTTTCGCCCTTACGCACTGAAAAATAAAGAATTCCATCATCTTTCAGGGCATCAAGAATTTTCCCCATCACTTCATGAATCTTATTTGGTGCAAAGTGTCCCAGCACGGAACATGCCCAGATTCCATGGAATACATCATCAAATTCCATATCCTCTACACGAAGATGCAGAACATCCCTTCCTGTATGAATTTCGGCGAGTTCACACATTCTCTTTGAACCATCCATGGCCGTAACGCTGAAACCTTCTTCCTCGAGAAACAAGGTGTCTCTTCCCGACCCGCAGCCTAAATCAAGCACTTCTCCGTTTTCCGGCAGCAATTCCATAAAACTTTGTAACTGCTCCTCCATGCTTAAATTAACAGTTTCTTCATAATAAGGTACCGCGTATCGGTCATAATAATCAATCGAGTCCACTTATTTTCCTCCTTCTTGGACAATGACAAACATAGTATTCGTAGTCTCCCCTACAGGGGATATTTTCGGGCTTATTATAACATATTTGATTTCATTCGTGAAGCGTTAAAGGAGATAAATTTTTCCGTCTTTTATTGATATTTTTTTCTCTTTTAACAGATGTCCAACTGCACGTTTGAACGCATTTTTGCTAAGACCGAATTCTCTTTGAATCACTTCCGGTGAAGCCTTGTCATCAAACGGAAGCACCCCTTCAAAGTCCTCAATAATACTATATACACTTTCTGCATCTTCATAAAGCTGGATGTGTGCTTTCTGACGTCCGCTTAAAGTCAGCTTTCCGTCTTCTCTAACTGCTGTTACACGGCAGGTCAGTTCTTCCCCTGCTTTATAATTCCCCTGTGCTTCCTGCCTTGGAATCATACCGGAATATTTTCCGTCAACGGCAATAAAGACACCAAAGTTATCGCTGCTCTCATAAACCGTTCCAGTTACAGTATCTCCTTCTGTATAAGGAGAATTAGTCTGTAAATAATGATATACTTTCATGGTTGCACAAAGTCGTCTGCTCTTGTCAATATAAACGGAAACCAGCACTTCTTCATTTTCATGCACTTTCTTAGTCTGCTCTTTATATGGAAGAAATAAATCTTTTTCCAGCCCCCAGTCAAGAAAGGCTCCGATTCTTGAAACCTGAGCCACTCTTAAAAATCCGGTTTCTCCAAGCATTAATTTCGGCTGACGCATAGTTGCAATCAGACGATCCTGTGAATCTTTATATAAAAAGACTTCTAATTTATCTCCCTCTTTTGTTCCTGCCGGAACTTGTTTAATCGGAAGCAGGACTCTGTCCTTTTCTCCTGCATCTTGTCTTTCAGCCAGATAAACACCAAATTCTACTTTCTTTACTACAATCAGTTTCTGTCTTTCACCTAATCTCATCTCTTTTTCTCCTTTAATTCCACAATCGCATACGTTTCTCCGGTTTCTTTGCAAAGTGATACAATGCATTTTTCTTCATCTGTATAAACAATCGGCTCTATGGCATCCCCAAGCACAGCCTGTCCTTTATATTCTGCACGCATCTGCCATACTTTAAAATCTTTTGGCAAATATTCACATGCCATTGCCACATACTGTTCATTATTCACATGATGGTTGGTATCTAAGTTATGGGAACGTACCGAAAATAGTTCATATTTCATTCCGCCTTCCGGTACTGCAATCTTTCTCGGTGCATACTCCATCAGAAATTTTTCTTCTAATCCATAGGCATCTACCTGTTCTTTGGGAACTGCCACCGGAAGTCCTGTTTCTGTGTTTAAATAAGTCCAGATGGAATTAGCATAGGCAACCACATTTCCAGCTTCATCTTCCATTGTAAAATTTCGATTTCCCAAAAAGCGCTTAAAACCATAAGCCCAGGTTGTTATCCTGATTTTCTCACACAAAGCCGGATATCGTTCAATAACGACCTGCCAGGAAGACAACACCCATACTCTATGCTGTTTTCTTAAAAATTCGACTCCTGCTCCAAGTGACTCTGACTGAAATGTACTACAGTCCTGAAAATAATTAATCACAGAACCGAGCGTAAGTTTCTGATCCTCTCCTACCTCACTGAATCTGACACAACTGTCAAAAGAATATTTCATAAATTTCTCCCTTCGATGAAATTTAACGATTACTATATAAAAGGAATCCCTTCTTGCATTGAAATTTTTTATCTGCGGGATTCTATCTGGTAAAAAAAAATCCCAGACACTTCTGTCTGGGATATGAGAGCTGGGCTACAAGGATTCGAACCTTGAAATGACGGAGTCAGAGTCCGTTGCCTTACCGTTTGGCGATAGCCCAATGTCTTACAACAAAATGAATTATATATGATACATAGAAAAAAGTCAACACTTTTTTTTAAATTTTTTCAAATATTTTTTTTGTGTGATTTTTCTCGAATATTTCGCATAAAATGATGTAAGTCTATCCCTGTGAAATGGAGGCGTTACATGTATCCTTTTTCTATTCTTGTAAATAAAGAAAATCCTCTGAATCCTCACTACATACCTTCTGATTTAATTGAACCTGATATTCCTTTTTATGCCCCGGGCAACGACCCACGGCGTCTCTTGCAGCGAGAAGCTGCCATTGCCGCAGAAGAACTGTTTGAACGCGCCCAAAAAGAGGAAATCCATTTATGGGGAATTTCCGGTTATCGTTCCTATAAAAGACAGGAAGCACTGTTCTCTTCTGCAAATGGACGCTCTGGTGTTGCTCCGCCCGGATGCAGTGAGCACCAGACTGGTCTTGCCTTAGATGTTTCCTGTCCGGATGAAAACTATGAATTAGAAGAAAGTTTTGCAAAAACCAAAGAAGGCTGCTGGCTTGCCCGCCATTGTGCTCTTTTTGGATTTATCCTGCGTTATCCTAAAAACAAAGAAGAGATTACCGGTTTTCCATTTGAGCCATGGCATATCCGCTATACCGGAATTGGGCTTGCCTCAAGCCTTACGCTTACCGGAATGACTTTGGAAGAATATTATGAAAGAGGACTTCATCTTCCACCAAAATAGCGTGTTACTATGCCAAACTCCTTGAATTATTCCCCTCATCTGTTATATAATTGAGACACAAAAGAACGTATGGAAAAGGAAGAATTTATGAGAGCCCTAAATTTAACATTACTTACAGATTTATATGAATTGACCATGATGCAGGGATATTTTAAAAATCCCACTGACCAAATCGTGGTTTTTGATGCATTTTACCGCAAGAATCCATGCGATGGCGGTTATGCAATCTGTGCCGGATTGGAGCAGGTAATTGAATATATCCGTGACCTGCATTTTGCACCGGACGATATTGATTATTTAAAATCCCTGAAAATTTTTGATACTGATTTTCTGGAATATTTAAGAGGATTCCATTTCACCGGCGATATCTATGCAATCCCAGAGGGAACTATTATTTTCCCAAGAGAACCTTTACTTAAAGTTATTGCCCCGGTTATGGAAGCACAGTTAATTGAAACTGCCATTTTAAATATTTTAAATCATCAGTCTTTAATTGCAACCAAAGCTTCCCGCGTTGTCTATGCTGCAAAAGGTGACGGAATTATGGAATTTGGTCTGCGTCGTGCACAAGGACCGGATGCCGGAATCTACGGTGCAAGAGCCGCAATGATTGGTGGATGTATCGGCACATCCAATGTTTTAACCGGCCAGATGTTTGATGTTCCGGTCAAAGGAACTCACGCTCACAGCTGGATTATGAGTTTTCCGGATGAATATACTGCATTTAAAGCTTATGCGAACTTATACCCGGATGCCTGTATCCTGCTCGTTGACACTTACGACGTCTTGAAATCCGGTGTTCCAAATGCAATCCGCGTCTTTAAAGAAATGCAGGCAGAAGGTATTGAATTAAAAGGCTATGGAATCCGTATTGACAGCGGTGACCTTGCTTATCTGTCCAAACAGGCATATAAAATGTTAAAAGAAGCCGGATTTGAAGATGCTATCATCTCCGCTTCCAGTGATCTTGACGAATATCTGATCGACAGCTTAAAAGCCCAGGGCGCAAAAGTCAATTCCTGGGGTGTTGGTACAAATCTGATTACCTCTCAAGGACATCCGGCTTTTGGCGGTGTCTACAAACTAGCTGCAATCAAAAATAAAGAAGATGAAGATTTCATTCCAAAAATCAAACTCTCTGAAAATGTAGAAAAAGTAACTAACCCTGGAAACAAAACAATTTTCCGTATTTACGACAAAGCAACCGGAAAAATCCGTGCAGATTTAATCTGCCTTGCCGATGAAGTCTTTGACCCGGAAAAAGATATGATTATTTTTGACCCTATGGCAACCTGGAAAAAGACAAAAATCGAAGGCGGTACTTATACCTTACGTGAACTGCTTGTTCCGATATTCAAAAAAGGCGAATGTGTCTATACTTCCCCATCTGTGATGGAAATTCGTGACATCTGTCAAAAAGAAAAACAGACCTTGTGGGGCGAAACTCTGCGTCTCGTTAATCCGCAGGAAGTATATGTGGATTTATCCGACAAACTCTATAAAATTAAAAGTGACTTGCTTGAAGAAATGAGTCAGGCAGCAATTAAAAACGAATAGAATATAAAATCATGAAATAAAGAATGGACATGACAATTTTTTCGCTTTGTCATGTCCACTTTTTTACTGTTCCATCTGTCTTCCCAAAAAGCCTGCTGCCGCTTTTGCAAGTTTAATTTCTGTCTCGCCAAGTTCTGTCTCGCCATTTTCGCTGAAAATAATCACTGCTCCGACACAGTCACCAAGACTTGTAATTACTGAAATCACCTGCGACTGATATCCTGCCACATCGTTTTGCGTCAATCTGACTGCTTCTTTTTTCGCAAGTTTTACCGTTTTACGATTTAAAATTACGGCTTCAAGTTCTTCATCAATTAATTTTCCTGAATATTCTTTTGCTCGCTTTCCACTTGCTGCAATTATCTGGTCATGGTCTGCAATACACACCGTATATCCAGAAACCTGCGCCAGACTCTGTGCATATTCTTTTGCAAAATCTCCCAATTCCCCAATTGGTGAATATTTCTTTAAGATAATCTTTCCATCACGGTCCGTAAAAATCTCCAGTGGATCACTTTCCTTAATCCGAAGAGTTCTTCTGATTTCCTTTGGCACTACAACTCTTCCTAAGTCATCAATCCGCCTGACAATTCCTGTCGCTTTCATGTGTCATTCCTCCTGTATTTTTCACTATACTATTAGTTTCCCATTATTGTACTGTATGGGTAGTATGTGGAAATTCAAGAGAATTATGCGAAAACTTAAAACAACTTCAACATCCACGGCAGGGCTCATCAAAATCCTTTGGCAGAAAAAGTTGACCGCTATAAATAATATTCATACAGATTAAAATCTTTTTCTCCTGTCACCTCATAATATAATCTTTGTGTCTGTACAAATTTAAATCCCATTTTCTGGTATAAGTGTTCAGCTGCACTGTTATTACTGATTACATCCATCCGAACTGCCTGCATCTCGGTTTCCTTTGCATAATCCAGAATATACTGCATCATCTTTGTGCCAAGCCCTTTACCTGAATGTTTTGGAGAAACTGCAAGCACATGAATAATCAGAACCTTTTCGTCCGGAACTTCTCTGCTCCAGTTCACCCGTTGATAACTTTCATTTGCCTCATTATTTAGAATAACACTGGCGAGAATTTTTTCATTTTCTTCTAATACAAACAGCTGGGACTTTATAAGACTGTCCATTAACCACTCATCTGACGGATGCTCTCCTTTCTTCCAGTGTGGAAAAGACGGAAGATGCGATGTCTCATCAATCAGTGTCCAATATAAATCTCTGACGCTGTCAAATTCCTGTTTTTTTGCTACTCGAAACTCCATTATAATCTCACACCATCTTTAATAACTGCCTGTAATTCTAAATCTTTATCGAGTAACACAATATTTGCTTTTTTTCCCTCTGTAATGGAACCATATTCTTCATACACACCAAGGCTCTTTGCCGGATTCATTGTTGCACATGCAACAGCCGTTTCAAGTGGAATTCCCATTTCTTTTACCACCGTTCTCATACAATCCATAAGATTTGTTGCTGAGCCGGCAATTGCTCCATCCGATACCAAAGTCGCCAGTTTTCCAACAACCTTTACGTCCAAACCTCCGAGTGTATACTGACCATCCGGCATTCCGGTTGCACGCATACTGTCACTGATTAAAATCATACGGTCTGCTCCCATCATTTCGAATGTCGCACGAACTGTTGCCGGATGAATATGGATTCCATCACAGATAATTTCCGGCATTACATGTTTACAGTCGTAGACCGCACCTACCACTCCTGGTGCACGATGCGAAAATGGTGGCATTGCGTTATAAAGATGAACCGCATGGTTTGCGCCAGCTTCAAATGCTGCTTTTGCAGTCTCATAATCTGCATTCGTATGTGCAAGAGAAACATTTACTTTATCCTTTACTGCCTTGATAAAATCAATGGCTTCTCCACTCTCTTCCGGTGCAATTCCAATAAATTTTACCAGACCATCAGATGCCTTTAAAAACCGCTCGCAAACTTCCACATCACATGGAATAATATTTCTTTCATCCTGTGCACCTTTTTTTGCAGGACTGATAAATGGTCCTTCCATATTAATGCCAAGTAAATCAGCTCTGCACTTGTCTGTATTTTCTTTTTTGTATTCTGCAGCCACCTCTAAAATATGCTCCAGTTCTTCCACCGGAAGTGTCATAGTTGCAGGTGCAATCGCAGTTACCCCAATAGAAGCCTCATACTCTGCGATTCTTCCAATCGCCTCTTTTGTTCCATCACAGAAATCATCACCTTTACATCCATGAAAATGTAAATCAATCAGACCGGGAATTGCATAAGCACCGTTTCCATCAAACACTTCTTCCTCAAACTTTGGTGTATCCTTTGCTTCATAAACAGCTTGAATTTGTTCCCCTTTTAAAATAATTCCACCTTTTACAAACTTTTTGTCTGGTGTATATACATATACATTATCAATAATCATTGTATTTTCTCTCCTAAGATAAAATTTTTTTAATCAATAACCTTCTTATTTCTCTTTTCTCGTTCTTCCAGTGCACGAAGCGTGCTATCATGCATCCCCTCTCTGATATATTTATTTTTTTCCACCTAATAAGCGTAAATAATATCCAACATTACTAAAATCGGAACCAGTGGC
>ENA-OQNI01001770-OQNI01001770.1-human-gut-metagenome-genome-assembly--contig:-NODE-1770-length-11241-cov-4.379431_pt1 | contig 11241 bp, 12 predicted proteins | sample MGYA00242627_ERZ504876 | MGnify/ENA primary metagenome ERZ504876 (study PRJEB26092, sample SAMD00036386) | human gut metagenome | host: Homo sapiens | study: EMG produced TPA metagenomics assembly of... | reverse complement strand
TGAAGCTGGCTGATGGCGTTCATACGTTTGCCCAGTTGCCGGCCGTCATGCAGGAGGTGAAGGTCACGGTTAAAACGAATGATGCCACGACCTATATCCTGACGATCACGACGGCTGAAGGTAAGTTCGACACCCCGAACCTTCGGGGAAACAATGCTCCGGTTCCTTCGATCGATCCGGAAACCAAGCATTGGAAAATAGGCGAAGAGGATACGGGTGTGGTGGCCGAAGGACAGGACGGGGAAAGCTACGACGACACGGAAATCAGGAACGCGCTGACAGCCTTGCAGCAGCAGGTCAACACGCTCGTTTCGGGTGACGCATCGAGTGCCATCGAGTCATTTAACGAGATCATCGCTTTTCTTGCCAACGTAGAGGACACACAGACGTTGCAAGGGATCATTGCCGGGCTGAACCAGAGCATCACAAACGTCCAGCAGGCGATTCCGACAAGGCTATCCCAGTTACAGAATGACGACCATACGGTCAAGGACGCTGCTTATGTCCATACCGACAATAATTACAGCAATGAAGAGAAAACGAAGGTATCGGACTCTTTGAGGTTGAAAGAGTATGTCGATGTCGAGTCTCTGGCGGCTCTTCCGTCATCACCGTATAACCTTCGCTTCAAATACACAAGCAAATCCCCGCAAGCGATCAACTTTGCCGATATCGCCAGCGTACCGGAAATGCAGGAATTCTATCTGTCGATCTTGAACAGTTCCGGGTCGGACTTTGACCAACCGGTCCCTAATGGTTCTGGCTGGCAGTCCGAGGAATCAAGTGTAACGTTACCGAACGGGAAACCGACAGGTGTATCCTTGAAGAAAGAACACGGGATAATAGTAGTTAGGGTATAATTCAAAACAGGAAGAGATGAAACGTAGATTGATATCAGGTAATCTATATAATACAGTGCCTAAATTGGTAAAGCTGGTAAGTCCTTTAGGTATCCAACAGAATTATATAATAGAGAAAAAATATAAGTTTGTGGATTTGCTAATCGTTGGAGGTGGCGGCGGAGGTGGCACAAACAGTGGTAGCGGTGGAGCTTCTGGAACAATAGCATTTGCTCGTAATATAAAAATCTCTTTGCTACCGAAAACTTTGACTTGTAAAATTGCAAAGCCTGTAAATGCACAAACTGATGGGGATAGTACAACTCTTGAAATAAACGGGGATACGATAATCTGTGCTGGAGGGCAAAGAGGTAATAGTGAGGGAGCAGGAGGGCTTGGTAATGGCTCTAAAATACCAGACAGTATATATACCATTCTATCAAAGTTGGTAGAAAACCCATCTTCCGATATCGCGATTTGTAATAATGGTGGAGGCTCTCCTGGTTATTGGAATGGTTCTTACGGTTATGCTGGTGGTTCAGGCGCATCTATGTCGGGTAATGGAAATTCATCGTCAGGAATGACCGGTGGAAACAGTGTAAGTAATGCAGATGGTATGGGCGGTTATAAAGGTGGAAATAGTCAATCTTATCAAGGTGGTACAGGATATAAATATAACAATGTACTTATTCCTATTGGCCTATTTGGAGGAGGTGGAACTTCGGGGAAAGGCTCGAACGGATCTGGTTCGGATGGGTCTGGAGCAGGTGGTGGGGCGGCAGGTCTTGAATCAGGTGGAAATGGTGGAAATTCAGGCTCAAGCAATCCTACGAATGGCGGAAATGGTGGCATTGGAGCTGGTGGCGGAGGAGGTGGTGGTCTGTCACGTAAAGGAGGAAAAGGAGGACAGGGTATAATTTGTTTATATTATCACAATTAAGAATAGCAATATGATATACATTCATAAAGACATTAATTTTTGGAAAACGAAAGTAAAACTTCCTGATTCCTATCTCATAAGTACAGATATAGACGATTATGAGGTTGGGGCTTATCTTCCGCTCTCAGAAGAACAGGAACAGTACCACAACGAACATCCGGATGCAACCCCGTTGGAGTGTTGGCACATGCAGCCCGCTCCGGAACCAGAACCGACACCGGAAGAACTGCTCTGGCGTGCCCGTGATGCCAAACGGCAGGAAATCTACGACAAAGACATCCATCATTACTACATCGACGAACAGGATGCCTATGCCGGTGATACGCTTCGTCTGAAAGACAAGTGTGGCCGGCAGGAAGAAGTCGAAGTAGGCGGTCATCTTTACGCCTCGAATATCTTAACAGTTGCTCTTGACGAAATAGCGGACTATTCGGAGCAGTGCGCCAAGGTGACAGACGGCTTGCTATCCCGTATCGATGCCGCCCAAACAGCCGAGGAGGTCGAAGCTATCATAGTAAAAGGCTATCCTGAAATGATCCATACAACAACGGCAGCCTTGCAAACTAAAGCAGATAAGGCAATCGCTAAATCCCCGGAAGCGCAGGCAGTGACCTTTGCCCGTGCGATGATGAACAGCGTGTCTCTCACAGCCAGCCAAGCGTTGGAGATGCAGGTCTTATTCCCCATTTGGGGTGAGAAAGATGCGGAGTTTGGCAAGGAAGTTGAAATAGGCTTCCGGCTTCGAGTAGTGGAAGGAGAAAGCGACACTTTGTTTGAAGTGATACAAAAGCACAAGCTGCAAGCCGATTGGAAACCGGGCATAGAAACTGCTTCACTGTATAAGATCGTTGAAGCTGAGCACGCAGGCACGCTTGATGATCCTATTCCATACGTGCAGGGTATGGCATTCGAGAAAGACAAATATTATGAACAATACGGTGTGATCTATCTCTGCATTCTGACAACCGTTACAGGTTATCCGAACGACTTGAAAGACTTGCCCACGATTGTACAAAAAATCAAATAAATAGTTATCATCTAATAACCGCTATTAGGTATGTAATAGTCCTCTTTATAAGAGGAACCTTTATTTAATATAATCGTTTACTTTATATATCAAGCTCTAAGTATCATATAATTTTCAGAACGCTAGCATTCTTTTAGATTGTCTAGCGTTTTGTTTTTTCAAAGTCTCACAAATCTTCAATCATGTTTAGATATATAAACGATATTATAATAAAAGCCTCAAGTGTATCAACAGTGAATTATTTTAAAGAACTAATAAATGATGGTCCGATTAAATTTTTTACTTGCATTAGTACTGCTTTATCTAGTGCTGTAAGCACATTCTTTTTACCTATTTGGTTACCAATAGTTGCAGTAGGAATACTAATAATCATTGATATGATATTAGGTATTAGAGTGTCATTAAGTAATGGTGAAAAGATTCAATCTAGAAAGTTTTGGTCAACTGTTAAAAAACTTTGCTTTAGTTCATTAATGATAAGCTGTGGTCATCTAGTAGATGAATATATATTGACATCCATCGATGCGCACTTAGTTGAGGGTTTTGCTGGTCTTGTTGCTGGTGTAGAACTATGGTCAATGGTAGAGAATCTACAAACATTAGATCCTACTGGACCTTGGAAAATATTCAGCAAGTTCATTAAAAGAAAAGGCGAGAAGTACTTAGATATCACTATTGATAAAGAAGATTTACCAAAGATTAAGAAATTAGTTAAAAAGATTAAGTAATATGAATTATCTTAGAGTATTGATAGTAGCTATTATGACTTACTTAGGAATATCCAATTATGTCTTAAGGAATAAAGTAAATGAGTTAGATGAAGAATTGGGAGATGCTCGTAATAATATTGAATCTTATCAATCAATCCTAAGTAATAAACAAAATGAAAATAGAGTGTTAAAACTTAGTATAGAAGATTTCAAACATTCTAAAGATAGTTTAATACAAGAGTTATCAAAAACACAAGATCAACTTAAGATAAAGAATAAGAAGTTAAAAGAAGTAATGAGTATGTCCACAGTATTGACAGATACTATAGTAAAGACAATACCTATAGATAGAAACTTCAATGTAGAACTTCAGTCAAATCCATTGACTACAATCAAAATAAATAGAATGGATTCAGTTATAACCTGTATTCCAGAGATATATAATCATCAAGATTTATTTATAACCGAAGAAAAAGTATATAGAAAGAAATATAAAAACTGGTTTCAACGGTTAATACATTTTGACTTTAAAAAAGATAAAGTCGAATCTTACAAAATTATCAATTCTAACGATTTAATAAGAGTATTAGATACTCGGGTTATCAAAATTACAAAGTAATTTGCAAAATATTTCAATTTAATATTAATCAATAAATAAATTGAAACTATGCATTTAAGTAGAATATTAGATCAAATTAAACGCCATCCTTCCCCAACAGAAGCTTTAACTAAATTGGGTAAAGCTATGGATAAACATGAAGATAATCTGTTGGAAAAGGGCTTCAGAATACTTAAATCAGAACTCTGTGCTAATGTATATGAAGCTATAAATGGCCCTCACTTTGATGAGGAACATGCTAAATACGCAGTAGAAGGCATGGAAAATGAGGATGGATCAAAAGGCCCTCATTGGACAGTTGAAGAGACAACGTCCATTGCCAATCAAATGGGCATAAATTTAAAATCAGAGAAACACAATAAGTGGGACTGGTATGTAGCCATGAATATGATCTACTCAGATTTTTATAAAGCTGTTGTAGCAATAACTGGTGGAGCTAGTACCAAACATTTTGCAGAACTTACCAAAGCTTGGATTTGTGACAAAGACATCTCAGAAGGCAAGATGTGGCACTACTATGTTTATATAATGTGTGATGATGAAGATAATGATTATAAGGCATATGAACGTATGCATCATAGTCATGATTATGATACAGATTATAAATATGGTAGAGAAAGAAGATCTTCTGGTAGAATGTCATATCCTTACTCTAGATATGAAATAGAGGACGAATATGAATATTCTGATCGTTATGCTTATCCTGAAAGAAATAGAATGGATAGAGATAGACGTGAAGAAGATATGAAAAGAGACAGAGATTCTCGTAACACATCTGTTAGATATTTCTAATTATCAAAATAAATAAATCAATTAAAAATAAATCATTATGTTAGAAAACGAAAGAATAATTGTAGACCGTGGTGGTATTGACCCCGGTATCGCTGCTTTGATGCAAAATGCTAATAAAGGTTTTGATCCTGCTGCTTTGATGGCTATGATGAACAACGGTAATGGTATGTTCGGTGGCAATGGTGGTTGGTGGTGGATTTTCATCATCGTGCTCTTCTGGATGTGGGGCGGATGGGGTGGCAACGGCTTCGGTCGTGGCAACCAGGCTGAAACCAACTCTGACTTCGCTCGTTTAGCTGCTATGGGTAACCAGAACAACAACACTGATTTGTTAATGCAGGCTATCAATGGTAACAAGGATGCAATCAATACCTTGTCTACTAACTTGAACTGTGATGTTAAATCAATTGACACAGCGTTGTGTTCTATTCAGAATGCAATTGGTAAAGTTGGTGGTGAAGTAGGTTTCTCTGCAGAAAGAGTAATCAATGCTGTTAATGCTGGTGATTGCAACGTAATCAAAGCTATTAGTGACTGCTGCTGCACAACTCAGCGTTCTATTGATTCAGTTAATCTGAATTTAACTCAAATGAATGCTGATAATAGATTATCTATCTGTCAACAGACTAATACATTGCAGAATGCTATTACTTCAGGATTTAACAACTTGTCTAGTGAAAACGCTACAAGATTCAATATCTTAGGTTCTAAGATTGACGCACAGACTCAGATTATCAATGATAAATTCTGTCAGTTAGAAATGAGAGAAATGCAGAATAAGATTGATGCTCTGCGTGATGAAAAGAATGCATTGCAGACTTCTGCCATTACTCAACAGCAGACTCAGAATATTGTAAATCAGATTAAACCTTGTCCAGTTCCTGCATACCTGACATGTAATCCGTACGGATGTAATGGTGGATTTACAGGTTACGGTTATGGATATGGCTATGGTGATAGCTGTTGCGCTTAATAAGAAAGGAGGTTATTATGTTTCCTTTCGCATTTAATCCTTACTTTGGACGTAGAACTAGAATTCCTAGATTAGACCAAGTAATACCAAAAGTTACTACCATAAGTGTAAGTGACACTGATGAAGTTACTACGTTGGGTATATGTCCTAGAATATGGTGCCAGTTACCTAATGAAGGTTTAATGGTATTTGAAGCTAGGCATACTCCTGCTGAAGCAAGTGCATCATTACCAGTAGTAATATCTACTACAGGTTCTGTCAGCCCTGCTGCCAATAGTAAGAGTGTACCAGTAGTAAAATCGGATAGCACACCTTTGGTAGGTTCTGAAATTCAAGCAGGCAATAGATATTGGATTTATTATAACAAGTGTGACAATGTTATGCAAGTTATGAACCATTATCCTGCAACTGCCTAATATATTAATATAAAGTATATGGGCAGCGAGTAATACCTGCCCATATCTTTTTAAAACACAAAGATATGACATTCTCACAGTTAACGCCGGGTACAAATATACACGTACTCGAGATTACAGGTACTTTTAAAAAGAGCACTACATACAGTTTAGGTAAAGTAGTAAGTGTATCAAAACCCTACGATGAACCATTGCCACCAGGTCAGTTTCCAATGCCTATGCAAAATAGGCGTAAGCTTGTAGATTTAGTTATCTCTTGTGACGGTGAGCAGAAGAAACTGTCAGTATCTGAAGATAAAACAATGATGACCGATTCTACCATCGGACTTACTATAGCTACAGATAAAACTCAAATTGTAGATATGGTTAAGCAATCCTATAATGACTGTAAAGTTAAAAAGGAAAGCGTATTAAAATACGATGAAGAGATGAGGAGATGTGAAGACATCTTAAAATTACTTAATACAACTCCGGACATAACAACCAATGTGACAAAAGATTTCAAAGAACTTGATGAATTAAAAGCTGAAGTGAAAGAGCTTAAGCAACTTTTACAAAATGTAACTACTGTTCGTCCAGAGGTTAAAATAGAAACCCCCTCATCTGAGGAGAAACAAATTGAAATCTAAAACACAAAGGTTGGCTATTTAGTCAACCTTTTTTATTTTAATATTATATGAGTACATACAATAATAAATACGATATATTAGGAAGTACGATTAAACCTAATCCTGCATCTGTTAAATATTGGGCTGATTTAGCATCTAACCCGAATGGTGGTGATCTGAAATACTTTAATGGTAAAGATTGGGTTTATGTAAACAGTAAAGCCACTGGTGATATTACTGAATTGCAAGAAGATGTAAAACAGCTTCAAACAGATATTAAAAACAAAGTAGATAAGGTATCTGGTAAAGATCTTTCTACTAATGATTATACTACTGCGGAAAAGAACAAGTTAGCAGGTATTGCAGCTAATGCAAATAATTACACATTACCTACTGCTTCTGATTCTACTCTGGGTGGTATTAAAACAGGTTTTGTATCTACTGATACTAAGAAGGCCGTTAAAGTACAAGATGGTAAAGCTTATGTAGAAATAGATTCTACTAACATTGAAATTAATGATATACCTAATGCTGAAAGTTTTTATTCTTATGGTGTATCTTGGCAAACAGGTTCATTGAATGCAACTTTAGCTAGAATTGGTAATTTAGATTTACATCGTTCTTTACCAATCCAGAATAAGATGAGAGGATGTACCTTAGCAGATAATGGTACAGTAAACCATTATTTCAAAGATGACTGGTCTGCTAATGAAGATGGTACACCTATTAAGAAAGATGGTAGCGATGGTATGGTGATGATTGAAATACCTGAATTCTATGTAAAATGCCAAAGTAAGAATGGTATAGATAGCATGAGTATTTCAGAATATGCATTAGATGGTTACACTCTAGTTAAAAAGCAATACGTATCTGCTTATGAAGCTACTGTAGATAGAACTAAATCTGATACTTTGAAATTAGCTTCTGTAGTAAACACTACTGCTAATTTTAGAGGTGGTAACAATGATGCATCAAAAGATGAAGCAGAGAATACTCAATTGGGTATGCCACTGACTGCTACTTCTAGAGCTAATTTCAGAAAGTATGCTAGAAATAGAGCTGCAGGTTCTAAATGGAATATGTTGGATTTCTTTGCAACAAATACTATTTGGTTACTGTATTCTATTGAATATGCAAATTGGAATTCTCAGTTAGCCTTTAATGCAGCTTTGACAAATGGTGGTTTTAAACAAGGTGGTTTAGGTAATGGTGTTACTAACGTAAACAGAACTGATTGGAATGCTTTTAATAATTATTATCCAATTATTCCTTGTGGGACTAGTGATAGTCTTGGTAATGGGACAGGTGAAGTTGAATACACATTGCCTTCTACTTTCAAACCAGATAGTGTAGTAAAAGTAAAAGTACCTAGATATAGAGGTATAGAAAATCCATTCGGACATATTTGGAAGAATGTTGACGGTGTTATTTTTGATATTAAATCTGATTCAGATGGTGGTACTAGTACTATATACTTAGCAAAAACTGAAGCTGATTATGGTGACACTGTTACTGAAGGTTTTAGTGAATTAGGACAATTACCTAGAAAAGGTGGTGCTATCTCTGATACTTACTTGGGCACATTCATCCCATCAGAAGTAACAGGAGCTAGTTCTACTACAGGTAGATGCGATAACTTCGAAACCATTATAACTAGTTCTTCTTTAAGAACTTTATACTACGGCGGTGTTGCTTCTTACGGCGCTGGTGCCGGTCTCGGTTCTTGTTCTTCGTATCATGCGGTCGGTCATTCGCATGCTGCTTATGGTTCGCGTTTAGTATATAGACCATAAACATTTATAGGTTGATGTCAAGTAAAAAACAGCAGTAATGCTAATAACAGCACTAATGCCAGTCTCAGTTATTGTAATTCGAATAATACAGTCAGTAATTCGAATGCTAATTATGGTTCACTTAAAATTTCTTTTTGTTTTGACATGACCTTGGCTCTTGCCAAAAAACAAATAATAAAATCAGCGGTGTTAGTAGTTTCGACGAACGCTCCTCTTATCACAATTTTAATGAAAAGAGTTTCTAATATATTTGAAGGTATCATAAATTATAATAACATCTTGTATGCAGATGAAAAAGCTCGTAAAGGGAAATTACATTCATATGGTGTTAAACATCATGATAGAAATCGTGAACGTAATCTTCATAAGCTACAGGATGCCTTAACAAATTTAACTTACAAAACTTCAGAATATAGTTTATTCACAATTCATGAACCAAAAGAAAGATTAATATATAGATTACCATACTTTCCAGATCGTATAGCTCATCATACACTTATGAACTATTTAGAGCCTATATGGGAGAAGATATTTATTGCACACACTTATGCTTGTAGAAAGAATAAAGGTATTCACAAAGCAGCACAAGATATAAAGAAAGTACTGAGGAAAGATGTAGTTAATACTCAATATTGTTTAAAATTAGATATTAAGAAATTCTATCCTTCTATAGACCATGAGATTCTTAAGTCTATAGTAAGAAGAAAAATAAAAGATACTAAAGTATTAAAATTATTAGATGAAATAATTGATTCAGCACCAGGAGTACCTATTGGTAATTACTTATCACAGTACTTTGCTAATCTATATCTAGCTTACTTTGATCATTGGATTAAAGAATGTAAGAAAATAAAATACTATTTCAGATATGCTGATGATATAGTAATCTTTAGTAAAAATAAAGAGAGTTTACACACTTTAATCAAAGATATAATAGAATATTTAAATATCAATTTAAAACTAACAGTAAAGAGCAACTATCAAGTATTTCCTTTAGATTCAAGAGGATTAAACTTTGTAGGATATAAATTCTATCATACTCATACATTACTTAGGAAAAGTATCAAACATAGGATGTGTAAATGTTTGTCTAGGTTATACAATAAGACGTATAGTAATTCATATGCTAGACGTAAAGTATGTTCTTACTTCGGTTGGTTGAAGTTTTGTAATTCTATCAATTTTTGTAAAAAGTTAGTATTAAGGGTTTGTAAGAAATATAATCTAACAACACCTGAAATATTTGCACCTAAGAAAGATATTATATCAAATGTCTTAGATAAGAAATTAAAGTTTATAGGTTATAAAATCTATAATAAGTATTTTAAATTATATGTAATTACTAATAAACTAATTAGTGTTACATCTAAAAGTAGATTATTGTTAAGTTTAATGAGAAATATTATAAGTACTTATATAATTATAATATTTCATAAAAGATATAATGCATATGAAATCTTGCTATAGTGAACGTCCTGAAATGATTCAAAAGTTAGATGATAATTCTTACGCTTTTAATTATAATATTGAAGAAGTAAAGAAGGACGATAATACATATTATGAATGTGAACAAGTAATTATTAATGAATCTAATATCAATGATGATTCCATTATTCGTGATGTATTACTTAATAATTGGGATGTTAATCAGCAATTGAAAATGGTTAATGATTACTTTGCATATAAGTTAGGTTTAAACAAAGATGAAATGTGTAAAACAAGATATGAAAACTTCTTGGATTTTAGATCTAAACTTAAAACAAGTGTAACTAAAAGTATAATCTAATGGAACTCAGATTAGATAGAATATTTCGTACTAATGAATATACTATTGGGGAGTTATATGTGGATGGTGCTTATCTATGCGATACACTTGAAGATCCAGTAAGACCATTACCTGAAGTATGTCCTAATACACCTAAAGGAATTGCATGTAAATGCAAGGAAAAGGTGTATGGGGATACTGCTGTACCTGCTGGTACGTATGAGGTGAAATTAAGCTATTCTAACCGTTTTAAGCGTGTTATGCCTGAGATACTTAATGTACCTCACTTCTTAGGTATACGTATCCACAAAGGCAATAAAACAGCCGATACTGAAGGATGTATACTGGTAGGTACTTGGGATGGGATGAAAGAAGATTGGATATCTAATTCTACTGTAGCTTATAATAAGCTTATACCCCTACTTCAGAAGGCGATAGATAATAAAGAACAAATAACAATAACAATAAATAACTTATAAGTATGAAGAAACATTATGAAACACATGTAGAAGATACAGATAAGCTTATAAGTGTTGCAGGTCCTGTATTAGATTATAAGTCTTGGTATGAGCGATATAGGAAATTAATGGAAGAACAAGCTCAACGTAAACATGGTCTTTATACCCCTACTTCAGAAGGCGATGATGATGACTTCCCATCTATTTCCGGTATGATTGCAAGATACTCAGCATTAGGTCTTACTAATGAACAAATGGCAGAGAACCCTGTATGGAAAGACCTTACGGGTAATGGACATGA
>ENA-OQNI01001769-OQNI01001769.1-human-gut-metagenome-genome-assembly--contig:-NODE-1769-length-11249-cov-2.191512_pt1 | contig 11249 bp, 9 predicted proteins | sample MGYA00242627_ERZ504876 | MGnify/ENA primary metagenome ERZ504876 (study PRJEB26092, sample SAMD00036386) | human gut metagenome | host: Homo sapiens | study: EMG produced TPA metagenomics assembly of... | reverse complement strand
ATTTATTTGATAATGATCAAAATTTTCAAAAACAAAAACAAGAAAGTATTGATCAATTGATCCAAAATCCAAATATTTTAAAATTTTTATCTGATCATTCTCTTAATCGTGAGTTTATTGAAGATAACTGGGTAGAGTTTTTAGATTATCAAGAAGATCTACAAATATGTCAAAATTGTAAGGATTTATCTCAATGTCAAAAAGTATCAAAGGGAATGCAACAACTACTTTGTTTGGAAAATGAAGGGTTGAAAGTTAATTTAACACCATGTCGTTTTGGTAAAGCTTTATTGGATAAACAACATTTGTTAAGTCATATTACAGTTAGTAATGTTAGTGATGATTTACTTTTGTCTGATTCACATTCGATTAAAGATATTATGAATAAGGAATTGGCAGTTAAGATTAATGAGTTTTTATCAAAACCGAGTCAAAAGGGTCTTTATATTTATGGACCTTCTGGTTGTGGAAAATCAACTTTAGCTGGTTTTATAACACGTTCACTTTCTAGAAAGGATTATCATATTGGTTATATTCATTTTCCTACATATTTAATGGATTTAAAGAATTCTTTTAATGAATATGGTAATGATAATAATATAGAGGAACTTAGAAATGTTGATTATTTGATTATTGATGATCATGGAGGAGAAAATGTGACAGCTTGGTCAAGAGATGAAGTCTTAGCGGCGGTACTTACTTATCGTAGTCAAAATAAAAAAGTAACGCTCTTTACGAGTCAATATGATCAAGAAAATCTTATTAAAATCTATACATTAAAGAAAGATGCCCGTGAAAAAATAAAAGTAGAGCGCTTACTTAATACAATATTTACAATGTCTATACCAATTCTCATCAAACAATAAAGAATAACGCAATAAAATTGCAAAAATTCTTGTAGAAAAGTCATGATTTGTGCTAAAATCACTATGTATGAAATGTTATGAAATAGGGAGTGAACATTATGGTTAAATGTATAGGTGTTTTAACATCTGGAGGAGATGCTCCAGGAATGAACGCAGCTGTTCGTGCAGTAGCGCGTACATGCTTAAATAAAGGAATTGAAGTTTATGGTGTAAAACTAGGATATAAAGGTTTACACGATGGTGAATTTATTAAGTTTGATCGTCATAGTACACGTAATATTATTAATATTGGTGGTACTATGTTAAAATCAGCAAGATTCCCTGAATACAAAGATCCTGAAGTTAGAAAAGAAGCAATTGAAAAAATGAAAGAAGTAGGAATGGAAGCTTTAGTTGTTATCGGTGGTGACGGAAGTTACAATGGTGCATTAAAGTTAACTGAAATGGGTATCAACTGTATTGGTATTCCAGGAACAATTGATAATGATATTCCTGATACTGATCACACAATTGGATTTGATACTGCATTAAATACAATTGTTGATGCTTTAGATAAATTAAGAGATACATCAAGTTCTCATCAAAGATGTACAATTCTTGAAGTAATGGGACGTAGATGTGGAGATTTAGCTATCAATGCTGGTATCGCTGATGGTGCTGAAATGGTTATCACTAGTGAAATCGGATATGATGAAAACAAAGTTATTGAAGTATTAAAAGCATCAAAAGCTTCTGATAAAAAACATGCAATCGTTGTAATTACTGAACATATTACAGATGTGCATGAATTAGCTAAAAAAGTTGAAGCTGCAACTGGTTTTGAAACTCGTGCAAACGTTTTAGGACATATGCAACGTGGTGGTAGACCATCAGCAAGAGATAGAGTTCTTGCTTCAAGAATGGGTGTTTATGCCGTTGAATTACTTGAAGCTGGAAAAGGTGGTTTATGTGTAAGTGAAGTAAATGGAGAAATCAAAGGATTAGATATTGAAGAAACATTATCACATAAACGTAAAACTGATTTTGGTATTTACGAAGATGCAATGAAGCTTCGTTAATATAAATAAAAATGTAAGGTGAGGAAAATTAGGATATGGTATTTGAACTAAAAGAAAGAAAAAAGAAAACTCGTGTCGTTTGTACAATTGGGCCTGCAAGTGAAAACGAAAAAATGTTAAGAAAGTTAATTCTTGCTGGTATGAACGTTATGAGATTAAACTTCTCTCATGGTGATTTCGAAGAACATGGTGGAAGAATTGTTACTGTACGTAAGTTAAGCAAAGAGTTAAATAAAAACATTGCTATCTTATTAGATACAAAAGGACCAGAAATTAGAACTGGTGATTTCGTAGGTGGAAAAACAGAATTCAAAAAAGGACAAACTACTGTTATTACTACTGAAGATATTGAAGGTACAAGTGATCGTTTTACAATCACTTATAAAGAATTATATAAAGATGTTAAACCTGGTGGTTTCATTTTAGTAAATGATGGTCAAGTTGAATTATTAGTTGATCATGTTGAAGGAGAAGATATTGTTTGTGTATGTGCTAACGATGGTGTAGTTAAAAACAAACGTGGAATCAATGTTCCAGGAATTAAATTAGGATTTGATTATTTATCTCCTAAAGATACAGCTGATATTACTTTTGGATGCGAACAAGGAGTAAACTTTATTGCTGCATCTTTCGTAAGACGGGCGCAAGATGTTTTAGATGTTAAAAAATTATTAATTGAAAATGGTCATCCTGAAATTCAAATTATCGCTAAAATCGAAAACAGCGAAGGTGTTGAAAACATGGACGAAATCTTAAAAGTAGCTGATGGTATCATGGTTGCTCGTGGAGATTTAGGAGTTGAAGTACCTGCTGAAGATGTACCTTTAATTCAAAAACAATTAATTAAAAAATGTCGTGCTGCTGGTAAAGTTGTTATTACTGCTACTCAAATGTTAGATAGTATGCAAGAAAATCCAAGACCAACTCGTGCTGAAGTAAGTGACGTTGCTAATGCTATTTATGATGGTACTGATGCAATCATGTTATCTGGTGAGTCTGCTCAAGGTAAATATCCTGAAGAAGCAGTTATGACAATGACAAAAATTGCATTAAAGACAGAAGAAACTTTAGATTATGCTTCATTATTAAGAAAAGCAATCAGAACTGCTCCAGAAGACCCTTCAGAAGCAATTTGTATGTCAGTAGCTGAGATTGCTTCTAAATTTAAGGTATCTGCTATTGTTGTTTATACTGAAAGTGGATCAACTGCTAAACGTGTATCTCGTTATCGTCCAGAATCTATGGTAATTGCAGCTACACCTTATGAACCAGTTACTCGTTCATTAGCCTTAAACTGGGGTGTAAAAGGTGTTGTATGTCAACCTATGCATGATCGTGCAGCTCAATTAGAATATGCTCAAGTTCTTGCTAAAGAAAATGGTGTTGAACCAGGGGAACAAATTTTAATTACTGCTGGAACACCAGGTGTTGGTGGAACTACTAGCTATTTAGAATTAGTTACTGTAAAATAATTTTAAATACATATAGATTTTAAGTATATTGTGAAATAGGTATTTATAATTTAAATATTTGATTTTAAAAGGGATTGATTTTGTGAAAAGCAGAGTCGATCCCTTTTAATTTAGTAACTGTTTTGAGCTTATCTGGTTTTTAAAAGTAATAGCAAGTTATAAATTCATAAAAAAATGATGAATAAGGAATTAATATGTAAATTTGGCTTGGGTTGTTTTTCTTTCTATCTCATAAAAAATAGGTTATAATAAGACCGGTGATAAAAATGGACAAAAAACATAAACAGCATTTACTAGTTACATTGATCTTTACCCTTATTGTTACAGCAACATTATTTTTTATGTATGATGATTTTGTATTTCAAACATATGGTGAAGTAGTTTATTATGATTACATATTAAAAGGTGAAAATAATCAATTAAAAGTAGAAAATATTGAAGCGTATTTGGATCGTCAAAGTTTTCATTTAGGAGAAGGACGAATTATTTTTAAAGATGTGAATTTAACTAACGGAGCTGTTCCTACAGTTAAACTATCATTATATGGAGAGAATCAACAAAAATTTGACTATGAATTTGTTGTAGAAGAATATCATAGTGATAATTTGATTTATTCAATTCAAAGTATCTCAAAAAAATATAAAGAAATTGATTTGGACGATGTTAAATCAGCATCACTAACAATAGAAGCAAATGATCAAAAGTTAAGTGAAGTTGATTTAAAAATTACTCCAGTTGAACAATTGGAAGGTTCAAATAAAGAATATCGAATTGAAAATGCAAGTATTTCTAATTCGATGATGCGTTTAGGGACACTAAAAGCGGCAAGTGATGATGTGATTAAAGAATACCCTACAGTATCTTTAGAATACCGTTATTTAAAAGATAAAAATGGTGATAAAGAAGATAATGATAATTATGTGGTATTTAAAAAGATTACTGGTAAAAGTAAAGAACTCGTCAATGGTAATGATTATGGGACATACAATCTTGAAGATGATAGTTTTAAAGATAAGGACTTAAGTGTAGTGATTATTTTTAGCAATGGAAAAGAGAAGTTTGCTTTTGCGATTGATTTAAAAACTAGAGAAGTAGGTGACTATTATGGATAAGATAAAGAAGGATTTTATTGTTATTTATCTAGCTCGTAATTTATTAGCTACTTTTGCAATCACAGTATTTAGTTTTGTTTATGATATAACAAATTATTATAACATGCTGCTGTTAAGAGCATTTATCAAGATATTTGCTGATAATTTTTATACTACTGCATATTTTTTATTACTATGGATCTTGAATTATCTGTTATTTGAAATATATAAAATTGTAATGGATGCACTAAAAGATCGTAATAAAAATCATGGTAAACTTGTTATTAAAGGGAAAGAAATGATTGCTTATGGGAGTATCATTCCAATTGTAATTCTGGTAATTTTATTGATAATTGATTTTAATCAATTATTTAAGTTAAACTTTATTTTATTGGTTATTTTTATGTTATTAAGATCAATTAAAGAAGAATTTAAACAAAGAAAAAATAGACTCTAAGAGTCTATTTTAATAAACTGCTAATAGCATGAATCATCGCATCCTGTTGCATACTATTTAAAGAATTATAATATTCTTCAAATAATACACCAAGACCTGGGAGAATTGTTTCTTCTTTCGAAGCAATTCCGCCATTGATGATTTCTTTCAGTTCATCAGGTGAACTATTATGCAGTTTAGTTAATAAAGCTTTACGAATATCCATATAATCACTCCTCATCTTTATTAGTATAGGAAGATTAATGGATTTTATACTGAGGAAATTATGGAAATTAGACAAATTGAATTAGACGGTCAAATTATTGAGTATCAATTAAATTTTAAACCAATCAAACGTTGTTATTTGAAGATTGTTTCTGGTAAAGTAGTAGTAAATAGTTCTTTGGCTTTTTCAATTACTGCTATAGAAAAATTGATTCGTGATAATCAACAAGTCGTTTTAAAACAAATTAAGAATTATCTTCCTAAATATCAATATATTAATAATGGCTATGTGTATATCTTTAATCAGCGTTATCAAATTGTTGTACGCGATTTAAATCAACGCAAAGTAGCTTTTCATGAAAATAAATTATTTGTGTATCATCATCAAGTTCAAGAGACAATAGAACGAGAGTTAAAACAAATTTTAAATAAATATTTAGAAATTAAAATTAAAGAATATTTAAAAAGTAATTTTAGTTTAAATATGCCGGTAATTCAGATTAAGAAGTTAAAAGCTCGTTGGGGAGCGTGTTTTTCAAATCAAAATAAGGTTTGTTTTAATTTGGTTCTAGTACATCTAGAAAAAGAATTGATTGATTATGTAATTGTTCATGAACTATGTCATTTTATTCAGCCTAATCACTCAAAGCTATTTTATCAAGAAGTACAAAAGAGGCTCCCGGATTACAAAGAGCGCGAGAAAAAGTTAAAGGAGATTGGAATATGATAACTTCTACCACTAATAGTACAATTAAAACATTGATGAAATTAAAACAAAAAAAGTATCGTGATGAAATGAAGGCATATTTAGTTGAAGGCGATCATCTTGTTACAGAGGCATTAAAAGCAAATCAAGTGGAACTGCTAATTAGTACCAAACATATTGACAGTGAATTAGAAGTACTTGAAGTAAGTGAGGAAGTAATGGCTAAACTGGCATTTACCAAGTCTCCTCAGTCAATTATGGCTAAGTGCCGGATGCAAAAAGAAATACAATTAAAAGAAGGAAGACGTTATTTGCTTTTAGATGATTTACAAGATCCTGGAAATATTGGTACTTTGATTCGTACTGCTTTAGCTTTTTCAATTGATCAAGTTATTTTATCTAATAACTGTGTTGATTTATATAATGATAAATTACTTCGCTCAATGCAAGGCGCCAATTTTCACCTTAGTTGTATTTATGGGAATCTAACACAATTAATTTCGCAATTACAAGAAAAAGGTGTTGTGGTAATTGGCAGTGCACTTGAAAATGGAAAGAATATTGCACAGATAAATCGCTATAGTAAGATGGCTTTTGTTGTTGGTAATGAAGGTAATGGGATGAATCCAGAAGTTCTTGCTAAATGTGATGATATTGGATACATACCGATTAATACGATTGAATCATTAAATGTTGCTATTGCGGGAAGTATTATGATGTATCATTTTAAGTAACAGTCACGGTGTGACTGTTTTTTATAATATATATTAGTTGCAGTATTATATTATCTAAGTTATAATTAATTTAGATAATATTAACACATAAAAATAATAAATATAATTAATTGTGTTTATATTATATTGTTATTGATTGGGTTAATTTTACGAAGATAGATAAATATTTAAAATAACACAGTGTAAAATTAAACAATTAAAGAGTTGATCAGGGCAATTAAATGAATAGGGAGGGGATTTATATGCCAGTGTATTCAATCAAAACAATAAAAGAATATGCTAATAATTATATTAGTAATAACGGTCGAGAGATAACGAAGACAGTTCTTCTGATTACATCAGCTGTCATTTTTGTTCAGGCCGTTAATTTTTTTAGTCAAGTGCTAGGGCTTATTTTAGGATTAATTACATTAACAATGCCACAAGGGTTAGTTTACGCATCATTAAAAATTGTTGATCAGCAAGAATTATCTGCAATTGATGATACACTTTACGGAATAAAGAAGATCAGTAAGTATTTTACGACTTATTTTATTTATTCACTGATTGCTGTTTTTGTTTTAGCTCTAGTTATAGTTGCATTTATATTACTTGTATCATATTGTGATATTGGCATTATTGGCGGCAGGGACATTGTTTCAATCTTAGCACAGTATTGGATAATAGTAATTACTTTATTAGTAATTGTCATCGGAACATATGTTTTTCTTGATTGCAATTATGGAATGTTTCCATATTTAATGGAAACAAGTGATGTAAAAAATCTAAGGGCACTAAAACGTTCACGACAATTTATGAAGCATAAAAAGAAGGCCTATCTAAAATTATATTTAAGTTTTTGGAAAGAGTATTTAGGATTGATTATAATTACATTACTAGTTTCGTTTGTATTACCTACAATGCTGGATATTAGTGCAATTATTTTTATTGTTGGGGAAGCGGTTTTAATTAAACGTAAGTTGATTATTTATAAAGCTTTATTTTTTGAAAATAGTGGTTTGGATGAATAAAAACTTAATATTTAAAATATAACTATCGAATAACTTTGCTTATCGATTAAAGCAGTCAAGAACTCTATTTTTATGATTATGCTCATAAAATGATTGTCAAAATAAGCTAAACACGTTATAATATCTAGGTATAATAACACGTTGATAAGGACTAGTAGGTAAGAAAGTTGTTATAGAGAGGAAGATATTTGCTGGAAATCTTCTAACAGCAGCATTATTGAATTCACCTTGGAGTGCGACTAATCATCGCCGTTTAAGCTACGTTACAGTTAATTAAGTGCATGATTATAGATCATGAATTAGGATGGTACCGCGAGATAAATCGTTCCTATATGGAACGATTTTTTATATTATAGGAGGGAAAACATGGAAAATGAATTATTAAAAATCAAAGAAGAAGCATTAGCTAAATTAGCAGACTGTTCTTCTTTAAAAGAATTAAATGAAATTCGCGTTTTATATCTAGGTAAAAAAGGTCCGATTCAAGAAGCAATGAAATCGATGAAAGATATGGCACCTGAAGAAAGAAAAACTTTTGGTCAAACTTCAAACCTAGTTAAGCAAGAATTATCAAAAGCAGTTGAAGATAAAAAAGAAGCTTTGGAAAATCAAGCTATTTTAGATAAAATCAACGAAGAAAGAATAGATATTACTTTACCAAGCTTTAAATTAGACCAAGGGTCTTTGCATCCTTTATCAACAATTGTAGCAGAATTAGAAGATTTGTTTTTGGGAATGGGATATCAAATTGCTGAAGGTCCTGAGGTAGAAAGCGATTATTTCAACTTTGAATTAATGAATTTACCAAAAGGTCATCCAGCTCGTGATATGCAAGATACATTCTATATTGATGAAAATACTTTAATGCGGACTCATACGTCACCAGTTCAAGCACATACAATGTTAGCTGCAAATGGTGAAGGACCAATCAAAGTAATTTGTCCAGGTAAAACATATCGCCGTGATGATGATGATGCAACGCATTCACATCAATTCATGCAGTGTGAAGGATTAGTAGTTGATAAAAATATTACCATGGCTGATTTGAAAGGAACTTTAGAAGTATTTGCACGCAAGTTCTTTGGTGAAAAGCGTGAGGTTCGCTTACGTCCATCGTATTTTCCATTTACTGAGCCTTCAGTAGAAGTTGATATTTCATGTCATAACTGTGGTGGTAAAGGTTGTCCAATGTGTAAACATACAGGATGGATAGAAATCTTAGGAGCTGGAATGGTTAACCCACGTGTTTTAGAAATGTGCGGATTTGACTCTGAAGTATACCAGGGATTTGCATTTGGAATTGGAATTGAACGGGTTGCAATGCTTAAATACGGCATTGATAATATCCGCAATTTCTATAATGATGATATTAGATTTTTAAGTCAGTTTGGTAGAAAGGAGTAAAAAGATGGATATTAGTTTAAAGGTATTAAATAGATATGTAAAGGTTGATGATCAAGATCCTAAAGAATTAGCAGATAAAATTACTTCAATTGGATTGGAAGTTGAAGGAATGCACGATTTGACTAGAGGAAATAACATGACAATTGGTTATGTTAAAGAGTGTATGCCACATCCAGACAGTGATCATTTAAATGTATGCCAAGTTGAAGTTAGACCTGGTGAAATTAGACAGATTGTTTGTGGGGCACCAAATGTGGCAACTGGACAAAAAGTAATTGTAGCCAATCCAGGATGTGATTTAGGTGATGGTTTTGTTATTAAAGAGAGTAAGATCAGGGGAGTTGAGTCGAATGGAATGATTTGTTCAATTGCTGAACTCGGTTTAGATCAAAGACTTTTAAAACCAGAAGATAAAGATGGAATTCATGTTTTAGACACTGATGCTCCAGTTGGAGCCGAGCCATTAGAATATATGGGATTAAAAGATACGATTTTGGAAATTGGTTTGACTCCAAATCGTGCTGATTGTATGGCAATGACTTCTTTAGCTTATGAAGTAGCAGCAATTTTAGGTCGTGAAGTTAATTTACCAGAAGTTTCATTTATCGGAGCAGAGGGAAGTGGAATCAGCGTTAAAGTTGAAACTGATTTATGTCCATTTTTTGGTGCTAAATTAGTTAAGGGAGTAACAACTAAAGAATCTCCTGAATGGCTAAGAAATGCACTTATTGCTAGTGGAATCAAACCAATTAATAATATTGTTGATATTTCTAATTTTGTAATGTTAGAAACAGGACAACCAATTCATATGTATGATTATGATAAATTAAATAAAAAGGAATTTATTATTAAAACAGGATTTGATTGTAAAGAAGTAATGTTAGATGGTGAGGAATATAAAATTGAACCAGCTGACCTTATTGTATCCACTGATGCTGGAATTGGTTGTATTGCTGGAGTTATGGGTGCTAATAGTACTAAAATTGATGAGAATACAACCAATATTGTTATTGAAGCAGCAACGTTTGATGGGGCAACATTAAGAGAAACTGCTCGACGTTTAAACTTATTGACTGATGCCTCACAACATTAAATTAAAGGTGCTTTAAATACTGCAAATTCTTTAATGCTTTTAGAAAGATGTGCTAATTTATTAGTTGAATTAGCAGAAGCAAAAGAAGTATATCAAAGTGTAACAACTGATCTAAAAATCAAAGACTGTTTTGTTCGAGTAACAACATCAAAAGTAAATGGGGTACTTGGAACTAAAATTACAACTGATGAAATCAAAGATATTTTCAGTGCACTAAAATTTGAGTATACTATTGATGGTGAAGAATTTAATGTGAAAGTACCAACTTATCGTAATGATATTACTTTAGCTGCAGATTTAATTGAAGAAGTAGCACGGATGTATGGGTACGATAAGATTCCTTCAACATTACCAGAGATGTCGATGACTGTTGGAAAGAGGACAGATGTTCAAGCAAAGAAACATTTAATTAGAAACTTATTAAAAGATCAAGGGTTACATGAAACGTTGACGTATTCATTAACTTCACCAGTAATGGTTGATGACTTTAATATTTTTCACACAAATGAGTCTGTTAAGTTAGCAATGCCATTAGGTGAAGAAAGAAGTGTAACAAGAAAATCTATAATTGGATCGTTATTACAAGTAATCAATTATAATCAATCACATAATATTAAGGATGTTAATATTTTTGAATTATCTACAACATATTCTAAAAATACTGAATTACAAAACTTAGCAATTGCTTGTTGTGGTGAATATAATGGTTTAGCATTTAAACAAATTTCATATAAAGCTGATTATTATTTAATGAAAGGTTTTGTAGAAACAATCTTTAAAAATTTAGGTGTCGAAGAATCTCGTTATAAATTAGTACGAGTAGATCAAAATGATACTAACTATCATCCTGGTAGATCAGCATATATAATGATTGGAAAAGAAATAGTAGGTGTGATTGGTAATATTCATCCATTAATGGAAAAGAAATATAATGTAAAAGATGTATATGTTGTAGAATTGAATTTAACAACATTACTTAACTTAAAAACAAGCAAAGTTAAATTCGTTGATATTCCAATGTATCCATCAGTAAGTAGAGATATTGCTTTAGTAATGGATAAAGATGTTGCTACATATGATGTATGTCGTAAAATTATTCAAGCAAGTAAACAATTGGTAAAAGAAACTAAAATTTTTGATGTTTATGAAGGTGA
>ENA-OQNI01001768-OQNI01001768.1-human-gut-metagenome-genome-assembly--contig:-NODE-1768-length-11261-cov-3.522903_pt1 | contig 11261 bp, 9 predicted proteins | sample MGYA00242627_ERZ504876 | MGnify/ENA primary metagenome ERZ504876 (study PRJEB26092, sample SAMD00036386) | human gut metagenome | host: Homo sapiens | study: EMG produced TPA metagenomics assembly of... | reverse complement strand
GAGTGGTGGGAGACGATCATTTCCGGAGAGTATCAGAATTACTATGAGAAAATGTATGCAAACCGGGAGGGAATGAAATAATGAAAGTACTGGTAACTGGAGTAGCTGGTCAGCTCGGACATGATGTGATGAATGAACTGGCAAAGCGTGGCTACGAAGGAATCGGTTCCGATATCGCGGAAAGCTATAATGGAATCCAGGACGGTACACCGGTTGTATCTATGCCATATGTGCAGATGGACATTACAGATAAAGCATCTGTAGAGAAAGTTCTTACAGAAGTAAATGCGGACGCAGTGATACATTGTGCAGCATGGACGGCAGTTGACCTTGCAGAAGATGAGGATAAAAAGGATAAGGTTCATGCAGTAAACGCAGAAGGAACGAAAAATATTGCGGAAGTATGTAAGAAGCTTGACAGTAAGATGGTCTATACCAGTACGGACTATGTATTCAATGGTCAGGGAGAAGAACCATGGCAGCCGGACTGCAAGGATTATCAGCCGTTAAATGTTTACGGACAGTCAAAACTGGACGGAGAGCTGGCAGTTTCTGAGACACTGGACAAATACTTCATCGTGAGAATTGCGTGGGTATTTGGAAAGAATGGTAACAACTTTATAAAGACCATGTTGAAAGTTGGAAAAAATCATGATAAACTTCGTGTAGTGAATGATCAGATTGGTACACCGACTTACACATTTGATCTGGCAAGACTGCTTGTCGATATGATCGAGACAGATAAGTATGGTTATTATCATGCGACAAACGAAGGTGGATACATCAGCTGGTATGATTTTACAAAAGAAATCTTCCGTCAGGCTGTAGAACAGGGACATTCAGAGTACGGAGAGGACAGAATTACAGTTGATCCGGTTACAACAGCAGAGTACGGAGTGTCCAAAGCTGCAAGACCATTTAACAGCAGACTGGATAAGAAGAAACTGGTGGAGAATGGCTTTACACCACTTCCGACCTGGCAGGATGCACTTGGACGTTATCTGAAAGAGTTGAACATAGACGAACTCTAAAAGCTTTGTGAAGATTCACATAGGCTCAGATAAGAGACATTGTAAGACGAATAAAAAGAGTGAAAATGAAATGGACGGGTACACATAATATATGTGTGCCCGTATGCATCATAATCGCAAAAAAAGGAGATATGCAAGATGGGACAGATTAAAGTAGAAAAAAATGCAGGTGGAATAAAGGGACTTTGTGTCATTGAGCCAACGGTTCATGGTGATGCAAGAGGATACTTTATGGAGACATACAATCAGAAGGATATGGAAGAGGCAGGACTTACGATGCAGTTCGTACAGGACAATCAGTCTTGTTCTACAAAAGGTGTTCTTCGCGGATTACATTTCCAGAAAGAGTTTCCACAGGGAAAACTTGTACGTGTCGTAAAAGGTTCAGTATTTGACGTAGCTGTTGATCTTAGAAGTGACAGTGAGACATACGGAAAATGGTTCGGTGTAGAACTGACAGAAGAGAACAAGAAGCAGTTCTATATTCCGGAAGGATTCGCCCATGGATTTCTTGTTTTAAGTGAGATTGCAGAGTTCTGCTACAAGTGTACAGACTTCTATCATCCGGGAGATGAAGGTGGTCTCGCATGGAACGACCCTGAGATTGGTGTAGAATGGCCACAGCTCGTAGGCGAGTATAAGGGCAATGCTTCCGCAGAAGGATATCATCTGGAAGATGGAACAGCACTGAACTTAAGTGATAAAGATCAGCTTTGGGTAGGACTGAAAGATACATTTCATTTTTAAGTAAACGAAAAGGGCGGGCAATTTGCCCGTCCGATTTATTTCTTAAATAGCTTTCTTGAAAACCAGTCTTTGATATAGTCGAAAGTATATTTTATTAAATCAATCTCAATTACCAGATAATTACCAAGGTGTTTGAATTGGAATTTTACTTTTTTCTGCAGCTTTGCAGTTTGTAGCCCTTCTATGAATCCTTCTTTATAATCTTTTCCAAAACCAATTTTACAGAAAAATAGATATTTTACAAAATATCCAATAGCTAAAGGAATAAAATTTAAAACTAATTGTAAAGCTGGCATATTTTTATAATTCAGATAAAGATTGTTGCGTGCTGCCAGTTTTACTTTGAAAGAGTTGTATTTGGAACCGCTTGTACCACTTCCGACATGATAAACAAGAGCGGTAGGACAATACATATTATAATAACCGTAAATACGTGCGCGGTAACCAATATCAATGTCCTCTAAATAAGCAAAATGATTCTCGTCAAAATAGCCGATTTCATCAAAGACACTGCGACGATAAATAGCAGCTCCGGCGCAGGCTGTGAAGATTTCATCATATTTTGTGTAGTTTGAGACTGGACGACCGCAACCACGGCAGACTCCCCAGCCTAATAATGTATACAAATCACCTGCGCTGTCGATAAGTTCAGGGTGATACATTTGAATCATTTTACTGCTGACGGAGAAAATCTTTGACGATTTTTCTATAGCCTTGACCATCTCTTCGACATAACGAGTGTCTACAGTAGTATCATTATTCAATAAAATTACATAAGGTGTTCTGGAATATTGAATACCTATATTAACAGCTTTGCTGAATCCATAGTTTTTCTGGAGTTTAATAAGTTCTATGTCTGGATAGTTTTCTTCCATATATTCAATACTGCCATCAGAAGAAGCGTTGTCGACAACGAGAATGTGAAAATCTTTGTATGTTTGTTCGGATAAAGAACTTAAACATGGTTCCATAAAGTGTTTTCCGTTATAATTGGGAATAACTATTGTTACTTTCATTATATGTCCTCAATTCTGATAAATAATTTTTACTTATTATAACAGAGATTTGCATATTTAACAAATGTTGCGAAATTATTAATAAAATGTTAAGAAAATGGGAGGGGCGAAGGGTTGTCGATTATGATGAGATATAGTATAATTTGGAAGAAAATAAAGCTATATCTAGTAAGAATGGGTGAAAAAATTGATAAAAGATAATCAGAAATTATTAAATAGACTGCATGTAGTGTTAGATGCATTAATTATAGTATTTTCGTATGGAATATCATGGCTGATACGATTTAAAAGTGGTTTTTTTGAATTGTCATCATGGTATTTATCATTAGAACAATATATGAAATTATTGATTTATATTGTTCCGTTGTATTTGATTTTGTACTATGCGTTTCATTTATACACATCTAAAAGAGTTCAGGGAAGAAGGCTGGAAGCCTGGCATATTGTTCAGGCGAATTCGGTCGGATTAATGATTTTGATATTATTCCTATATTTGGGGAAAATGATGGATTATTCCCGTAAAATGTTTTTTGTTTTTTATTGTGTAAATATTTTCTTAGAAATCGTTGTACGTAATTTTATTCGCATGGTTTTAAGAAAGTATAGAAAGCAAGGATATAATCAAAAACATGTGTTATTAGTAGGATATAGTCAGGCGGCAGAAGGATACTTGGATCGTGTGATGACACATCCTGAGTGGGGATATATTGTGAATGGAATTCTTGCAGATAATGTGCCAGATAATACAGTATATCGAGGTGTTAGAGTTTTGGGAGGCACTGAAGAATTAGCTCACATTTTGCCGGAAAATAAAATGGATGAAATTGTAATTACATTAGGGTTGTCAGAATATCATAAATTGGCACATATTGTAAACATGTGTGAAAAGTCAGGTGTTCATACAAAATTTGTTCCTGACTATAATAATGTTATACCAACAAAGCCATATACAGAAGATATTCTGGGAATGCCAGTGATTAATATCCGGCATGTGCCGCTTAACAGTAATATGTTAAATGCATTTGTGAAACGGTCAGTCGATATTTTTGGCGCTGTAGTGGCAATTATTTTATTTTCACCAGTTATGTTAGTGACTTCGTTTATTATAAAGACAACATCACCAGGACCATTGATTTTTAAACAAGAGAGAATAGGAAGACATAATAGACCATTTTATATGTATAAGTTCCGCTCTATGGTTGTACAAGATGAGAAGGATGAGAAAAAAGGCTGGACGACCAAGAACGATCCGCGTGTAACTCCAATCGGAAAGTTTATACGTAAGACAAGTATTGATGAGCTGCCACAGCTATTTAATATTTTAAAAGGGGATATGTCTCTTGTGGGACCAAGACCGGAACGACCACAGTTCGTAGAGAAATTTAAAGAAGAGATACCAAGATATATGATAAAGCATCAGGTACGCCCGGGTTTAACCGGTTGGGCGCAGGTGAATGGATACAGGGGAGATACGTCTATTCGCAAGAGAATTGAATATGATCTTTATTATATTGAAAATTGGACATTGGGATTTGATTTTAAAATTATTTTCCTGACATTCTTTAAAGGTTTTATCAACAAGAATGCATACTAGAAAAGGGGAGTGTAAGATGGCACAGAAACGGATGAATAAACGACAACAGAGGTTGGAACGGCAACGTAGAATAAAGAAAAAACGTCGTAAGAGACTGGCTATTATATTGATTGAAATTGTAATACTTGCAGGACTTGGAGTTGTGGCGTATGGAATGTTTGTAATGGACAAAATGGACACTACAACATTAAATAAAGATAAATTGGAAGTGTATAAGGATACTGGAGATTATACGAATATAGCATTGTTTGGTTTGGATTCCAGAGAAGGTGAACTGGATGGAGGAGTACAGAGCGATTGCATTATGGTTGCAAGTATTAACAATAAGACGAATGAAATAAAGCTTGTTTCAGTATATCGAGATACATTAATGAAAGTGACATCGGAAAAATATGGAAAAGCTAATTCGGCATATAATAGTGGTGGACCGACAGATGCAATTGCACTTTTGAACCGGAATCTGGATTTGGATATTGAAAAATATATTAGTGTGAATTTTAATGCACTGGCAGATGTGGTAGATGCATTGGGTGGCATTGAAATAGATATGACAGAGGAAGAGGTATATTGGACGAATGGGTACTGCACAGAGACTTCAAAAGTAGTTGGAAGAGAGACAACTGAATTGAGTGGCGCAGGTGTCCATAAATTAGATGGTGTTCAGGCAGTATCCTATGCCCGGATTCGTTATACAGAAGGTATGGATTTTAAACGTACACAAAGGCAGCGAATCGTATTGGAAAAAATTGCTGAAAAAGCACAAAAGGCAAATGTAATTACTTTGAATAATATTGTAAATAAAGTAATGCCTCAGATTTCGACTAATTTATCGACTGCAAACATGCTCGGACTCGCTGCTCATGCTGCAGATTACAAATTAGGACAGATGTCAGGATTCCCGTTTGAAGTAACAACTTGTGAAAAGGTAAAGAATCATAAAGGTTCTTATGTGACTGCAGTAGGACTTGAAAAAAATGTAAGTGAATTGCATGAATTTCTTTTTGGAGAAGAGGATTATGAGCCATCTGCTACTGTAAAAGATATCAGTAACGAGGTGATTTATATGACAGGTGTGGATCCGGAAACTTATAAGACAACGACAGATTATACTTATAAAAGTGGTGGAGATGATTCTGAAAATTAAATAAAGGGGTTAAAGAAATTGAAAGTAGATGTGATAATTCCGACATATAAGCCGGGAAAAGAATTTGAAGAGTTAATATGCAGGCTTCAAAAGCAGACATATTCCATACACAGGATTATTATTATCAATACACAAACAGGAGTTTTTCCAACAGAATTGGAATCAGAACCATATCAGATAGAAATCATGCATATTAGGCCGGAAGATTTTGATCATGGTGGAACAAGAAACATGGGAGCAAGTATTTCATATGCTGATATTGTTCTGTATATGACACAGGACGCGGTTCCGGCAGATGAGCATTTAATTGAAAAATTTGCGAATGTATTTGAAATGCATCCAGAGCTTGGAATCGCATATGGAAGACAATTGCCAAGAGAGGATTGCAATATAATAGAAAGATATACAAGAAGATTTAATTACCCGGAAAAAAGCAGGATCAAATCAAAAGTTGATTTGCCACAGCTTGGAATCAAAACATTTTTTTGCTCAGATGTATGTGCAGCTTATCGAAGAAATTATCTTTTGAGTGCAGGAGGATTTGAAGATCCAACTATATTCAATGAAGATATGATCTTTGCTGGAAAGAGGATATTAGCTGGAGATAAGGTGGCATATGTGGCAGAAGCGAAAGTGATACATTCGCATAATTATACGGGAAGCCAGCAGTTTCATCGTAATTTTGATCTTGCAGTGTCACAGGCACAGCATCCGGAAGTATTTGAAGGAGTTCCGTCAGAAGGAGAAGGAATCCGTATGGTAAAAGCGACTGCAAAATACCTGATCCGGAGCGGACAGCCTTTGAAAATATGGAATCTGGTATATCAGTCAGGATGTAAATATATAGGATATTTCTTAGGAAAGAGATACGAAAAGTTACCAAAATGGGTTGTATTAAAATGTACGTCAAGTATAAAATACTGGAAAAAATCTTAAGAAACACAATTTCTGTTGAAATTTGTAGAAAAATAGGATATTATTAATCTGTTTAATTCTGTTCAAAGAAAGGAAGTTTCGATGGCAAAGCAAAGAAGAAGTAATAGGAAAGTACATAGAGGTAGAAGAAAAAAAAGAGGGTTTTCTACTTGGTCACTGGGGAAAAAAATAGGTGTGATTTTTGTTAGTATGCTGCTTGTAATTGTGATTGGTGGTGGAGCAGCAGCTGCGGCATATGTGACCAGCAAGATGGATAAGATGGAAGTCGAGCAGCTGGATGCTAATAAATTGGAAATTAATCAAGAAGTAGAACATAAAACAGGATACTTGAATGTAGCATTATTTGGAGTGGATTCAAGAGAGTTGTCACTTGGAAAAGGAACTCGTAGTGATACAATTATTGTTGCTAGTTTGAATCAGGAAACAGGAGAGATTAAATTATGTTCTGTTTATAGAGATTCCTTATTACAACAATCAGACGGAAGTTACAATAAAGCAAATGCTGCATATTCATTCGGTGGAGTAGAAGGTGCTGTGGCGCTTTTGAACAAAAATCTGGATATGAATATTGAACATTACGTGACTGTGAATTTTAATGCGCTTAGTGATGTGGTTGATGCATTAGGTGGATTAGATATTGAAATGACACATACAGAAGCAGAATTAACAAATGGATATTTTGAAGAAGTTGCAAAGGTTACTGGACGTGAATTTGAAATGGTAGATGGTTATGAAGGATTGATTCATGTGAATGGTGGGCAGGCAACAGCTTTTTGTCGTATTCGCTATACACAAGGTGATGATTTTAAAAGAACAGAACGTCAAAGACTTGTTATTGAAAAAAATGTTGAAAAATTACAGTCTGCTAATTTAGCTACAATAAATAAAATTATTGATGATGTATTTGATGAAGTTGGAACAAACTTTACTTTGCCGGAAATATTATCTTATGCGAAAGATTTTAAAAGTTATAAATTAGGAGAGACAACAGGATTTCCATATAATGTTTCAACAGGAACTTTGAGTGGAATTGGAAGTACAGTTATTCCGACTAGTTTAACTAGCGATGTACAACAATTACATCAGTTCTTCTTTGGAGATGACGGATATACGCCGTCTGAAACTGTGCAAAATATTGAAGCAGGAATAAAAAAGAAAGCAACTGATGTTGGAAAAGGTACGACAAAGGACGAGGACAGCTATTATGATGACGATTCCAGTGGCAGTTCTTCCAAAAACTCTAAAAAGAGTTCCAGTGGAAGTAGTAATTCTGGAAGCAGTAATTCAGGAACTTCCAGTGGAAGTTCATCAAGCGGCAGCAGCTCCGGTAACGGAAGCTCCTCAAGTGGCAGTGGCTCCGGCAACAGTAGTTCAGGCAGCGGTTCCGGTGGTGGAAGTGAATCTGGAGGAAGCAGTTCTGGTGGTAGCAGTTCCGGTGGCGGAAGTGAATCTGGAGGAAGCAGCTCCGGTGGCGGAGAATCTTCCGGTGGTGAAAGTGCAGAATAATGTATAACCATTCTTAAAATACAGAAACTATAGAAAAAAGAGGTAAAGTACATGAAGTTTTTAAAGAAAGTACTGGCTGCAGTTTCCTGTGTATGTGTGCTGGCTACCAGCGTGACACTGACATCCCATGCAGCTGGCGGTAGAATTTCTTTTGCAGATCCGAGTACGGCTGTGGGAGATATGGTAGACGTAAAATGTGTTTTAAAATCCAGCAGTGGATCTCTTGGAAGTTCATCAGTAACACTTTCTTATGATGCCAGTGCATTGAAGTTTAATTCCGGCGATGGAGTGACCGGTGGTGATGGAACCCTGACATACTCAGGAGATGGCGGCTCTTCAGAAATGTCATTTACCATGACATTCCAGGCACTGCAAGAAGGTTCTACAGAGATTACGGTAGCATCTCAGGATGTGAAATCCAGTTCTGGTTCAGAGGTTAAGTTGACAGAAGGGAAATCTACAGTGACAGTTGCTGCCGGAGATCCTTCTAAGATCGTGGATGATACTCAGACAGCAGAAGGTGCTGACACAGCAGCTAGTGGCGATGCAACCGTTGAGGTGAACGGTACTTCTTATACGCTGAGTGATTTTGTAGAAGCTTCTGTTCCAGCAGGATTTACAAAGACAACAATGAATTATGAGGGCGCTGACCGCCCAATGGCTTATAATGAGACAAATGGTGTTTACCTTGCTTATCTGACATCAGCGGATGGTAATTCTAATTTTTTCTTATATGATGATTCAAATGCAACATTTGCACCATATGAAGAGATTGATATTTCTGATACAACAACGATTGTTCTGTTAAGTGATACAAGTGTGAAGCTGCCATCTAATTATGCGCAGACAACGCTGACACTGAATGGACAGGAATTTCCTGTATGGCAGGATAATGACAAAGATGGATTCTATCTGATGTATGCTGTAAACAACAATGGTACAAAGAATTTCTACGAGTATGATTCTCAGGAGAATACGTATCAGAGATGTGATGTAAAGCAGGATACCGGAGCAAGCAATGCTAAGAAAAAGGCAAATGGCTTCTTTGACAAGATGCAGAATGTGATTGACGGACATTTTAAAGTATTTGCGATTATCTTTATTGTTATTTTACTTCTTCTCATTATCCGTTTGATTGTGGTTCGTGTGAAGCTTCGTAACCGTGATATTGAGCTGGATGACCTGTATGATGAGTATGGAATCGATTTAGAAGAGGAAGAACCGGAACCGGCTCCGAAGAAGAAAAATAAAAAGAAAGCTCAACCAGCTCCGAAAAAAGGCAAAAAGAAAAAAGTCGTAGACGAAGATGATTTCGATGACTACGAAGATGACGAATTTGACGATTATGATGACGATCGTTATGATAGCAAGCGTTATGATGACGAAGATGATTATGCAGATGATGACTTTGAAGAAGAGGAATTTGATGAAGTCAGAGAAGCACCGCTTCGTACAGTGAAATTCGATGATTTTAATACCATTACGGATATGTCTTTATATGAAGATGAGAACTTCGAATCATTTGTGATGGATGAGGAAGAAGAGGATGATATGGTAGATGATTTAGATGATCTGCTCAGTGAGCGTCCGAAGGAGAGACGCAGCCATTCTGAGAAGGATGACACATTCCAGGTAGATTATATTGATCTGGATTAATAAGAGTGAAATGAGTAACCAGGGAGGAATGCATAATGTAAGATGCATTCCTCTCTTAATAAATGGAACTTAAAAGACATAAATGGAGTTTGAAAGGCATAAATGGAGTTTGAAAGGCATAAATGGAGTTTGAAAGGCATAAATGGAGCTTAAAAGGCAGCAGGAGGGATTATGTACGATTATATTATTGTAGGGTCTGGGCTTTATGGAGCAATCTTTGCCCATGAGACTATGAAGGCAGGAAAGAGCTGCCTCGTTGTAGAGAGGCGTTCGCATATCGGTGGAAACATTTATACAAAAGAGATGGAAGGAATCCAGGTGCATCAGTATGGAGCACATATTTTCCACACAAGTAATAAAGAGGTGTGGGATTACATTGGACAGTTTGCAACATTTAACCGTTATACGAACTGCCCGGTGGCATATTATAAAGGCCAGATGTACAATATGCCGTTCAATATGAATACATTTCATAAGATCTGGGGTGTGATCACACCGGCAGAGGCGAAGGCTAAGATTGAGGAACAGGTGAAGGAATATGGCGTGAAGGAGCCGAAGAATCTGGAAGAGCAGGCAATCAGCCTGGTTGGAAAAGATATTTATGAGATCCTGGTCAAGGGGTACACTGAGAAGCAGTGGGGAAGGCGTGCGACAGAGCTGCCGCCGGAGATCATTAAAAGACTGCCGGTCCGCCTGACTTATGATAACAATTATTTTAATGACCTTTATCAGGGAATTCCGGTGGGAGGCTACACGCAGATCATTGAGAAGATGCTGGAAGGCGCGGAGGTCCGTTTGAATGTGGATTATCTGAAAGAAAAAGAAAATCTTCGCCCACTCGGTAAAAAAGTAGTGTATACTGGACCTGTAGATGCATATTTTGACTATTGTTTTGGTGAATTAGAATATCGTACGGTCCGTTTTGAGACAGAGATTCTGGATACAGACAATTATCAGGGAAATGCGGTAGTCAATTATACAGAGTATGAAGTTCCATATACAAGAATCATTGAGCATAAGCATTTTGAATTTGGAACCCAGGAGAAGACCGTTATTTCCAGAGAGTATCCGGTGACATGGAAGAAAGGGGACGAACCTTATTATCCGGTCAATGATGAGAAGAATACAGCACTTTATGCAAAATACAAAGAGCTGGCAGAGAAGGAAGAGAACGTAATCTTTGGAGGGCGTCTGGGACTTTACCGTTATATGGATATGCATCATGTAGTGGATGCGGCGTTACAGGCTGTAAGAGAAGAAATGAAATAAATGATAACGAGGTTAGAAACCGGGTATCATCAAAGGAAGATAATGAATGTAAAGAAGGAGAAAGTATTATGAAATGGAAGCAGTTTCGTTTAAAAACAACGACACAGGCGGAGGATATTGTGAGCAGTATGCTGGCAGATCTTGGAATTGAAGGTGTGCAGATTGAGGATAAGATTCCGCTTACAGAACAGGATAAGGAGCAGATGTTCGTGGATATTCTGCCGGATATTCCAGATGATGACGGGACAGCATATTTGACATTTTATCTGGATGAGGAAGAAGATGTGGCGCCGGTTCTTATGAACGTGAGAAAAGAACTGGAAGATATGCGTGCATTTCTTGATGTTGGGGAGTGTACCATT
>ENA-OQNI01001730-OQNI01001730.1-human-gut-metagenome-genome-assembly--contig:-NODE-1730-length-11601-cov-9.225553_pt1 | contig 11601 bp, 13 predicted proteins | sample MGYA00242627_ERZ504876 | MGnify/ENA primary metagenome ERZ504876 (study PRJEB26092, sample SAMD00036386) | human gut metagenome | host: Homo sapiens | study: EMG produced TPA metagenomics assembly of... | reverse complement strand
AAATTTTATCAAAGTCTCCGTACAGCCTCTTCCACGATTAAGGGCATGGAGACCCTTCGAGGAATATATAAAAAGAACCGAAGAAATGGAACGCTCTTCGGCTTTTCGGTGTCTACTGAAATCAAGGGATTAATGGGAATACCAGCCTAAGATATTTGGAGTTCAGAAAGGGCGCGTTTGATTTTCAAACTTCGCAACAGAACCCTTACATTCTTGGACTGTATCCTCTATCGTTTTTATGCTTTTTCTTCTTCAATTTATGAGCGGGACGTTCAGGTTCGCTTTCCCCTCGTAAAATCGTAAAGAGTAGATTTGTTCCTAGTCCTTTGAGCAGATTGAAATTATTTGTATTGTTGCGGTAGTAGTTTTTTTCTTCCACATTTTTTTCTTTGTTAAGTTCATCTTTGACATTCGTATAGTTTTTATCAAACACAGCTTTTAATGTTTGCTTGCCTGCTTTACTAAAATCTTTCGTTTGGACACATTCATTGAAAAACATAACTTTCATGCTTGGATTTTCAAAGAACTGTTTTTCTATTTCTGATAAGTGAGTGTGACCTTCTTCTAATAAACCTGTAAGCAAGCGTTCTTTTGTTGCGGTATCGTACTTCATAGGTTTTCTATCATTCAAAACATCAATCACTACTTTTTCTTCGAGTTGGTCGCCAAAATAGAGAATAGCATTGCACAATTGCTCTTTTTGTAGTTCATTCAATTGCTTGCTGTCAATCATTGGCAAGTGTTCTTTTATCGTTGTTTCATGGTAGTAATGAACGGCTTTTATTGCCATTTTGTAGCGAGCAAGGGGTTGGATAATGCCTTGGAAAGCTTTTTTAACTTCGTCGGATTGACGAGCAACACTTTCTTTATTCTCTAACTGAATATCGTGTTTAGCACAGAATGTTTTAAGAATAGCTTCTTGTTTATTCAGTTTTTCTTTCATCACACGAACACTGATATACGGGTCTTTTAAAAGCAAGGATAGATTGTGTGACAATTCCTGTTGTTGGCTTTTAAGTAAAATTTGTTCCGTTTCTTTTAAGTCAAAAAGCTGTTCATTATGAATGGTTTTATCAACTAATTCTCTTGCCATATAAGGACTAAGTGCGTTTGTATTGACTTTTGGATAGTGAGCAGAAATAAACCGTTGGGCTTCTTTATTTAAAAGAATTTCTGCTTGTTCAACCGCTTCTTTTTGGTCTTTAATTTTACTTAAAATCGGTTCTTGTTCTTGCCCATTCGTCATCGCTTGTTTAGCTAGTGCAGAGTTTTTCCAGTTGTTTAACATACGCTTTTTATCTTCCAATTTCTCAAAGGAAATAAAGACGTTAAGTTCTTTAGAAAGGTCAGATAAAATACGTTTTTCTTTGGGCGTAAAATGACGAGTAAATGGATTTGTTTGGTTCTTTTCTTTGGTTTCTTTTTCTAATTGTTCTTGTTTGTATAAGAGTTGATTATACTTTTTAATTTCTCTATTGATGTCCCCGTTTTCACTAGGCAATCCTTTTAATTCAAGTTGATGGGCATAGCTTCCAAGGTGTTTTGTTGGGAGTTCTTTCTTTCCTTGTTCTTTAAAACTTTTATCCGTTACGGTTATGTTTAATCCTTTTTTTTCTAAAGAGTTATTAATCGCAACTGCCCAATTTTCACGCCATTGTTTTAAGCGTTCTTTACTATCCCAATCCGTTGTTTTTTCTGTGGAGCATTGATAAGTTTTCTTTTCTTTATCGTAAATTTTATTGCCTTGTTCATCATAGTGATAAACTTTTTTTTGACGAGTTCCCCAATCCACGTTTTCTTTAAATGGGCGGTTTGTTGTCATAATATGAGCATGAGGATTACCGTCTTTATCTCTATGAATGGCAATATCAGCCACCATGCCATGATTGACAAAATTTTCTTGACAATAATTTAAAAGGAGTTCTTCTTGTTCTTCTTCGTTCAATTCAGAAGGCAACGCTAAAATAAAATCTCTTGCTAGTTGAGCATTTTTTGATTTTTCGATTTTTTCTACTTCGTTCCATAATTTCTGACGATTTAACGTCCAGTCAGGTGCATTGCTTGGTTTTAAAATAAAAGTTTTAGGAGCAACACTTCGACCATAGAAATTAAATTTATTATAGCGTTCACTGTATAATTTTTCCCCACTACGATAAGAGGCGCTAGCAATTGCAGACTGTCCTTTCCCTCTTGAAATAACTTTAGCTTCAAAATGATAAATAGCCATAAGAAGTATTCTCCTTTCTTTTTTATTTTTTACACGAGCAAAGCGAGTTTTTTCAACACGTTCAATCTGAAAGATTGGCAATTTATACGATGATTTTTCATGGTATATAAGTGCGCCCTTATATCTTATAGGGATATTTTACCACTTTTTATTAGTATTTTGTACTTATCTGTCTTTTGCCTTATTTTGTTGGATTTGATAGAATATAATTATCAATAAGTGTTTCAAATAAGAAAGGACTAGGAAGTTATGGCAAAGAAAAAAAGCTTGGAAGATTTACAAAAAGAATTAGCAAAGAAACAAGAAGACATTAAAATTATCAATAGAAAAATTGGACAACAAAAACGATACATTAATACTCGTATTGGAGAAGAACTCTTAAAAGGTTTAGAAATTTCTATTTCTGATTTTGATTCAGAAGATAAGATTAAAAAATTTGTTTCTTTAGTCATTTCAAATTCAAAAAATGCTGTTCATCAACAATTTAAAAATACGAATTTAGAAAATGAAAATAAAACCTTGAATGAGTAATTGTTATGACTATTAAAAATAAAAAAGATTTATCTTCCTCGATTGAACAATTAGAAAAGGCAATCAATCAGCAAGAAACAATTTTAAAAAAATTTGATAATGAACAACTTGATTTTGAACAAATTAAGAAATTAGAAAATTTGTTGATTCAAGAAAGAGAAAAAGCAAAACAAGTTCAAATAAAAATTAATCGTTCTGTTTTACAGAATAATTCTGAAAACTATAAAGAACGAAAAAAACGGACACGGCAATTAATTCAAAAAGGCGCTTTACTTGAAAAATATCTTGAAGCAAAACATTTAACTGTTGATGAAACAGAGCAGCTTTTACAAATATTTGCAAATATGATAAATGAACAAAAACCTGATAAGTATAAAAAATAAAAAAAGTTTAGACAGTAGCTCTAAACTTTTTTTATTTCATTATCCATAATTTGTTTTCCACACCTTGGGCAATATACACCACCATATTGTTTTGCTTTTTTTACTTTTAAACGAGAAATTTCTAAAATATACTCACAATCTTTACATAAAAATTTTTGTTTGATACTGATTATTTTGTTCATTTAAAGTTCCTGCCTTTTAACCGTTGGTAGGTATTGTTCAATGGCTTTTTTAAGATATTTCGCTACATTGCGTTTGGAGTATGGTTCTTGCTTGCTGGAAACATAAGCCAAGTGATCTTTGACCCCTTGTAGCCCTCGTCTGTCTTTTAACTCGTCATAAAGCGGATAAACATTTTTCTGTAAGCCTGCCATCAATTTGGTGTCCGTCATTTCGTAAGGACTTAACAACATATTTTCTAACAAAACTTGAGTGTATTTGCTTTTCATAGCTTGATAAACAAGTTTTTCTTCGGTTTCTTCTTTAGCTTTTTTGTCGGCTTGGTAGGCTTTGTCTTCTAACTTGTAGCTAGTATCGTCCGCTCGGCGTTTCTTTTCGATATGAAAAACAATGCTGTCAATTGAACGCCCTTTTTTGATTTTGTCATAGAACACATTAAAATGCGTATGGGCATTGATTTCTTCTAACGGTTTTTTTAATATCCAATTCTCAAAATGAGGGAAATGTTGATATTCCTTGATTGTATCCGTTATCGCTCGTAACTCTTTCACTGTGATAGAGGGGTTGCGGTATTCTTCTAGTTGTCCGTTTCTGCGTCCGCCTTTAACACTGTAATGCTCGTATTGGTTATAATTCATAGATAACCAACGATACAAAATAATGCTGTATTTGCTGTTTAATTCCACAAGGTCAGACAAAGCGTATTGCGTAAAATTATTCTTCAACTCAATCAAATAAGGCATGATTTCAGGACTAAAACGAATCAACACTTCATCGTTATAATCTGTCCATTCCACGTAAGGGATAGGCACAATGCTTTTAAATTTGAAGCCTTTCCCTGCTTCTTCCTTAATTTCAAAAAAAGCTTCTTTTTGCATAACTTTTATGGCTTCTTTAAAGCGACTATGTTTATTGCTGTCGTCTACTTTAAAGAAGGCAAAGAGTTCTGCTTTTGAGAGGTAAACTGTATGATTTTTGGGCAGTTTTTCCGTATCAATACAGGAAACAGCCAACTCAAAAATTTTTAAAGGCGTTTTATCCATTTTTGCTACGGACGTTATCAAGTCGTTATGTTCAACAATTTTTCGTTTCTCAATTTCTTTCAAAGAACACACTGTCCTTTCATTGCTGTTACGCTCGTTTTTTGTTATAATTTTCATGAGAACTACTCCTTTTATGGGTGGTTTGGCTAAGCATGAAGAAATTCCGTGCAAAGAATTTTTCTTCATGCTTTTATTATATCAAAATACAGTCAGTTAATCAATGTATTTCTGACTGTATACATAGTTTTTTCTGACTGTATACATAGTTTTTTCTGACTGTATACATAGTTTTTTCTGACTATTTAATTTCTATGAATGGCGTTAACACTAACTTTTTTACCACGCAAAAGAACAAAAGATTAAAATATATATGATAAATATATAATAGGCTTCGCCTTTTTTTAGTTTTTTCAAAAATTAAAAATCAAGGTCAAAAGAAAAAGTCAAAAACATTGAATGGGTGTTCTGATTTTTAACTCCCTGTTTGCTCTTGTCGCTCCGCTTGTACACGTTACTTTTTGATGTGATACATTCTGCCCCTAAGAAGAACTCTCTCACGGTCGTGACTACTTTGTTTAGATGAAAAGCTTCAAATAGTCCTATAAGCTCATAGTTTGCATTCTAAGACATTTTAAACGTGAGTTGGTAATAAATATCATAGTTAAAAGAAAAACCCCTTCTGAGGGCTAATATCAGCTTATTCTTTTCTGTCTTCTCTTATCACGTTATATTTTTGACGATAACGTCGAAAAGTCGTTCGATTAATTCCAGTTTTACGCTCGATTTCTTTTTCTGTTAATCCTTGTTGGTATAAGTCAAAGGCATGTTGCAAGCCCTCATCTTCAAAAGAATATTTCTTTTTTCGTCCTTTAAATCGTCCCCGTTGTTTGGCAATGGCTATACCTTGGGCTTGCCGTTCTCTAATCCGTTTTCGTTCACTTTCTGCTTGGTATTTGTACAATTCAATCATTAAGTTATTGATTAAACGCCTTAAATTATCGTCTTCAATCCCTGTCATGGATGGCAAGTTTAAGACTTCCAGCGTTGCGCCTTTTTGTTGAATTTGGTTCATCAGTTCGGTTAATTCTTTGTTATTTCGTCCTAAGCGGTCTAATTCTGTCACCACGACAATATCACCCTCACGTAAATAAGTCAGCATGGCTTGTAATTGAGGACGTTCAGTAGATTGTCCGCTTGCCTTATCTGAAAACACCTTAGAAACGTCCTGTAAGACTTCTAACTGGCGGTCTAGGTTCTGTTCTTTGCTTGAAACACGAGCATAACCTATTTTTGCCATTTTCTATTCCTCCTCTTTATCATTATTGGCTTCTGCCAAATTGTCCAACGTTTTAAGTAAATCAGATAGTTTATCGTGTTTCACTTTATAAATCACTTGCTGTTTTTTATCCTTACCAATGGTGATGTAATCGCCATAAATCATGTATCTTCTGACAAATTTTGTTCCACGGTTCAAATCTAGTGTATACGTATCAGCACCGACTAAACCGCCAGTATCTTTGACCTCATTTTTTTTGGATAAATCCAACTCATCAAGATAATCGACAATTGATGAAACCATTTCTTTTTCCTTGATATTCATATCCGTTTCTTGAAATTGATAGTTACTCCCATTGGTAATGGTAAAATGAATACGGTCAATATTCTCTTTCGATAATTTTTTGGAGTTCGTACCACATGCTACAAGTCCAAAAATAGCTAGAAGAACAATACTACTAAATGCGATTATTTTTTTCATTTATAGTTTCTCTCTTTCTTTTATGATTGTTTACAATCCTTTTGATAGTTATTGGAAAAATTGTGCTAAAAAGTCCACAAACTCTTTTTCACTCATGATAATCAAAGGCTGTCCTAATTCAATCGCTTGTTCTGCTTCTGTCAGTTTTCGAGAAGGGGAATAGCCCTTGATTAAATCAAAGGGGAAATAGCCTGTCACCAGCTGTGTGGTTTTTTTCGTGACACTACTTTGATTATGACCTTCTAGCCCTTAAATAATAGCTTGTGCCTGTTTTCTCGTCATTGTGGTGAGTGTTCCAGTGAACACGAAATATTCATTTTCTAACAATTTTCCACCTCTTTTTTGAACAAGTCTATTGAACACCTGCAATACCTATTATACCACTAACTAAAAATAGTTCAATAGAGTATACTCTGTTGGCTTGTGTAAAGAACGAAATAGATTAATTTTTCTTTCGATAGATAATATATGTAACAATAATTATTAGAGAGGTACTTAGACACACATTAGTCCAATTTGGAGTAATCATATATTTATTAGTCAACGTATATGTCAGATCAGACAAGAGTTGAGTTAAGAAAAATTGATTAGCAATATTTCGAATATTTCCTGACATCCCAGATAATGGTATCATCATTCCAGATAAAAAATAGGAAACAAACATAACCGGCATAGCAATTGCACTTGCTGTTGTAGTATTTTTACTTATTAATCCAATGATGATTGAAACGAAATAAAAAGGAATTGAATAGAGATATAATTTTAGGTAATAAAGTAACAATTTGGATAGTTGAGGTACATGGTAGTCATATCCAAAATGAGCTACAATCAAAACAGCTATTGTAGAAAAGAGTACAATTAACATAAAGCTTAAAATTTGAGAAAATATGTAAATCAATCTATTAATGCCACGCTGATTAAAAAGGCTATAAATTTTCCCTGTTTGATATTCAGCTATCTGAACAGACATTGAAGTTATGCTAGCCGATAGAACAGCATACATCATGATTGTGGCAATATTATTCTCAATATAATTGGGAATGTTCCTACCGAAGCTTGATGCAAAAGCAAACATTAAAAAAAGAGGGAAGACAAAAATAAAAAATATTTGTGAAGGGTTCCGAAATCTGAGCCGTGTTTCAAATTTAAAGTATTTTAAAAAGTTCATTCTATAAGTTCTCCTAAATCCATTTTAAAACATTTTTCATAACTAATAATTTCTCTTTGATACCTTTGAAAAACTGAGGGAATGATTTCTCGGGGGATTTTGTAAGTACTATGAGCAATTTGATGTGTTCCATACTCTGGTATGGGCTGATTAAAGATAACTTTAGAAAACTCTGTTTGGATAAGGTCCGACTTGTTTAGATCCGACACAATTTCACCTTTTTTCAAAATGATGAAACGATTGCAAAGTTGTAGAGCCTCTTCAATATAATGTGTGACTAATAAAACAGTTGACTTTTGAACGTTGATATTCTCAGTTAGGAAGCCAAATAGTTGCGATCGACTTTCGCTATCTAATCCTGTCGTAATTTCGTCTAAAAAAAAGAATTTAGGCTTGTTTTGTAGCGTCGATACGAGAAAGAGTTTTTGTTTTTGCCCACCTGATAGAGTATTAACTTTTTGATGAGCGAATGATTCCATTCTGAAAGTGTTGAGTAATTCGTTTCCGTAGAACTTTGCGGCCTTATCATTAGCTAGTAGATCCATAACTTCATTTACCATCGCATCTGGTGGTAAAGACATGTTTTGCATGATATATCCTGAGTTATGATAAGACAACTGGAAATTACTATAATCAATGTTTCCACTGGATGGATATAAACTCTTATTAATCAAATTCATAAGTGTTGATTTACCTGCTCCATTACTACCTAATAAAGCGACCTTTTCTCCTGGTTTAATTTCTAAGTTTATATTTTTCAGTACTTCTTTATTACCATATTTTTTTGAAAGATTACTTATCTTCATTTTTTATCTCCTTTAATAGTTGTGTCAATTTTTTTGCCTCAATTTTATTTTTAAAATACCAAAAGGTAAAGATAAAAAGCCAAATTACAAACCAGTTAATTGAAAAACTTACCATTGTGACATGAATCGAACTTCTAGGTAATACAAAGAAACAAGGCATTGAAAGCCCCCAACTCCCAACCATTTGAATTAGCATCTTAACAAGATAAGGTAGGGATTGACGTGTATAAATAAACCTTGCAAGAATTCCTTGACACGCTGATTGAATGATAATTACACTGTAAAATATAGGTGCAACAAACAGCAAAGTAACTAATGTAATAACTGAGCCAATTAAAATCCCAAAACTAGCAGATTTAACGTATTCCTTCATTATTTAATTTCCATCCATTCATATAGATTTTTTATATAATTACGAGAAATTGGGATTTTTAGGTCCGATACTCTTGCAATCATCCCATTGACCAAATCCGCTTCCACAGAGGTTAGATGTTTAAAATTAATCAAATAAAATCTAGAGACCTGTATAAAATCAAAACCAAGTGACTCGTTCATTTTGTAGAGTGGTAATCGCAACGTATATTCATCGTTTTTTGTATGCAACTTTGAATAATTTTTGAATGATTCAACATATATAATATCTTTTTTTTCAACTAACCTTAAACCATCAGTTGTATTTAAAGGGATACGTTGATCAAAATTCTGAATTATTTTGTTATACTCAATCTCACTACGAGTTTTTATGATGATCTCTGTTTGAGTAATGTTTGGAACAATTTTTTTTATAATTTTCATACACCTTATTTTATTCCTTTAAAGATGTTTCAATTCTATCATTTTCATAAACTTTATCAATGCTTTTTGGGACGAAACCTTTTCTACTGGGATAAAAACTATCATATAGTAAAAGAGTTTAGGGCACCTCTAAAAACGTATGAAAAGAGGTATAATAGATTAAAAATAAGAATAAACAGTCAAGTGGCGTCTGTAACATAAAGAAAAACACAGTAGACTATGCTTAGTTTTCTGTGTTTTTTCTAATTTCATTTAGAGGTGAATTAATTGGTAGTTATTAGAGGTGCCCTTTATTATTCGAAGATGTACTACATTGAATATCCATAACAACTATTAAGTTGAAAATCAACCAGATAAATTTTATCTAATCGATTTTTTTATAAGTGACGTTAAGTCAAGTTTTTAGAGTAACAAACGTAGAATTTTAATTTATCTACATCATCTTTTTCAAAATTTTTGATGTTGCTCACATCAAAATCATCTAAAAATCTTAATAAGTCTACTTTTGAGGGTTCTGTTGCGAAGTTTAAAAATCAAACTCGCCCTCTCTGAACTCCAAATATCTTAGGCTGTTATTCCCATTAATACTAGCTAAGTTTTTGAGTAATTGTGGATAAAAAATAAAAAAGTGTCATAATAAGCATACAAGTAACAACGCTACTAATTAAATTTTTTATTGTGATAACTTTAGAGTTTACTTTTTTTTCTATATTTATTGGAACTAAATAGTTAGCAATATAGAAAGAGGTAACTATCATGATATAGTACAGACAATATATAAAAGGTTTTCTGGAATAAAAACCTAGATAGATAACTAAAGGGATAAAAGAAATAGAAAGAAAAATAGTGCATTTCAAAGTGTATAATCTTAATTTCTTAATAGTTCTTCCGCTATAAAAAAAGCTTATCTTATTCTCTTGATTCTTTAAATACCCAAAATATGCAATATACAAAGAAACTAACATGGTTGAAACAAATACAATTGGGTTATCATAATTATTATCTATCACAAAGGTAAATATTGAAAAAAAGTAAAGTATTAATAAGTCATATATAATTTTGGTTCTAAATATAAATAATGAGTATCTACTTTTCAAGTCCTATACCTTCGTTTCTAACTTTAAGAGAATAAAATTTCCAGTAAGCAGTATCAAAAAAATAAAGATGATTATATATAAATTTCCACTTTTTAATATTAAATTAAGTTCAAAAGGTAGTATACTACGTATGTTTAAAGCAAGTATAACTCCATATAAAATACGCATTGCAAAATACACTGAATCTTTAATGTTTTTAGAAAAAAATATAGTAAACAGAGAGTTAATTAGCATCAGTAAAAGTAGTATAGATACTAAATTTATGAAGAATTTAGTATTGTCTATACTCCACTTCAATGGCATTAAACCATATATGATTAACATCAAAGATAAAATAATTTTTTTGTAGACAAAGTATTTTTTAATATTATAAATTTTTATGCTTGGGAAAAAAGCTCTTATAATACTCATTTTTTTAAATAATTTTTTTGTAGAAGGTGCAATATCACATAAACCAACTATTAGTAAAAATAGAGATACCATGAGGCTTAGTTCAGGATAATGACTATTTGAAAAAAGAAGTAGTTTAATTCCTAAGAATATGGCTAATAGTACTATAGATAGGCTAGATATATTAAAAAAACCATATATACCAAATCGTTGTCTTATTAACTGTAATTCAATCAAGAAAGTTTCAATCAAATAATTCACGCTCCAATACTGTTATATCATGATTATTACTAAAAGTTTTAATCACTTCTCCATTTTTTAAATAGAGAAAATTATCACAAATATCATTTAGAGTATCTAATATATGAGAAGATATTAAAATTGTTGTTCTTTTTTTTAATTCAATAAGCATTTTTTTTAATTGATAAATATATTTAACATCAACACTGTTGAAAGGTTCATCCAATATTACAAGACTGTAGTCATATAAAAATACATTAATTAAAGTTAACTTCTTTTTCATTCCCTGAGAGAGAGAATTTACCATTGTATCTTTTTTATCTTCTAATTCTAAATCTTGTAATATCTCACTATTACTTTTTTTAGATTTAGAGTATTTTCTAATAATGTCAACAAACTCCATGACAGACATATAATCAAAAGGTTCTATATTGGAAGGAACATAAAGAATATTATCTGAATCTGATTCTTCACAATTAAACAGTTCATTAGCATTTTGGAGTCCAGATAAAATGTTCATGAGTGTAGTTTTACCAGCTCCATTCTCTCCAATTAATCCAATAATTCTATTATTCTCTAAGTTAATATCTTTTATATTCAATCTGAATTCTGGGTAATTGTGAATAATATTTTTTATATACATAATACACTCTCCTAGGTTAAAATATAATCTCTGACCAACCGTAAATTTAAGCAGGTATTAATGGGAATAACAGCCTAAGATATTTGGAGTTCAGAGAGAACGCGTTTGATTTTCAAACTTCGCAACAGAACCTTGATATTAATATTCTTGCCATTTTTTATAAATTCATTTTAGCTTAAATTTGAAAAAAAAGATAGTTAGAACTGGACTAAATTCGGTTCTGTTGCAAAGTTTTCTGATAAGTCTATTTTAGTGTAAAATGAATAAAAATGACAGCGAGGATATATCAATGAACTATTTTAAAGGTAAACAATTTCAAAAAGATGTGATTATTGTCGCTGT
>ENA-OQNI01001728-OQNI01001728.1-human-gut-metagenome-genome-assembly--contig:-NODE-1728-length-11616-cov-4.812081_pt1 | contig 11616 bp, 10 predicted proteins | sample MGYA00242627_ERZ504876 | MGnify/ENA primary metagenome ERZ504876 (study PRJEB26092, sample SAMD00036386) | human gut metagenome | host: Homo sapiens | study: EMG produced TPA metagenomics assembly of... | reverse complement strand
CGCTAAGGAAAAGGGATGCTCCCTGACCGGGCCGGAGGATTTGGAAATCAACCGGCTGAACGTGCTGAAGAATCCGCGGTAAAAGGCCGCAAAGGCCGGTGAGGCCAGCAATGACGTGTGCTGAATTTCTCTTTTTATGGCCCGGAAGCTCCCGTTAGCCGCATACGGAAACCGCCCGCCGCGTCATAGCCGGCCCGGTCCTGGCGGCGGAAGCTATGTTTTCTGCTTGACGGAATTTTGTCTTGAAATCAAGAGGACTGAAAAGGAAAGAAAAAAGCGTTTTGCGGATTTCCCAAGACGCTTTCAAACCACTGAATGATACTTTGCGAGGAGAGTGACCCATGGAGCTTTGGTTCACGGAACGCCATACCCCCAGCGTGAAATTTTCCATTAAGGTAGACCGGCAGCTTTACACCGCTCAAAGCGAGTTCCAGCGCATCGACGTGTTCGACTCCAAAGAGTTCGGCCGGTTTCTCACTCTGGACGGCTATATGATGCTGACAGAAAAGGACGAGTTTATTTACCACGAAATGATGGTCCACGTGCCCATGGCGGTTCATCCCAACGCCAGGCGGGTGCTGATTATCGGCGCCGGCGACGGCGGCGTGGTGCGGGAGCTGACCCGGTACCACCAGATCGAGCACATCGACCTGGTGGAAATCGACGAGCTGGTGGTGGAGGTGTGCAAAAAATATCTGCCTCAGACCGCCTGCCGCCTGGATGACGAGCGGGTGCATATTTACTATGAGGATGGATTGAAGTTTATCCGCTCCAAGGAAAACGAGTACGACCTGATTATCGTGGATTCCACCGATCCCTTCGGCCCCGGAGAGGGCCTGTTCACCAAGGAGTTTTACGGCAACTGCTATAAGGCGCTGAAAGAGGACGGCATCATGGTAAACCAGCACGAAAGCCCCTTCTACGACGAGGACGCCGCCGCCATGCAGCGGGCCCACAAGCGGATTGTGGAGAGCTTCGCCATCAGCAAGGTTTACCAGGCCCATATTCCCACCTATCCGTCGGGCCATTGGCTGTTCGGCTTCGCCTCCAAAAAATATCACCCGGTAAAGGATTTGAACGCCGCGGCGTGGAATCTTCTGGGGATCCATACCCAATACTATAACACCAGGCTGCACGCCGGGGCGTTCGCTCTGCCCAGCTATGTGGAAGGATTGTTAAAAGATGTTGAACCCTAACGTAGAAACCTTTTTAGGCTGCGACGCGGCCTTCGAGGACGCGGGGATCGTCCTGTTCGGGGCGCCCTTTGACTCCACTACCTCTTTTCGGCCGGGGACCCGGTTCGCCAGCAAGGCCATGCGTTCCGAATCCTTTGGCCTGGAAACCTACAGCCCGTATTTGGATAAGGATCTGACGGACTGCAGAATATTTGACAGCGGCGACCTGGAGCTTTGCTTCGGGGACGCCAATCTGGCCTTGAACCACATCGAGTCCAGGGCCGCCGAAATTTTGGAAGCGGGCAAGCTGCCGGTGATGATCGGCGGCGAGCACTTAGTGACCCTGGGCGCTGTGCGGGCCGCTGTTAAGAGGTATCCTGACCTGCATGTAGTCCATTTCGACGCCCACGCTGATCTGCGGGACGATTACCTGGGCGCCAGGCTGTCCCACGCCACAGTGCTCCGCCGGGTCTGGGATTTGGTGGGCGACGGCCGGATCTTCCAATTCGGCATCCGTTCCGGCGACCGGGAAGAATTTTTGTGGGGAAGGGAGCACGTGTTCACCCGCAGATTTGACTTTAAGGGCCTGGAGGAAACCGTGGCGGCCCTGCAAAAAAAGCCCGTTTACTTTACCCTGGATCTGGACGTGCTGGACCCGTCTGTCTTTCCCGGCACCGGAACCCCGGAAGCCGGCGGCGTCAGCTTCCTGGATCTGCTGGGAGCGGCCCACAAGGTCAGCGGCCTGAACATCGTGGGCTGCGATGTCAACGAGCTGTGCCCGGCCTACGACCAAAGCGGCGCTTCCACCGCCGTGGCCTGCAAGGTGCTCCGGGAGCTGCTGCTTCTGCTTTCCAGATAGCCGGAGGCAATGTCCTTTGGAAGCTTTGTCAGAGGGCGTTGTCCCCTTTAACAAGACGGCCTTGCCATGGAGCGAAGGCCGCGTCTTTCCGAAGGACCTATTTACGATATCATTACCTCATGGTCATGAGAGAAATACTGAATAGAAAAGGAGATCGTCAAGATGGGAAAAGCGTTAATCATCGGCTGCGGCGGAGTCGCCAGCGTGGCCATTCACAAGTGCTGCCAGAACAGCGGGGTTTTTGAGGAGATCTGCATCGCCAGCCGTACAAAATCAAAATGCGACGCGCTGAAGGAAAAGCTTTCCGGAGGCAAGACCAAAATCACCACCGCCCAGGTGGACGCCAACAGCGTGGACGAGCTGACTGCCCTGATCAACCAGGTAAAGCCAGACGTGGTTTTGAATCTGGCTTTGCCTTATCAGGACCTGGCCATTATGGAGGCCTGCCTGGCCGCCAAGGTGAACTATGTGGACACCGCCAACTACGAGCCGGAGGACACCGCCAAGTTTGAATACAGCTGGCAGTGGGCCTACCGGAAGAAATTTGAGGACGCGGGGATTACCGCCCTGCTGGGCAGCGGCTTTGACCCGGGCGTGACCGGGGTGTTTTCCGCCTATGCCCAGAAGCACTATTTTGACGAGATCAATTATATAGATATTTTAGACTGCAACGCCGGCGACCATGGTTATCCCTTCGCCACAAACTTCAACCCGGAGATCAATATCCGGGAGGTTTCCGCCAAGGGAAGCTACTGGGAGGACGGCCATTGGGTGGAGACTGAGCCCATGGAGATCAAACGGGTATACAATTTCCCGGAAATCGGGGACAAGGATATGTACCTGCTTCACCACGAGGAGCTGGAATCACTGGCGCTGAATATCAAGGGCATCAAGAGGATCCGCTTTTTCATGACCTTCGGCCAGAGCTATCTCACCCATCTGAAATGCCTGGAGGACGTGGGTATGACTTCCATCGAGCCCATCGAGTTCCAGGGCCAGCAGATTGTGCCCCTCCAGTTCCTGAAGGCCGTTCTGCCGGATCCGTCCTCCTTAGGCCCCCGCACCAAGGGAAAGACCAACATCGGCTGTATCTTCCAGGGCAAAAAGGACGGCAAGGACAAAACCTATTACGTGTATAATGTGTGTGACCATCAGGAGTGCTACAAGGAGGTAGGCTCCCAGGCGGTGGCCTATACTACCGGCGTGCCCGCCATGATCGGCGCCATGATGCTGATGACCGGCGTGTGGAACAAGCCCGGCGTCCACAATATTGAGGAATTTGATCCCGATCCCTTTATGGACGCCCTCAATAAGTGGGGCCTGCCCTGGAAGGAAAGCTTCTCCCCTGAGCTGGTGGACTGAGATGGAGCTTCCTTTTTCCTCTTTGCAGACTCCCTGCTATGTAGTGGATGAGGCCTTGCTGGAAAGGAACCTGGTAATTTTAAAGCAGGTTATAGACCGCACCGGATGTAAAATCCTGCTGGCCCAGAAAGCCTTTTCCATGTTCGCCTGTTATCCCCTGATCGGAAGCTATTTAAACGGCACCACGGCCAGCGGCTTGTTCGAGGCCCGGCTGGGAAAGGAAGAAATGGGCGGGGAAACCCACATTTTTTCTCCCGCCTACCGGGAGGACGAAATCGACGAGATTTTAAGCCTGTGCGACCATGTGGTATTTAACTCCTTCTCCCAATGGGAAAAATATAGGGACAAGGTGCTGGCCTCCGGTAAAAGCGCCGGCCTCCGGCTGAACCCGGAACACTCCACCCAGGATCACGCTATTTACGATCCCTGTTCTCCCGGCTCCCGGCTGGGAATCACCCTGAAAAAATTCCGCCCCGATCTGCTGGACGGGATTGAGGGGCTTCATTTCCATACCTTGTGCGAGCAGGACGCCGCCCCCTTGGTAGAAACGGTGGCGGTGGTGGAGGAGAAATTCGGCCCCTGGCTTTCCCAGATGAAGTGGCTGAATTTTGGGGGCGGCCATCACATCACCCGGCCCGGCTATGACATTGACGCGCTGGTTTCCTGCGTCAGCCGGGTTCAGGAGCGGTATGGGGTCCAGGTGTATTTAGAGCCCGGAGAGGCCGTCGCTCTGAACGCCGGCTTTTTGGTGTCCACGGTGCTGGATGTGCTGGAAAACAGCGGCAACATCGCGGTTTTAGATACCTCTGCCGCCTGCCATATGCCGGATGTGCTGGAAATGCCCTACCGGCCCCCAATCGCCGGGGGAGGCGGACTGGGGGAAAAGGCCTACGATTACCGCCTGGGCGGCCCTACCTGTCTGGCGGGAGACGTGATCGGGGATTACAGCTTTGACGAGCCCCTGAGTCCCGGAAGCCGCGTGGTGTTCTGTGATATGGCTATCTATTCCATGGTGAAAAACAATACCTTCAACGGCATGAACCTGCCGGCCATTTATCTCAAAAAGCAGGACGGCTCTATTCAGCTTGTGCGGAAATTCGGCTATGAGGATTTTAAAACCCGTCTTTCCTAACGCTGAGGCGCGTTTTATCGGCGGCCCTGGGGCTGCCGATACACCGGTATGTCTGCGGATCGATAACAACCCTATCGGCGGTATCAATGCGAACGTAACCGAGGATCATGACCTCGGTTACGGGCTGCGGAAAGAATTTTGGGGCCGGGGGATTTACCGAAGCCGGGAGAGCTGTGATCCGCCGGCTAAGGGAGGCGGGGATTCCCTAGCCTGCGGCTGGCCATGATGGAAACGAAACAATCTACGAAGCGGGGCCGTGATGAAACGGCTGGGGATGCGCTGCCGCTATTCCTGCGAGGAACCATGGCGGCCCAAGGATATCCTGGTCACTTCCGTATGTATCAGCGGAACCTTGATGAAAATGAGAAGAGGGTATACCAAAAGTATTGAAAAATTATGTTATACAATATGTAGAAAAAGATATAGAAATCCTATTTGTTTTTAATATAGGGACCTGCTCACGGTTGATACGTCCTTATAGGAGCGCGGGCGGGAACGCGAAGCTCATTGGCTTTACGGATAAGGCAGTGGGATGATCAAAAAAAGGCCCGGGAGTTTTCTTTTCTTCAAAAAACTCCCGGGCCTTTTTTGACAGCACGGTTTTACATAAAGTATAAAATTATAAAATAAATCCAAATTGCAAAAGCGTTGGCTGAATCGGATAGGAGGGGATAAAAGGACATTGCCGTCGTCTTATGGCTGGTCAAACATGGGAGTGGAAAGATAACGGTCTCCAGTGTCGGGCAGAAGCGCCACGATGGTTTTTCCTTTATTTTCGGGACGTTTTGCCAGCTCAATGGCGGCCCAAGCCGCGGCGCCGGAGGAAATGCCGACCAGCACGCCTTCCTGCCTGGCGATCTGACGGCCGGTTTCAAAGGCGGCCCCGCTGGTTACCGGAATAATCTCGTCATAAATTTTAGTGTCCAGCACCTCCGGAATAAACCCGGCGCCGATGCCCTGAAGCTTGTGTGAGCCGGCCGTACCCTTGGAAAGCACCGGGGAATCCGACGGCTCTACCGCCACTATCCTGACCTGAGGGTTCTTTTGCTTCAAAAACTCTCCCACGCCGGTAATGGTGCCGCCAGTGCCCACTCCCGCCACAAAAATATCCACTTTGCCGTCGGTATCCTCCCAGATCTCCGGACCGGTTGTGGCCTTATGAACCTTCGGATTGGCCGGGTTCACGAACTGTCCTGGAATAAAGCTTCCGGGGATTTCTCTGGAGAGCTCCTCCGCCTTGGCGATAGCGCCCTTCATCCCCTTGACGCCCTCTGTCAGCACCAGCTCCGCTCCATAAGCCTGCATCAGCTTCCGCCGTTCCACAGACATGGTTTCCGGCATGGTGATGATCAGCCGGTAACCCTTGGCCGCGGCCACAGAAGCCAGGCCAATGCCGGTATTGCCGCTGGTAGGCTCGATGATGACCGAGCCCTTCCGCAAAAGGCCTTTTTCCTCTGCGTCCTCGATCATCGCCTTAGCGATTCGATCCTTGACGCTCCCCGCCGGGTTAAGGTATTCCAGCTTTGCCAGCAGAACAGCCTCCAGTCCGTAGGATTTTTCTATGCGTCCCAGCTCTAAAAGGGGAGTTCTGCCGACCAGATCGGCGGCGGTATGATAAATCTTCATGATGATTCCTCCTTGTGTTCTTTTTGAATTAGGTTTTCTTGAAATATTTTCCCGCTTCCGGCGTTTTTCCGGCCGCCCGCTTGAACTGGCCGAAAAACGTCTGGAAAAGAAGAGAAGGGGAAAGGCTGCTTTTACCGCGCGGTTTGAAACAGCGCCTCTTGAAAATGAGAAAAGGCGGCGTGCCGGCCCTTTGATGAGCGGCCCGGAAATCGGGAAAACCGGATGTTCCAAAAGCTAACCGTCCAGAAGGGCCGGAAAGGGGGGATTTGGTCCGCCTTGGACAGCCTGAAGCGGCTTACCGCTTTTATCCTTTTCTATTTGGCGTAAGCGAAGCCGTGTTCCAGGTCGGCCAGGATATCGTCAATATGCTCAGTGCCGATGGAAAGCCGGATGGTGTTGGGGCGGATGCCCGCTTTCAGCTGGGCCTCCCGGCTGAGCTGGGCATGGGTGGTGGTCGCTGGATGAATCACCAGGGATTTCACATCCGCCACGTTGGCCAGCAGGGAAAACAGCTCCAGATGATCGATAAAGGCCTGAGCTTCTTTTTCTTCCCCCTTGATCTCAAAGGTGAAAATAGAAGCGGCGCCCTTGGGAAAATATTTCTCGTACAGCTTATGGTCCGGGTGGCCGCTTAATGACGGATGGTTTACCCGCTCCACCTGAGGATGGCGGCTGAGAAACTCTACCACCCGCAAGGTGTTCTCGACGTGGCGCTCCAGTCTAAGGGAAAGGGTCTCGAGCCCTTGCAGCAGCAGAAAGGCGTTAAAGGGGGAAATCGACGCCCCGGTATCCCGCAGGAGGATCGCCCGGATATAGGTGGCGAAGGCAGCCTTGCCCGCGGCATTGGTAAAGGAAACACCATGATAGCTGGGATTCGGCTGGGTGAACTGCGGAAACCTTCCGGAGGCCTCCCAGTCGAAGGTGCCGCCGTCTACGATGACGCCGCCCAGGGAGGTGCCGTGTCCGCCGATAAATTTGGTAGCCGAGTGAACCACAATATCCGCGCCATGCTCAATGGGCCGGATCAGATAGGGGGTGCCGAAGGTGTTATCGATGATCAGGGGAATTTGATGCTTATGGGCGAGCTGGGCCAGCGCCTCGATGTCCGGGATATCGGAGTTAGGATTCCCCAGAGTTTCCAAATAAATCGCCTTGGTTTCCGGGCGGACAGCCTTTTTCACCTGGTCCAGATCATGGATGTTCACGAAGGTGGTATCCACGCCGAAGGCCTTCAGGGTAGTGTTCAGCAGGTTGTAGGTGCCGCCGTAAATGGTATTCTGGGAAACGATATGGTCGCCCGACCTGGCTACAGCCTCGATAGCATAGGTGATGGCCGCCGCGCCGGAGGCTACCGCCAGGCCGGCCGCGCCGTTTTCCAGGGCGGCGACCCGGTTCTCCAGCACCTCTTGAGTGGAGTTGGTAAGCCTGCCGTAAATATTGCCGCCCTCCGCCAAGCCAAACCGGGCGGCCGCCTGGGCGCAATCCCGGAATACGTAGGAGGTGGTCTGATAAATCGGCACCGCTCTTGCGCCGGTGGCCGGGTCGGGCGCTTCCTGCCCTACATGAAGCTGAAGGGTTTCAAATTTATAATTTTTGTTCGCCATGATGGAACTTCCTTTCTTAAATAGAAATATGGACGGGTTACTTCCCTTTGCACATTCGCCCATTGCGGAAATTCCTTCTCAGCAGCGCTTCAAACCGCTTGCTCATTATGATCATCCTTATAAACCTATTTATTCAGTGGGTTTATAGGTATCCTACACCTATTTACCAGTTCTGTCAATAGTTTTTTTCCAAAAGCGGAGAGAAAGCCGGCAGGACAGACTTAAAAAGGGCAGTTTTAAATTCCGGAATATCATTGCTTGAAAAAAGCGGCGGTCGGGGCCTTAATCAAATTAGACAGGGAGGGTCCTGATAAAAATTCCCGGCTTTCGCCCAGGTTTCTGGACAAGGCCGGGAATTTTTCTTGGGGCGGTCGATCGCGAAAAAACAGGACAACCAAAAAACTTTAAAAATAGTACCGGCATCCGCCTTAAAAATGCCATTCGCAGGGAACCTTTTCCGGATCCTGGTAATTGAAGTACAAAATTCCTTCCCGATGGCCCAGGCGTTCTGCGTTGGTGCGTTCGCCCTGGGCTACGCGGGAAACCAGCTCCAGCAGATCGTCTGACAGATCATCCAAAGACCGGTCCCCCGTCAGCGCCGGCGCGGCGCAAAAGTCGATGTCATCCTTCATGCGCCCGTAGGTGCGGGGGTTTCCGGTTACTTTGATCACCGGACTCACGGGAGTGCCTACCACATGGCCCCGGCCGGTGACCAAAAACACAATATGGGCGCCGCAGGCGATCAGATCCAGCATATCCGACGGATCCGCGGCCTCGTGGTGAGCCGGCTCCAGCTTTTCATCGGGAGTGGTGTCCAGCAGGTACAGGCCTGGCTTTTTCGGCGCCTGGGCGATTTTCAGCACGCCTCGGATGGGCCTGGTTCCGCTTTTTACCATCGCCCCCATACTCTTTTCCTCAATGGTGGTTAGACCGCCGTCCATATTTCCAGGGGCAATAGAGAAGTGGCCGTATTTGACGCAGAACTCCATGGTTTTGTCGTAGGCCCGGCGGATGTCATCCGCAACCCTGGGCGTCGCCGCCCGCGCCGCCAAGTATTCCTTTAAGCCCAGGCCTTCGCACAGCTCCTCAAAAATAGCGGTTCCTCCGGCATCCACGAGCCGGTCGAATACCCGGCCTATCAGGGCGTTGCCCGCCAGCCCGGATGTGAAATCAGAGCCTCCGCATTCGCCGGCCAGCACCAGCTCAGAAAGATACATGGGCTCCCGCGGCGTGGCTTCCAGCTTTTTCAGCAGCTCACGGACAATCTCCAGGCCCTTGTCGTAGCCTTTGACGCTGCCGCCGGCCTCCTGCTGGTAAAACCATTGGGATTCCCGGCCTCTCTGCCGGGCGAATTCCGCGATTTTCTGAGGCTTGGTGTATTCGCAGCCATGGCCGATCGCTAAAACCGCGCCTACGTTGGGATGAGTGGAGAACCGGAGCAGCCGGCGAATATCCGCTTGGTTATCCAGGCAGGAGGAGGTTCCCACAGCCTCTACATCCTGGCCTAACTCCTGAAAATGCCTGGCGATCCGCTCGCTCAGCGCCCGGCAGCATTCCACCGTATAGATTACCAGCACCTTATTCCGAATTCCCTTGGAACCGTCGGCCCGGACATAACCTTGGCATAACAGCTTATCCTTCATGGCGCGCCTCCTCCGTTTCCTCGTAGTCATATACGGCGTATTCCATATCCGATAAGATCATGGTTTTGGTATCCATTTTCGCAGAGGTCATATCATACTCGCTTCGGACATTATGCAGATGAACCCAAGCCCCTTTGGGGATATCCTGGGTCGCGACGGCGATTTTTACGCCGTATTTAATGATAAACTCTCCGGGCTTTATATCCCGCAAAGCGATTTTGTGTCCATAGGGTATCTCTTGCAAGGCCTCTATGTTTTTTCCCTGAGGTCCGATGTCCCCGGTGACGCTCACGCTTCCCGCCGGGATATCCCCTAACGCGGTGGCTACATTATCCTGGGCGCTTACCTGATAACACGCCTGCTGTTCAAATTTCATCCGGCTTTCCCCTCTTTCTGCCATCCCCTGAAAACGGTGCTTCAGATTTAGGCATAATTTGGTTTTTTATTCCTCTCTCGCTATTAAAAATAGTAACCATTAACAAAGCGGAAGTCAAGCCGCCAAGCGTTTTCTATAAATTCCAAATTGGCGCGCATAAATTCCAATATGGAATTTATCTTTCCGGTTCATACAGGCTTTCAACTGGTCCGAAAAAGCCTGCAGCGCGGCCTTCCGCTAGACTTATGATGCCATCGATCTAATAGGAAAAATAACTGTTTGGAAATCGGGATCCGGCCAAAGCTAACGAAGCGGTAATACGTGCGGCCGGAAAGAAGCCTTTGCTGAGCTTGCACTGCGTAAAGGATAGCTGTTTTCAGCGGGAGTGTAAAATCCAATAAAAGAAAAACCCCCGAACGCGGCTTACGCGTCGGGGCTTCAGCTGAAAAGAACCGTAAAAATCGGTGTTTTCAGCGCAGGAACAAAAACAAAGCGCACCCACAAGAGTGAGTGCGCGGTCTGTCTGCGGCAATCAGCCCGCTGGGATGCGTTGAAAAAAGATACCCGCTTAAAACGCGGGCACAAAAGTCAAACATAGAAAAAACCTGCGGCACGCGAATTGCTCACCGCAGGCCTGGTCGGAGTGAAGGGATTCGAACCCCCGGCATCCTGCTCCCAAAGCAAAATATAATATTTGATTTTTATAGTATTTATGCGGTTTTTGAGCATTTTATGTCCACTGTATGTCCATTTATTGTGACATGCTCCCGCCGAAAACGGAAAGGAGGGCGGAGTTATATAATGAAAAAGAGAGCCAGATTACTCCGACTCTCTCAAGTGTGCATCCGAAAACACACACCCCAATTACTGATATTATTATACATCAAACGGGCAATATGTTCAAGCCTGAATTTATACCCCGCGCCAGGCAAGCGGCGGTTGTAAGCAAAACGCGCTTTTATATTCCGCCGGCGTTAAGCGGGAGAAGGTTCGTTATTTTGAGCAATTCTATAGGGATTACATACCGTTCTCCCTGACCACCGTTATATATGGTATCCCAGGCACCATTTTTGCGGTGAGTATCCTCAACTAAATCCCAGGGTTGTTTCGTTCGTTTTTCAACTATGATGGGGTCAATAACATTTTTTATTTTATCAGGGATTTCAATATCATATTGACTTAAGATTTTAGAAGCCCCATAGCCATTATATAAGTAATAAACATCTGGGACTACGGGCCCGAATTGCCAAGCGCAAATATCGTTATTAAATAAGGGTTCATTATTTTTGGAAAGCCATTCAACCTGAATATAATACAATATCTTCTGCAATTGAAGGTTGCTAATAGGACACTGCTCTTTTGAGCATTTGCTAATAATATATCTAGCTAAATCAATCGCGTTATAAGACATAAAAGAAAACCTCCTTTTATATTTTCTTCATTATAGCATCTTTTTACTACATTTTGTATATGTTTTTGCGATTATTCCGAAATAATACGCGTTAAAAATAAACGTTTACCTAATGCCTCTTTTCTACAATATGTTTTTTAACTAAAAAAATGCCCTAATATACCTAAAACAAAAAAGCCCCCAGGAAAATTCCCGGGGGCTGTCTTTCTATTATTCGCTTTTCTTAGGTTCGGTATAAGAAAGCGCCTGGCTGGAATCGCTTAGGCCGCTTGTGGTGGGGTCGTTTAACAGGTTCCATACGGATACCAGAACAGACACCACGATTACAGGGCTCTGGACGGCCTGTAAGAGCACGTTCCCTACAGCCTGCCAGCTAGTCATGTCTTCCCAGTTGAAGCCCAGACAAGCCAGCATGGGCAGAAAAATGG
>ENA-OQNI01001718-OQNI01001718.1-human-gut-metagenome-genome-assembly--contig:-NODE-1718-length-11690-cov-3.860503_pt1 | contig 11690 bp, 9 predicted proteins | sample MGYA00242627_ERZ504876 | MGnify/ENA primary metagenome ERZ504876 (study PRJEB26092, sample SAMD00036386) | human gut metagenome | host: Homo sapiens | study: EMG produced TPA metagenomics assembly of... | reverse complement strand
ATGATTATCAGAAATATGACCAGGAGATTTTATGAGTAATTTAAATTTTAGAAAGAGACGGAACCGCCGGGGATTTTTCTTCCATTTGTCCCGCCACCTTCCTACTTTTATAGTTCTTTTTGTGATCGCCCTTGTTCTCGGGGGCGGTATTTTTGCCTTTTCACGCTTTGTTTTAAAAAAGCAGCCTGGAGACCGTCCGGTTTTTGCCACTGCTTCTGAAGCTACGAAAAGCAACGGGACCCCGTCTGCATCAGCAGAAGCTGATCCCGACGATCCCATTGGGCAATTGATCGATCAGGCAGACCGTCTGGCAAAAGGTTATGACTACGACAAAGCAATGGAACTTCTGTCCCAGGATCCTTCCATTCAGTCCGATCCACGGATCAGCGAAGCCCTTGCTTCCTTCCAGTCCCAAAAGGACTCTCTGGTAGCTGCAGATGTAAAAAATGTGACCCATGTATTTTTCCACTCTCTGATCATGGACACTTCCAAAGCATTTGACGGTGACTCCCGTATGGAAGGATATAATTCCGTTATGACTACCAAGGATGAGTTCTTAAAAATATTAGATGCCCTTTACAATGACGGCTACGTTTTAGTGCGCATCCACGATATTGCCTACGAAACAACAGATGAAAACGGAAATCCTGCTTTCACCTGGGGAACGATCATGCTGCCGGAAGGCAAAAAGCCCATTGTTATGTCCCAGGATGACGTATGCTACTATCCATATATGGATGGAGACGGATTTGCAAGCAAGATCGTAGTCGGCGAGGACGGACGGCCTACCTGCGAAATGAAAATGGATGACGGCAGCATTTCCACAGGTTCTTATGACCTGATCCCTCTTTTAAACGACTTTATTGATGAGCACCCGGATTTCTCCTACAAAGGAGCCAAGGCTATTATCGCACTTACCGGTTATGAAGGGATCTTAGGATACCGCACTGCTTCTTCCTACAGCGAAACCCCGGATTATGAAAGCGAGAAAGAGCAGGCTGCCAGGGTAGCACAGTGCTTACGGGATGACGGCTGGGAACTGGCAAGTCACAGCTGGGGACACCTGTGGATGGGCGTTTCTGACGATCCGGAAAATCCATACAAGATCAGTGATGAACGTTTCTACACAGATACGGATAAATGGGAAAATGAGGTGGAGTCCCTGATCGGACCGACCGATATTTACATTTATCCTAATGGAAACGATGTTGCTGACTGGCACCCGTATACAGAGGAAAACTATCGTTACCAGTACCTTGCTTCCAAAGGTTTCCGCTACTTCTGTAATGTAGATGCCAGCAAGCCTGCATGGATCCAGAAGGGACCTGATTATCTGCGAATGGCCAGAAGAAACCTGGATGGTTACCGCCTGTACGAAGATATGATCCAGGAAGATCCTGCTAAAAAGCGTTTAAGCGATCTGTTTGACGCTTCCCAGATCTTTGATCCTTCCCGTCCTACTCCTGTTACATGGAATTACGGACATACACAAAATGAAACACCTGCACCAGAACCAGAACAGTAACGTATATTAAAGCAAGAACGTTTCTTTTCGGAGCCTTTCTATGAAACCCAAATTGCAGGTTTCCAGGGTCAGCTTTTCCTACCATAGTAAAAACAGGGAAACGCTGGCCCTTTCTGATATTTCTTTTAACGTAGATACCGGAGAATTTATAGCCATTGTAGGTCCTTCCGGCTGCGGAAAATCCACTCTTTTATCTCTCTTATGCGGACTGAACATGCCGGAAGCAGGCGCCATTTTTCTGGATGGGGAACTTTTGGAAAAAAATCCCAAAAATGCCACCGGGATCGGCTATATGTTCCAGAAGGACCACCTTTTTGAATGGCGGGATATTTTTTCCAATGTTTCCCTTGGACTTGAGATCCAGAAAAAATTGAATACTGAAACAAAACAGGAACTTTCTGACCTGCTCTCTGACTATGGACTTGCCGGTTTTGAACACGCAAAGCCCTCTGCCCTTTCCGGAGGTATGCGTCAGAGAGCCGCTCTCATACGTACACTGGCACTGAAACCGGATCTGCTTTTATTAGATGAGCCATTTTCTGCCCTTGCTCATCCGACAAGGCTTATGGTATGTGATGATATCAGCTCTATTTTAAGGAACAATGGAAAGACTGCTATTTTAGTGACCCACGACCTGTCAGAAGCTATCAGTTTTGCTGACCGTATTATCGTCCTCACTCCCAGACCCGGCCGTATCCGCACAGTCCTTTACCTTTCTTTTCCTGATGACTGTAACAGCCCCCTAAAAAGGCGCAACTGTCCGGAATTTTCCCATTACTTTAATACTTTATGGAAGGAGCTGATAAAAGATGACCAGACAGCAGGAATATGAAGCCCGCCTCCTTTTGCAGACCCGCCAGATCCGGATCTGCCGTATAATGATTCTGATCCTGTTTTTATCCCTCTGGGAGCTGACTGCCTCTCTTGGCCTGATCAACCGCTTTATCTTCAGTTCCCCTTCCCAGATCCTTTTCTGTCTGTGGAACATGCTTCTTGATAAGAGCCTTTTTCTCCATACAGGGGTAACCTTAACAGAAACCCTTTTAAGCTTTCTTTTATGTACCCTTATCAGCCTTTTAACTGCCCTTTTTCTCTGGTCCAGTCCTTTTGCAGCCCAGATTTTTGAACCGTTTCTGGTACTTTTAAACAGTCTTCCAAAATCGGCTCTCGCCCCTCTTCTTTTAGTATGGCTTGGAAACCGTATGCGCACAGTTATCGTAGCCGCTGTGTCCATTGCTGTTTTTGGCTCTGTTATGACTCTGTATACAGGCTTTAACCAGATGGATCCAGACAAAATACGTTTGATCTATGCCTTAGGCGGCGCAAAAAAAGAGGTACTTACCAAGGTTCTTCTTCCTGGAAGCCTTCCTCTGTTAATGAGCACTATGAAAGTAAATATCGGTCTCTGTCTGGTCGGTGTGATCATCGGGGAATTTTTAAGCGCCAAAGCAGGACTTGGCTACCTCATCACCTATGCTTCCCAGACCTTTGAGATGACAAAACTGATGAGCGCCCTGATCATGCTCTGCCTGTTGTCCTGTGTGTTGTATCAGGCAGTAGGGATGCTTGAGAAACAATTTTTAAAACAATGACCTGAAAATAAAACAAGATCGCAGCAAAATGACGTTTTAAATGCCGCTTTACTGCGATCTTTTCCATATGATCTAACTTAATTTTCCAGATAAATTTTTCAGATACTCTTTATTTGCACAGCTTCTTAAATTCATCTGCTACAAACTGTACCTGTGTTCCGATGATAACCTGTACAGAGGTCTTGCTTGGACGCATCACACCTGCAACACCGGCAGATTTGATCACTTTTTCGTTGACCTTTGTATAGTCTTTTACTTCCAGACGAAGTCTTGTAATACAGTTGTCAATGGAAGCCACATTTTCAGGACCGCCAACGCCTTCCAGGACTGTCTTTGCAACAGAAGTATAATCATTGTTTGCTAAAGTTGCCTTTAACTCTTCTGCATCATCATCTTCACGTCCCGGAGTCTTTAAGTTAAACTTGGCAATTGCGAAACGGAATACAACATAGTAAAGAACGCCAACTGCCAGACCTACCGGGATCAGCAGCCATGGATTTTCTGCAAGTGGTGTAAAGGAACTGAGTACCATATCAACAGCACCGCCGGAGAAGGAGAAGCCTGCACGGATCGGCAGGGCAACGGTGATACCTGCTGTAATACCTGCTAACAGAGCATGTACTACATACAGTCCCGGAGCAAGGAACATAAAGGAAAACTCGATTGGTTCTGTAACACCTGTAAAGAAAGAACAGAACGCTGCGGAAGCTAAAAGTCCGTAAACAATTTTCTTCTTACCAGGTTTTGCAGTCTGATACATAGCAATGCAGGCTGCCGGAAGACCGAACATCATAAATGGGAAGAATCCGGTCATGTACATACCAGTCTGTCCGTAAACACCGGTATTGCCCCAGAAATTGCTCAGGTCACTGATACCTGCTACGTCAAACCAGAATACAGAGTTTAACGCATGGTGCAGGCCAAATGGGATCAGAAGCCGGTTAAAGAATGCATAGATACCTGCTCCAACAGCACCCATTCCGATAAATGCTTCGCCTAATGCTACCAGACCACCGTAAACCAGAGGCCATACAACAAACAGGACTAAAGCTGCAACTATGGAATAAATAGCTGTAAAGATCGCAACTGCTCTCTTGCCGCTGAAGAATGCCAGTGCATCCGGCAGTTTTACAGTCTTATATTTGTTGTAACATGCAGAACCGATGAGACCGGAAAGAATACCAACGAACTGGTTGACGATCTTTCCAAATGCAGGTGCTGCCTCATGTCCGGTAATACCGGCAACAGCACCGGGACTTAACAGTGTGGTGATCATGTACATGGAAACAAGACCTGCCAGACCTGCTGTACCATCTGAGTCATCTGCCATACCTACGGCTACACCTACTGCAAACAGCCAGGACATGTTATCGATCAACGCACCCCCTGCTTTGATCAGGAACAGTCCGATTGAGTAAGCTAAGCCCCCCGCAGTAAATCCCTGAACCTCACCTGCCATAGCTGCCGGTGCCAGGATGTATCCGATACCCATAAGGATACCACATACTGGCAGACACGCCACTGGAAGCATCAGTGACTTACCAAGTTTCTGAAAGAACTTCATCATAACTAAAAACCCCTTTCTTTTGTTGCCGTTTTTTTATCCCGGCTTATTTATTTGAACCCTTCTCCTGGTTTCAAATCCCCTTTATATCCATGTTGATGTTCATTACAGAGTAATGATCTCGTCCATGGCTTTTACGGCTTTTCCCGTATGGCATACCATATCCGGGAAATCAGAAACATTGCAGACGATCACCGGTGTTATTACCTCATAACCCGCTGCTTTGATCTGCTCTATATCTGCTGTGATCAGCAGATCCCCTGCCTTTACTGTGTCACCCTGTTTTACATGGGTGATAAAGAACTGCCCCTTTAAATTCACAGTGTCTAAGCCAATGTGAACGATCACATCTGCACCGCTCTCTGTACGGATACTGACCGCATGTCCGGTTTCAAATAATACAGTTACCTCTCCGGATGCAGGCGCTTTAAATTCATTTTCCGAAGGCAGGATGGCTACGCCTTTTCCCAGTATCTCCTGGGCAAATGCAGGATCCGGCACCTCGCTTAAAGGCACTGCCTGACCGGCTACAGGTGCAAGGATTTGGCCTTCCTCTTTTTTTCCACCGAATAATTTTTTAATTCCCTGAAACATAATAATTCCCCCTTAAAACAAAAACCAATTTTGAACAAATATCTGTTTCACATAATATCGTTCAAAATTGGTTTTGCGTGTTGCCTTAGAGCAACCAATATTATCAAGAAAATAACGATAGGGCTATAATATCATCATTACCCCTATAAGTCAATGCACTTTCTTTCGGTCTTTGTCTATTTTACCGAAAAATCCTATTTTATTATTGCTTTTTCTGCCTATTTTTTCTGTTTTTCTTCCGCTGTCCTTAAAAGTCCTGCCTGGATCGTGATGCAGGTTGCAATAATCAGGAATAATGGGTAAACAGAGTATGGCAGGATAGCAAACGGGGATATGTTCGCCATTTCAGATGTCATCAGCATACCGCCGTCATGAGGCATAACAGCTAAGAATGCACAGGCAAAAATATCTACCAGGCTTGCCAGACGCTTTGGCGCGATCTTGTACTTGCTGCCGATCTCTTTTGCAATAGGACAGGTAACGATGATAGCAATCGTATTATTGACCATAGCACCGGATAAAATACCGGAAAGGATACCGATACCATATTCTGCCTGTTTTCTGTTTTTGATCTTTTTGGTGATCGTATCGATCATCCATTCAATACCGCCGTAATACCGTACCAGACCGATCACACCGGATACCAGGATAGCAACAATACTGATGCTGAACATATCAGCCATTCCATCACCTACTGCCATGGCGATATCAAAGAAGCCTACATTTCCCTGTAAGAGTCCTACAATAAAGGTCATTAAAATACCAATGAACAGTACCACAGCTACATTGATACCCATTAACGCAGTTACTAAAACGACAATATAAGGAGCGATCTGGAACAGGTCAAAAGCACCTACTTCAATGCTTCCGCTGCCTGCTCCCCCTATAAATCCATAAAAGATCAGAGAAAGAACAGCTGCCGGAAAGGCAATGAAGAAGTTCATGCGGAACTTATCACGCATCTCAGATCCGCAGCCTTCTGCTGCTGCAATGGTGGTATCAGAGATCATGGACAGGTTATCACCAAAATAAGAACCGCCGATCACTGCCGCACAGACGATAGCCGCATTTAAGCCTGCGCCTTCCGCTACGCCCAAAGCAACCGGAGCCATAGCTGCCATGGTACCCATGGATGTTCCGATGGCTGTAGAGATAAAGCAGCACATCATAAATACGCCAGGAACCAGAAGCTTGACCGGAATATAGTGTAAACACAGGTTAATTACAGAAGTCTTGCCGCCAATAGCTGCTGCTGCGCCCTGAAATCCGCTGGCCATAAGATAGATCAGAACGATCATCATAACACCGCTGCGGCCCATATTTTCTGTAAGGACATCTACCTTCTCTGAAATCTTCACCCCCGGTGCCAGAATAAGGGCAGACGCAATTCCCACAAGCAACGCTACATGGCGTGGGAAATAGCCAAAAGGACTTTCCGCTCCCATAACCGAAAACACAATACCACAACCAATGTAAGTTCCTAAAAATACGATCAGCGGCAGAAAGGCCAACGCCCCCAGTTTCTTGTTTTCCATAAGAAATTCTCCTTTTCGTGCCTGCATCTTCTGCAAAGCATTTTTGTATTCCCATTAAACCATTATAAACGCTTGTAAAGAAACGCACAATACCCCCATATGTCAGATCCGGTCCGACCATGAGGGATGCGCAGTTATATTATTATTTTATGCTGCTTTTTGTGCCAGTTTTTTTCTGTGGATCCAGTCTTTTCCTTCTACAAATCTTGTAATGACCATGGCAAGTCCAGTATCACCTGTTACATTGACTACAGTTGCAGGTGCATCGGTAATGGTTCCGATGAGAACCATGATCGGGATAGCTACTGTAGGGAAGCCGAATGCAGATATGATAAAGATCTCAGCTACATAACCGCCTGCAGGGATTCCTCCCATAACAACAGATGCAATAACAGCTACCAGGATAGACATTAAAATGTTTCGTGGGGTTGCATATTCCATATGGAATACTGAGCATAAAAACGCTACCTTAATGATCTGGATCACACATGCGCCATCTTTGTGAAGATTTGCACCTAAAGGAATAACAAGATCTGCAATCTCATCGGGAATATCAATTTTCTTTGCCTGCTGTAAATTAACTGGCAGAGTTGCTGCTGAAGAGCAGGTACCAAGAGCAGTTAAGGTAGATGGCACGCAGGTTGCCCACCATATGCGTACACCTTCCATGCCGCCACCGATATAAGCAAATACTGTCTGTGAAACAACATAATAGGCAACGATCACAAACAGGTACATGACAATTGCTTTTGACAACGGTCCGATCACATCACTGCCGTTAGAACCGATCAGGATCGCAAAATAACAGCCAAGTCCTAAAGGGGCCAGTTTCATAACGATATTGATCACGTTTACGATAGCTGCTGTAAGGCGATCCATAGCTTCTACGATCGGCTTGCCCTTTTCACCGGTCTGGATGATCGCAATAGAGAAAATAACAGTAAATACGATCAGTGCCATCAGGTTAGATTTAGAGAACAGAAGCGGGAAATCACCGACTGTAAACATTCCCAGTACATTCATGCTTCCACTGGCATCTGCTACATCCTGTGTTAAAGAAACAGTAGAACCTTCCGCCGGATCAATGACCAGACAAGGAGCTACCATAAACAGGCATGCAATAACACCGGAGACAATAACACCGATCAGGAAGATCATTAAGATCTTTCTGAGTTTTGCAAGATCCTGCATTTTTGCGATCGCCGCTGTTAAAGAACAGAAGATCAGCGGTACAACACAGCAATACAGCAGATTTAAAAATGTATCGGCAATGGGCTGGAGCACACTTGCTCCAGGTCCCCAGAAAAATCCAATCACACCGCCTGCTACCATAGCTGCCAGCAGTAAAATAGACGATTTATATGTATTCCAGAAAGTTTTCATCTCTTATCTTCCCCCTGACTATGCCCACTTTGTGTGGTTGTCCAGTGCAGCTTTTAACTGCTCCATTGCCTTTACTACGGTAGCTCTCGGGCATGCAAGGTTAAATCTTTCAAACTGTGCAGTTGCCGGTCCGAATACCTTACCGCTGTCTAACCAGAGATGTGCTTCTTCTACCATAATGTGCTCTAATTCTTCATCTGTAAAACCATATCCTGAAAAATCAACCCAGGTAAGATAGGTTCCTTCAGGATCTACGAAATGAGCCTTCGGGAAGTTTTCCTTTACGAAATCACGCATGTAATTCATATTTCCGGTAATATACTCTACCAGTTCATTTACCCATTCATCACCCTTTGTATAAACAGATTTTACTGCAACCTGTCCCATAATGCTTCCCTGGCTGTAACCTGCTGCTGCATTTGCCTTACGGTATGCTGCGCGGAGTTCCGGATTGTTCATAATAATGTTGGCTGGCTGAAGTCCTGCTACGTTAAAAGTCTTACTTGGAGAAGTATACAGTACCAGACTGTTATGGTACTTTTCATCCAGAGTCATGAAGCTTGTAAATTTGAAGCCAGGATATGTAAAGTCACAATGGATCTCATCATCCATGATCACTACATTGTGCTTTAAGCAGATATCTCCCATTTTCTCCAGTTCTTCTTTTGTCCATACTCTGCCAACAGGGTTGTGAGGATTGCACAGGATAAATACTTTTACATTGTTATCTACGATCTTCTTTTCAAAATCTTCAAAATCAATGGTGTATTTTCCATCTTCATAATGCAGCTGGTTATTTACAAAAATTCTTCCGTTATCTTCGATCACTTCGCGGAATGGATAGTAAACCGGCTGCTGGATCAGAAGCGCATCGCCTTCTTTATGCATTATAATGACTACATCATGTCCGCACACCAGTATGGTGATAACTATACGCTTACCATGATGGAAGTCCACACACTCAGTTATATTGAAGACCATCCCGGAACCTCTTCCGGTGAACTGATCCAGTACTGGGATAAAACAAAGGGAACTATTTCCCAGATCCTTACTAAATTAGAAAAACTGGAACTGATCGAAAAGCGCAAAAAAGACGGAAATGCGAAAAACCTTTATCTATATGTGACAGCAGAAGGTTCCCGTGTCAGTAAGGCACATAAAATGTATGATATCCTGGATATCGCCAAGACTATGTCCCAGCTTCAGAAACAGTGCAGCGCCGAAGAGATCGAGGCATTTTACCATGTGATCTCTGTTTACAACGAAGTCATTAAAAAAGATTTTGAGATCAACAAATCCCCACGCAAACGGACAGACGTAACACCTCTTCCCTGATTTTTTTATATGCTAAATTTATAAAAAGAATGTGCCGTGGCACAAAAAACGCAGAAACCCATCTTTTCGGACCGGTTCCTGCGTTTCTTTCATTCATTTTATACTATTTTGTATTTTATACTATTTTATTCATTTTTGTTCATCTATGATCGCTTACTGAACAGAAACTACCTTATAATCCTTATCTTCTACTGCCTTTGTAAGGACTGCATTATCTACATCCTTCTCTAAGGTTACAACAGCAGTTCCCTTTTCGTGGCTTACTTCTGCGCTCGCTACTCCGTCTAATGCTTCCAGAGCCTTCTTAACAGCTGCCTCGCAGTGTCCGCACATCATTCCCTCAATTTTCATAGTCTTTGTCATTGTTTTGTTCTCCTTTTTTGTTTCTGTATTTATTTCTGCCGCAGCAACTACTGCTCCTGCAGGAGCGGCTGCTTTACGGCGGATCTTCTTATCTTTGCGGCTGTCTTTGATATTTAATAAATTCAGCCTTAATGCATTGGTCACAACGCAGAAGCTGGATAAGCTCATGGCTGCTGCACCAAACATCGGGTTTAACTTCCATCCAAAGATGGGGATCCAGATACCTGCTGCAAGGGGGATACCGATCACATTGTAGAAGAAGGCCCAGAACAGGTTTTCATGGATGTTTCTAAGGGTTCCGCGGCTTAAACGGATGGCTGCGGGCACATCACTTAAGCGGCTCTTTACCAGAACGACATCTGCTGCGTCAATGGCAACGTCTGCACCGGCTCCAATGGCAATACCCATATCCGCTCTTGTGAGAGCAGGGGCATCATTGATACCGTCACCAACCATGGCAACTTTTCCCTGTTCTTTTAACCTGCGGATCACTTCTTCCTTACCATCCGGAAGAACGCCTGCGATGACACGGTCTACGCCGGCCTGGCGGCCAATGGCCTTGGCTGTGCGTTCATTATCACCGGTCAGCATAACTACTTCAATACCCATATTCTGCAGCTCTTTTACTGCCTGTGGGCTGTCTTCTCTGATCACATCGGCAACTGCGATCATACCTGCAAGTATACCATTTTTTAAGAACATAAGAGGTGTTTTTCCCTCTTCTGCCAGTTTTTCTGCCTGGCTTTTTATCTTTTCGGATATCTCCGTCTGGCTCTGTGCAAATTTCAGGCTGCCGCCTTTTACATCCGCATCTCCCACTTTTCCTTCCAGGCCATTTCCCGGAAGTGCCTTAAATTCACTAACCGGGATCTGTTCTGCCTGTTTTTCTGCCCCATAGGCTACGATCGCCTTTGCTAACGGATGCTCGCTCCTGCTTTCCAGTGAATATGCTAATTTTAACAGCTCTTCTTCTGAAGTTCCATCTGCCGCCAGTACATCTGTTACTTTTGGCTCACCACTTGTAATGGTTCCTGTTTTATCTAATGCAACGATCTCAACTTTTCCTGTTTCTTCCAGGGAAACGGCAGTCTTAAAGAGGATACCGTTCTTTGCACCCATACCATTTCCTACCATGATTGCAACCGGTGTTGCAAGTCCCAAAGCACAAGGGCAGCTGATAACCAGAACAGAAATACCTCTTGCAAGGGCAAAACCAACGCTTTCACCTGCGATCAGCCATACAATAACCGTCAGCACTGCAATGGAAATAACAGCAGGAACGAAAATACCGGAAACTTTATCTGCCACTTTTGCGATGGGTGCCTTGGTAGCTGCCGCGTCACTGACCATACGGATGATCTGGGAGAGTGTAGTATCTTCTCCTACGCGGGTAGCTTCACAGCGGATAAAACCGGACTGGTTAATGGTGGCTGCGGAAACACGGTCTCCTGCCTGCTTGTCTACAGGAATACTTTCACCTGTAAGAGCAGCTTCGTTTACAGCGCTGTTTCCTTCTAATACGACACCATCTACCGGTATATTTTCACCAGGGCGGACAACAAATACATCACCGATGCGTACCTGTTCAACAGGTACTTCTGTTTCTTTTCCCTCTTTTTCCACTACGGCAGTCTTTGGTGACAGCTTCATCAGGCTCTTTAAGGCATCTGTAGTCTTTCCTTTGGAACGGGCCTCTAACATTTTTCCGACTGTGATCAGTGTCAGGATCATGGCAGCGGACTCAAAGTAGAATTCATGCATGTAGCCCATCACTGCCTCTGCATCTCCCTGATGTTCAG
>ENA-OQNI01001715-OQNI01001715.1-human-gut-metagenome-genome-assembly--contig:-NODE-1715-length-11715-cov-18.750518_pt1 | contig 11715 bp, 13 predicted proteins | sample MGYA00242627_ERZ504876 | MGnify/ENA primary metagenome ERZ504876 (study PRJEB26092, sample SAMD00036386) | human gut metagenome | host: Homo sapiens | study: EMG produced TPA metagenomics assembly of... | reverse complement strand
AATGACATTAGATTTCGTCCAATGTATCTATGATTTTTTCAAATTGTTTTCGCTTAATCTGAATACGATTACCGTTCACGATAACCCAGCCAGCGTCAATATTTTCTTCGGCTAATTTACGCAATTTCTTTTCGCCAATGCGGAAGTATTTAGACGCTTCTTCAATCGTCAGAGTATATTTTTCCCAGATAGGCACATCAGTATTGTTCATAATCTATGCACCCCCTTTACTGTGTGTCATTTTTTACAAGCAGGCAGACGGCTTTGGAAAGCTCCGTTAGTATCTCAACTATTCCCATTCTTGTGGGCAGAACCGCACCATGCGGACGTATCATTATTCTGTGAGGATAGGTCGTGGCAAAACGACTTTTCCAACAGTCGCTCTCGGATCACTGCGTGGGTCGCTCGCTTTCTTTTGAAAAGGTCGTGGCGTACAGTCCCCGTGGCTCGCTATCTCACAAACGTATCTGTCTGCTTTATTCAGTTGTCAAAGAGCTGTGGCGAAAGCGTGTTGCTTTCATATAAAAGCAGGGGCAGAGCAGGAAAGAGGGGATTGAACAAATCATGCTCTGCGGTTACTGCCTGTTATTCTTCGGTTTCTAACGGAATATCAAAGTCTAAAATCATTTTAATAAGTGCTTCTCTGATACGTCCTTTTAATTCCATGTCTACGACTATGCAGACATTACCGTATCTGTCGTAGAACGGACGCAAACAACATTTTGATATGTACGGGTCATAAAATGACAGTATCTTTTCAATCGAATTTACGTTGCCGTCCACAGCCGACGAAATAAGGTAAAATGACGGGTGTGTATTATTCATCAATTTTCATCTCCTTTAGCATTTTTCTGATTTCATCAAGTGATTTTTTTCTTATGCGAAATGAAGTGGAACGGTCAATGTGCAATAAATCTGCAATTTCTTTATCACTCATTTCCAAGAAATAGTACATAAGCAGATTTTCTCTACTTCGCTCAGAAAGATTTTTTAAAGCTACTGATAGTTCGTCATCAAGGATACGAACCTCAATACCGCACACTTCAAAAGCTGTATAATCGCTTTCATATTCGTCCCAAACAGCCAGCTTTTCAACGACGATTTCTGGTAGTTCACAAAATGATACTTCTTTTTCTTTTCGTCGCTTTAATCCTTGCTGGTAGTCTTTTACGACATGACGGACAACTTTCTTCAAACAACTTTCAAAACGGCATTGAACAGTTTTCTGGAAGTCAGACGGTTTCATCAATCTCACCCCCTTTCCGTTATGACGTGAAAAGTGTTTATCCCTCTTTCCGCACCATATAGGGAATGAAAGGTGTGATTTGTTGCATAAATAGAAAAGAAAATCAAAAAAATTTTTGTACGAAAAAAGCCCGCACAAAACAAATAGTCTGTACGAGCTAAAAAACTGAAATATACAATTACTTTAAGATTACGCTGTGATAGAACTGGTGTGTTGTTTAAAACTTTCCATAGGATAATCTCCTTTAAATCGTATTTGTTAAACTTTTCCTTTAGTCCTTTTTACTATGCAAAAGAAAAGAACTAATAAGCATATATTCACTATTACAAGAATTAGCAATCTCTCTGTATCTATTTCTCCATTTATAATCGGAAATAGATATGATATATTTTCTTCTGTTAAAATTTTAAATTGACAGAAAGACCAATACCCTAACGAAGCCAAGTAACCTATAATGACATTACTTCCGACCTGTGCAAGAAGAAGTCCAAAAAGCCCAAGAAAAGCAGCATACAAAATGGTTATAGACACATATTCTAAAAATGGGAAATTGCAGTTTTGAAGTTGCATAATACTGGCAAATACTGTAACCATAATTGAAATCAGTAGAAAGCTACATATCAGCCGAATGCTTACACTTTTTCTATATGACCATGCTTTCGTATAAACTATCTCTTTTACAGCAACCTCTAATTCTTGTTTGGTTACAGAAATTAGAACAAATATCCCAATCAAAGCCAAAGATTGTCCGAATACATCTGCGGAATGAATGTTATCTAAATTAGAAATTCCTCTTATAACAGGAATAAGGAATATATAAGCAACCGCCAGTAACAAGCTATTTTTAAACGTGAGTGGTAAATCTATTCTTAAAAAATCCAAAATGCTTTTGCAAGTAGAAATCATAATTTAACTTTCCACCTCTTTTCTTGTTATATATTGCAACAGATACACCTACCAATATCAAAGATAAAATCACAAGCAATCCTCTATTCAAACAAATCAAAATAAAATCTTGATTGATAAGTTCTGAACCCCTTAATAAATTATGACGTATCATTAACGTGAATACTTTTGTATCGCCCGATAATGCTGTCATAGAAGTATCAATAAACCACCACGCAAATTGTATTAAAATCGCTATCGGAGTAGATGTTAAAATCGTCAAAAACATTCCTAAGGAAGTAACAATCATTGCTGTTGGCAATAGCCACCAAACAATATATTTCATAAAAGCAAAGACGTCTATTACAATACCAGTATCAGCAGAAAATTCAATCAATGGAATTAACGACTCAAAGCTCAAAACAACTATCGGTATAATCACAGCTACAAGCATTGCCAAATAACGAACCGTAATAAGTTTTGCAGTCCCAACCTGTTTACAGTCAATCAACTCATTCATACGATTTCGTCTATCCTTTAGCCAGAAGATAACTACTAAGAACACGGGATATAAGCCTAACCCCCTTGTCATATAATCACAAAACAATCTTGCAAAAGCAGTAGAAACCTTATCATCATAAATCGTCTTTTCATATTCATTCGTTGCTTCTTCATAGGTCATTTCTGATAGACCGTAGTATTGCAATAAGTTTTCCATAGAATAGCCAGACCCTTTTCCAATGATACTTTCTGCTTTTTTCATAAGTTCTTGAAATTCCTCATAAGAAACTTGAGCTACAAATTGTTTTGTATAATCAGTATTTTCAGTTGGTTGTTCTTCATTTCCCATTTCAAATGTAAAAGTTCCATTTTCACTTTGTGTTCCATTACTGCCAAAATGAATAACATTTCCATTTACAGCAGGGAAATAATCATCTGGAAGATTATTGATCTGCTGTTCATTTAAGCCTGTTATTTCTTTGATTATATTTAAAATCTCTTTTTGCTCATTCTCATTTAAAACTACTTCCTTATAATAGCTAAAAGGATATGTCGCATAGGAATTTGCAAGATATTCCATAATTAGCTTGTCAGTACCACCGCACATAATTTTATCTGGTACTTCTTTATTTTTCATTCCATAGCTTTCTTTATCTTTTTCTGGTTTTTCTAAAATCGAACCACCTGTCAGTTGAGAAGAAATAGATACATCATTTCCTTGTGAACCAGTTATTTCTTTTGTTGTTACACCGTAAAAATTTTCATGCCAACTAAAAAGCAACAGCCCAATAAACAGTACATATACAAAGCTAAAACAAATCTTTTTTAATTCCCTGATAAATAGCATTTATTCCACCCCCTGCTTAAAACTTGATAAAAGATACATATAACTGTCCTCTATCGTAGGTTGACAAGAAACCCAATCCTTTTCTGGAGAAGTGTTTGCTAAAAAACGGCAAGATACATTTATTCCATTTTGATGAATACTGATAATACGGTATTTCTTTTTAAACTGATTTAATTCATTTTGCATAATCGTAGTGGTATAGACCTTTCCAGCTCCAAATTGTAACAAATTCTCTATTTTTCCTTCAAAAATAACAGTTCCAGCAGATAAAACAGCTACTTTAGAGCAAGTGGCTTCAATATCACTTGCTATATGTGTAGATAATAAAATAATTCTTTCCATTGCCAACTCAGAAAGAAGATTGTAGAAGCGTAATCTTTCTTCTGGGTCAAGTCCCGCCGTTGGCTCATCAATAATTAAAATTTGAGGGTTACTTAATAATGCCTGTGCAATACCAAAACGGCGTTTCATACCACCAGATAAATTTTTAAATCGTTTATTTTTCTCTTGCTCTAAATTCACTTGCTTTAAAAGCTCATTGATACGGCTTTTACGAATATCCTTTGGAAGTTCCGCTAAAATTCCAAGATAATCTAAAGCAGAATAAACCGTCATATTAGGATATACAGAAAATTCCTGTGGGAGATAGCCGATTATTTTTCTGATTTCTTTTTTTCTTTTTATATCAATTCCATTGATTTCTACCGTTCCTGTTGACTGTTCCAATAATGTGGCTAATATTCGCATAAGGGTTGTTTTCCCAGCTCCGTTTTCTCCTAATAGACCATACATACCGACAGGGATATGTAATGATATATCCTTTAAGGCACATTGTTTCCCATAATTTTTATTCAAGTGTTCAATCTTAATTTCCATAAAAAAACCTCCTTACATCTTCTGTAAGGAGATTATTTCATATAAAAGTCAATTTTTAGAAAAGTTTTTGATTATTTTTTTATCCGAATGGTAATATTAGCTCCGTGTTCAGCGGTATTATCTAAACACATATCCCCACCCAATTTTTCGCAAAGTATTTTACAAATTGATAAGCCTATACCAAAGTTTCCACCGTTTGTAGACGAGCTAAAAAAGAAAGAAGTTGCAGATTTTAATTCTTCTGTTGTAAACCCTATACCGTCGTCCTGCATGGAAAAATACAAATATTCCTTTTTTTCTTCGATTGAAAAGATAATTTTTTCATGTGAGAAACGAAGTGCGTTATCAAAAATATTCTCTAATATTTTTAATAACATAGCCTTATCTGTTGATATGCAAACAGACTTTGAATAATCTTGTATGACAAACTCTCTGTTTTTCTGTGTTGCTAAGATAGAAAACTCTCTTGTTATGTTGGAAATAAGTTCTTTCAAATTGCAATTCTCTTGTCTAATTTCGATATCCTCTATTTTCTGTATATCTTTCACACACTCTACATATCGCTTTAATCGCTCAACAGCTTCTGCCATATTTTTAATTGTTATCTGTAAAGTATCATTTGAAAGAGTTTCTCTTTCGATTGATTTTTCCAAATAATCAAGATAACCATTGATAACCGTAATCGGTGTTCTTAAATCATGTGAAACAGAAGCAGTCAGAGCTTTTCTTTCTTGTAACATATCCCACATTTTACGATTGCTTATGTAAATCTCATTTTTCATGTTTTCAAATGTATCACATAGCTGTCCTAATTCATCGTTAGAAGTATATGGTATCTGAAAATCTAAATCTTGCTGTGAAATGTGGTACATGCCATTTTTCAGATGTTCAAGTGGTATCTGCAATTTCCATTTGTAATATAATTTAGCTACCATAAAAGAAGCGAATATAATATAAGCTATGGGTAAAGACACCATAAGAATAGTAATACACCAATAATACACTTGATTTTCTTTTGAAAGTTCCCCATGCGTATATTTTTGCGGTACAGCAGTAACCCCATTATTATTTTCCATATTGTTTCTATTTGTATCATCAATGATATAATCTGTGATGATAATAGGTCTAGTATCAAGTATTTCTTGTCGAATGTCTGAACATTTCAATATTGTAGCAATCGAAAGTACACCAACCAGACTAAGCCAAAACACCGCTAATATTAGGAGAGATTTTTTTAATGACATTTTTTGAAAAGTTTCTTTTATTTTTCCCATTTATATCCAACTCCCCAAACCGTAGTAATATATGCTTTATCCGTAAATTCACTAAATTTCAGTCTTATTTTTCGTATATGTTCTTTAATAACAACGCTATCTCCATTGCCGTCAATGCCCCATATACATTCATAAATTTTTTCTCTGTCAAAAACCTGTCCTGCATTTGAAGATAGTAATTGTATAATTTCAAATTCTTTATTTGACAATTCAATTTTGTTTCCTTTGATATAAAGGCTTCTATCCGAATAATCAATAATAAGTTCTTCTGAAAATTTACTTTTCGTCTTATTATGACTTCGCTGTTCACGCCGTAAATGTGCTGAAATCCTTGCCAGCAATTCATTTACAGAAAACGGCTTTGTAATGTAATCGTCGCCACCAGCCATAAGTCCGTTGATTTTATCCTGTTCTGATACTCTGGCAGTAAGAAAAATAATCGGACAAGAGATAAAATCACGAATAGATACACATAAGTCCAAGCCATTCATACCAGCCATATTGATGTCTAACAGAATAATATCTGGCAAGTAAGATAATTTATCTAAAGCCTCTTTCGCATTGTTTGCAATATAGACAGAATATCCCTCAAATTCAAGCTGTAATTTCAGCATATCTAAAATAGACTGTTCATCATCTACAATTAAAATTTTATATTTTTCTTCCAATGGTTTTCACTCCTTATCAACAAGATTAGAAACTTTATATCACATAAAAGTCAACTTTTCGTCAATTTATAATTCTCTATTAAAACTAATTTTAACACAAAATATATAGTTTATCTTCAAATTTAGTGCAACGCAAAAAAGTTACTGTGATCAGCACATCTGAATACAGTAACTTCATTTTTTAGTAGCTTTGATTTTCTTTTATAAGTCTTTCAAAATATTCTCTTTTATTCTCTGGAAGTTGATTTAAAAATTCTTCCAACCATTTTTCTTCTTCTTCCAAAATTCCCTCGTCCTCATAATACTCTGGATATTCTAAATATATTTCATGTTCTCTTTCTTCTCGTTCTTCATCAGCTTGTGCCAAGTCCATATATTTTCCAATAAGAAATTGAAGATATTGACTATACCCAAGAGAACTAACTAAATAAGTAATTCGTCCATAGTCTTTCAATGTCATTTCGCTTTTTCCTGTTAAAAGGTCGTAATCATAAGAAGAACAAACTAATAAAAATTCCTGTTCCTGCATTTCTGCTTTTTTCATCACACACACTCCGTATTTACTAAACTTTTAATTTCTTGCTAATCGTATAAATAAATTCTTCTGGGCTAGGTGTCCTATTTCCAAATAAGCGTTGAAATTCAGCTTGTTTGTCTGGGTCGTCATTATTTCGTGCTTCTTCAATCGCATACTGCATTTCCTCACGAATTTCAGATACCGAACAACCATGTATTTTTGCTACTCTTTTTAGAAGTTCTTTGCTGTCTTTTTTCTTAAATCTTAGCATACAGACTACCCCCTTTTCTTTTGAAATTTCCATAGTATCTAAAAAAATCAACGTAAAGATATATTGTGTAAAATATTCATTTATACAGAGTATTATATTACACTCTGCAAATGGTTACAATATAAAAAAGCAAGAAAGGAGTGGAAACTGTGGAAATTGATTACAAAGCAATCGGACAGCGTATTAAAATTGCACGAATTAAAAAGGGTATAACACAAGAAGCTGTTGCCGACCTTATAGATATTACGCCAGCTCACATGAGTAATGTAGAAACAGGAAAAACAAAAGTCAGTTTACCAACTTTGATTGCGATTGCCAATGCACTTTCTGTATCAGTCGATACTCTTTTATGTGATAATGTGATTGCTTCTAAAATTGTTTTTGAAAAAGAAGCAAAAGATATTTTTTCGGACTGTGATGAATACGAAGTACGTTTTTTAGTAGATTTGATGAAGTCTGCTAAAATAGCGTTCCGTAAAGACAAAGATATACGCAATCAATTTCAAAAATAGCCGTAGCTGTAAGGCACATAAATGTGTATTACAGACTACGGTCTTTTTATGTCGGTTATCCCACAATCTTCCAGTTACTATCCTTATGTAGCACAAGCTCATACTGCGATACCTGCGTCGCCTTTGTCTGATTATCAAGGAACTTCACAGCCACTTTGACTTTCACATTGTCCCCGTCCTTTGTAAATACTGGGTTTACCAATTCAGAATACAGATAGTCCCTGCCGATAGGTTCAAGCACATTTCCAGATACATAATAGGCAAGCTCTTTTTCTGTGGCTGTTGGGTAGAGTTTAAAGAATGTTTCCAGAAATGCGGTAGCTTCATTTGCGGTGTCAGCGTCCACGCTTGCGTCTGCTTCTGGTGTCTTAGGCTCATAGTCTGATTTTTCGATTGCTGGTGCAAGGGTAGGGTTCTGAACGATTACCATATCCCCGTCAGCGTCCACATGGACTTTTACGGTATAGGTTGCCTTGACCGCTGTTGTCTGTTCGCCCTCTTTTATCTGCTGATCTACTTCGTAGGTAGCAGAAAAAGTGTCCGTTCCCGACTGTTCGATACTCCATACAATCACATCTGTTACCGTGGAACTGGTCGGTATATCGGTTCTAATGGTATCCACATTCAAGTCCTGCAATTCTTTTGTCAGATAAACGCTGATTGCCTGTGTCCTTGCTTCGATAGCTTCTTTGCTGTTACTCCATGTATAATAGGACTTTGCAAAGTTCTTCACGAAATTTTCAATCCCGTTGGTGTCCTGCAAGCGAAGTTCAATGATTTCTTTTTCATGGGTCGTGTGCTGGTCGATAGCGGTAAAGTTCTTATACACCCCAAAGCTCACACTTGCGATAAGCACCACCCACAACGCAATCACGGTTTTCTTATGTGTGCCTACTTTGACAGTACGCACCTTTTTTTCTTTGACATTTTCTGTTGGTTTCTTATTGTTTTTAAACATATTTTCAAGTCCTTTCTATTGTTTTACTCGTCCTGCACCGATTAAGTGCTGTTGCCAGTAACTACTATTCAAATCTGCATATCCTATCGGGTCGCCTGCATGGTACATCTGGTTATTTCCTACATAGATACCGACGTGGGTTACATACGAACCAGCGTTATAGGTAGAATGGAAAAAGACCAAGTCCCCAGCCTTTGCCTGCGAGAGTGGAAGATGTTGGGTAGCGTCATACTGGGCTTGTGCCGTTCTCGGTAAGGAGATACCAGTTTTTCCGTAGCACCATTGCGTCAATCCCGAACAGTCAAAAGAAGTGTTGGGATTGCTACCGCCATACACATATTTCCAGCCTTGATATTTCAACGCTTCATTCATTACCTTTTGTGCCAGTTCCCCCGATACCTGCGGAACAGTTAAATACTGATTGACTAATTCGACGTAAAATTGATTGCCATAGCTGTACCGCCAGCCCCCGTTCTTCGCAACAGCTATCGGGTTGGTGTAGGTTACTTTTTTTCCACCCGATTTCTCACGGGCGAAGCTCTCTGCAAGATTGTATGTATGTTTCTTTCCTTTTCCTGCCACATATCCCACATAGCCACCGCCATAGTTATAGGACTGTATCGCTACATTCAAATCGTCGATACCTTGATTTTTGCAGGAAGAAAGCAGGGACGCAAAATATTTACACCCCTGCTTGATTGAGCTTTCCGTATCTAAAGAGTTGGGCGGTAGTCCCAGACTTTCGCTGGACTGCATGACATCTTCTGCCGTACCGCCACTTTCTACTTGAATGATAGCAAGTAACACATTGACATACTCGGAGATACCGTTTTCTCTAGCGTATTTTTCCACCATAGGCTGATGTTTCAAAACTTCTGCGGATAGGTTCATACCCGTAATGCCAGAAGAAAAGTTGCTATTCTCGTCGTCGCTGTCCGCACTAATCAAGACACCAAAGAAAAGAACTACGGAAAAGAGGATAGGAAACAGACTGCCAATGATAGCGATATGTTTCAGTTTCATTTTTTCTTCTGTCCTTTCTTCGTTACAAGGTTACGGTTCTTCTCTGTGGTCTGCGTTTGCTGAACCTTTGTCCTGCGGTCTTTGGTGTCATTCTGGCGTGTTTCCTGCGATACCATTTTTTCTACATTCCTATGGTTTATCTGGGTCGCTTTCCTATCAGAAGCACCAGAAGATAACGGACGCTCTTTAATAACATTTGTCTTGACTGGCTCACTACCTTTAGAAGTCGGAGCTGTGGCAGGGCGTTTGACTTCCTGCATTTTTTCAGCACTCGGTTTTGGAATGGTTGAAGCTGTGGCTGGTCGCTCATGGGGACGGGTAGCTCCCGTTGTCGCTGATCCGTCAGCCTTTCGCTGTGCCTGCTTTGCTTCTTGTGCTTTTTGAAGTTCCATACGCTTGTCAGCGATATTCTGTCTATACTGTTGCTGTTTTTCTAAACGTCCCGATTGTCGTTCTTTCTGTTCCTGCACCATGCCACGCTTGAAGTCGGATACGCTGGACTTTGCCTTTTCCTTTGCGGAATACACCGCATAAGCGGTCTGTGTCGGCATATCCTTGATGTTCTCTTTGACAGCGTTTGCCTTGTCTTTCACTTTATTTTTCGTATCTAAGACAGCACCCACCTTTGAGCCTGCCTTACTGCCCATAGAAGTATTGTTACGCTGTGGCTGTGTGTTGGTACGGTTTCGCTTATTTTCTGTATTAGAAGATAAAAGAGAACCTGCCATAGCCCCCGTTCCAGCTCCAACCATACTTCCATGACTAACAGCCCTTGCCATGCGTCGCTCCATACGCCTAGCCCGATGTCGCATAAACAGATACGGTCTGCGGAAAATTCTTCGTCCCATGCTTTGACTGTCGCCAGCATTAAGAGAGAACATACTCATCAAGTCACCTAACTTCATATAGATACCAGCGAAACATACTATCTGTAAGAATGCCACCATAAAGAACGGGTAGTCTGTGGAAATGTTATAAAACATACTGGAAATACTGAATGCAACCGTTACAATGAGCGTGATTCCTGCCCGTGTCATAATGGTATTAAACACCCTTACGATTGCCTGCTTTGCCATGCTTTCATAGCTCGGTATCATGGAAAGTAAAAAGCTGATAGGCAAAAACATTGCAAAGATAATAAAAAGTATCTGGCTGAACAACATCATGCCCGTAAGCAAGAATACAAATATCGTGATACCTAAGTTAAAGAACAAGAGGAAAAACACCATACCTAAACGGTTTACCACCTGCGGTATCGTCAGATTGTTGTTGTCGTTGTCCTCAATTTCTGTTTTCACGACTTCTTCTCTGGTCTTTCCGTCCTCGTCCTCTGGGCTTGCCGATACCAGAGCTTCAACACGGTCTGTCCCGATTTCCTCTGCGTTGCTGTTGCCGAATTGTAGAAGTAGCCACGGCTGTTGTACTTGAATAGAAAATAGGCTGTCCCGTATCAAGTCCACGCTGTCCTTGCCCTCGCTGTCAGAATTGGGGAGCATGATTTTTGTTCCCAAGTCCAAAGAAGCGGTACTGATGTCTGATGAAAATTCATTTATCTTCTTGATGTAGTCGGGAGCATAGGCAATAAAAGAAGCGGACAGCACGAACACCACCACAAAGTTGATAACGGCGTGAAGTGCCTTGCTGGTTTCCCGTTTTATCAGTCCCGTATAGGCAACATACATTCCCACCACTAAGATAATAAGAAGCAGAAAACCAACATAGAAGCCCGTAGAAGAAAAGCCGTTCTCGGTAACGCCTGCAAGGGTCTGTATGCTTTTTCCGATACTGTCTGCCATATCATTGATGAAGTCCAGCTTATAGGCTTCCTGCACCACATAGCCCGTAGCATTGCTTAAATAAAGGCTTATCGTCCAGACAAAGTTAGTAATGCAGTAAAGTCCGTACTGCACCGATTTTCCGATACCGTCCAGCCAGTTCCACGGAAGCCACGACCAGCTATTATCTACATAAAAATCAAGCTGGTAGTTGGAAAGTGGATATTTGGAATACAGATTTTCTGCGTTTATGGTATCGTCCACAAGCCCCGTCGCATGAGCCACCGTCCCCAGAAGTGAAAGCAGGATAAGGGAGAGTGCCACCACGAACAGAGCCATTTTGAGAACGTGGAAAATCTTCT
>ENA-OQNI01001704-OQNI01001704.1-human-gut-metagenome-genome-assembly--contig:-NODE-1704-length-11822-cov-2.733048_pt1 | contig 11822 bp, 16 predicted proteins | sample MGYA00242627_ERZ504876 | MGnify/ENA primary metagenome ERZ504876 (study PRJEB26092, sample SAMD00036386) | human gut metagenome | host: Homo sapiens | study: EMG produced TPA metagenomics assembly of... | reverse complement strand
TGATATCCGCAGAATCTGCTACTTCCTTACTATGTGTTACAACTATTACACATTTATTTCTATCTTTAGCTAATGTCTTTAATATATTAATTATTTCTCCAGCAGTAACACTGTCTAGATTACCAGTCGGTAGGTTCATTTTAGTAGTATAATAATTTCTGTTGTTTTACTCAAAAATTTCGCATGATACGCCGATTTCTAAAATTCAAGCACGTTCATAAATCCATTATAACACAAGGACGACACCCATTTCCGGATGTCGTCCTCTTTTTATGTCCTTATGCTCTTATAACTGCTCAAACTGTACATGTTCGGATTCTCCGGAGAGGAACAAATCCCCGATTGTCTTGACCATCTTCTTTCCGTCTACGACATGAATCTCTTTCACATAATACGACTGTCCTCTGATAGCACGACCGCAGATATTGTCATCGCCCCACGCTGCTGAACATCTGATATTAAGTGAACCGTCGCAAATGACCGTTACTCTCATTTTGCCCTGTGGAATGATGATTCCTCCCTGCTGCCCCTCCGTGTTCTTGTCCTGCTCTGTATTCGCCTTGTTTTCGCCGTTTTCCTGTTCATTCGGTGTATTTGTTGCCTTGTCCTCGTTTGAGGTGTTTTCTCTGTCCTCTGCGTTCTCTTGGGTTGTCATTTCCTTTAACGTCTCTGCGTCTACCGTTCCGGTCTTGTTTCCGTCCGCATCGTATGTGTTGATACTGCCATCCGGATTCGTCTGCAATGCCCCCTCCGGAATAGTATCGGTAAGTGAACCGATATTTTTTCCTGTTTCATCCCACACGACAAAACTTTCGTCCTTTGCTGCTGCCCGCAACGCTCCCTCAATGGTCTTGTACTCTTTGCACTCTTCTTTTTTAAACTCTGTTCCTTTTCCTAAATAATATTTCATGATCGCCCCTCCTATTTCCTCAAATATTTACTTGATACAAAACCTTTGATTCCGTTGTAAACAATATATAACCATTTTGTACCGGACACGCTTGTATAATATCCGTAGCACTGAACCTTTGCATCTTTCGGCATTTCCGCAAGAATTTTCTTCGACGTTCCCGCTCCTGCTCTCAAATTCAATGCCGATGCAGTGACCTTATACGTTCCGGACAATGCCTTGCTGAAACTCTTTGCGGATTCTACTTTCACATTTCCTCCGGATGCCGTGTTATTTTTACCGGAATAAATGCTTTCAAGTTTCTCTTTTGACTTTTCTCCGAAATACCCATCAACTTTCAATCCATTCTCTTTTTGGAACTTCTTGACCGCTGCAAGTGTATCATTTCCGAAACTTCCATCTGCCCCACTACTACCGCAGGAATATCCGCACGCAATCAACTTTTTCTGCATGTCCTTGACTTCCGCTCCGCTATCGCCTTTTGACAGATATCCTTTTGATGAATCGTCTCCGGATGATTTTGAACCATTTGTCAGATTCGTCGCCACATGTGCCGATTCATTCAGCACAATATCACCTCGCAAGAGGTATGCGTCTGATGTTAGGTACTTTTTATCTGTAAGCACCTCGAAACCTGCTGCCTTGAATGCAGCTTTCATATTTCCCGTGTATATATAAATACTTACATTTTTTAACTTTTCAATTCCTAACCTATACCCTACCGCTTTCACGATAGCTGCAACTCCTGAACTGCAATCCGCCTCACATGCGATTGTGATTTTCGCAGGGTCGTAATTGCTCGCTTTTAAATGTTCCCAAAACGTAAGCCTCTGCAACTGATCGTAACCGACAAAATTATTCTTTGCTGCTGCCTCTGCCATGTCTGCAATCATTTCACGAACATCTGCATCCGGATGTCGCAAAACACAATTCCACGGTCTGTTGTACCAACTTCTTATAGTCCATTCTCCGCCCGTTTGATCTCCTGCTTTTCCTCCGCTATATTTATTTCTTTCATCATGTCCACAATTTGAAATACTCATGCTCAATCCTCCGTCTCTTCATCATCTATCATTTTCCCCATGATGTTCGGAAACCGTTTTGATATTGCATACATGAAAATTAATGCTAAAATCAAAATCGGAATCGCACACCATAAAATCGCACATCCAAAAGCAATAATTGTTCCGATGCACATTGTCACAACTGTACCCGCTGCACTTTCTTCTCGTGAATCATCATCCGAATACAATTCATTTTCTTTGTCCTCTGCTTTACATATATACACAAAGAATAATATCACCCCGATAAATGTGACCAACGCTCCTATTGCGTATATAATGCAAAACGTTCGGATATTCTCGACGATAAGTGAAAGCATATCACTCACCATCCCCTTTTATATCTCCTATCACAAGTTCTTGCACAGCTTTGTTGGTTTTAAGCATTGCCCTCATTTGTTCAAGAGCCTCGTCAACCATCATACTGAACATTTCAAAAGTAATGATTTTCGCAAGCCAGTCGAAACGCTGAACGAACATATCATACACATATCTGAGTTTGAGTTGTCCCGTTCCTGCTCCCAGTTCTTTTTCCGCTTTTGTCACTGCGTACAATAGCCATTCCTTAACTTTATTCAACTGCTTGTCCGACGGCATCTTCGCAAAAGTATAAATTGCGTAACCGATTGAGCCTCCCACTGCTACCATTGCAATGATAATGAACCAATTTTCTGTAATGAAATTCATCCTTGTACCTCCTCCATACTCGCATCCGGTTCATTATCGCATTGCTTTTCTTCCGATTTTTCTCTGCTTTTTGTCACTGTTTTCACGGATTTAATAAGTGCCAACGCACCGCCCTCAACTGATAGAAACTGAAAAACATTTTCTATTAATGTTGACGGTTCTGACCCTACCCGTATAAACACAATAGTCATTATGATTGTAAAGATAAATGCTGCAAGAATCATCGTTATAACAATGCGATTCATGAAACGACCGGAAATTTTGTTTTTTGCTTTTTCTCTCTTCCGTTCCATCTGTTTTATTTTTTTCATATGTCGGATTCGTCTGCGACGTTCCTGTTTCGACATTCTCATTTTTCTTTCCTCCACCCGTGAGGTTGATTCTTGCCTGTCCCCCTCCTGTTATTGTTCGACATGCGTTATCCTGTCAAGTCTCTTGTGACATGATTTAACTGACTGTTCAGCATTTGCGATACGTTCCCGCAGATTTCCAATATCTTCTCTATTCTGCCTACTTTCACGCTTAATGTCTTTGATGTCATCCGCAATGCTTTCCAGTTTCACCATCATCATTGTGCTTTTTTGTGTCTGTCCCTCTGTTTCCTCGGCGATGTCTTTCCTTTCATTACGCCTTTTTGTTGACATTCCGAAAAAGATTGCAAACGCTACGGAAATTCCGGACAGTAACAGTGATACCTCAATCGTCAATTACTACTCCTTTCCGAACAACGCCTCAATGTCGTCGACATCTGCATATCTCCTTGAATGGTATTCTATAACATCAAGTTCCCTCTCTGTCTCTTCTACCTTTTTCCGGAGTTCTGCTTTGATTGCCTCCTCGATTTTTGACTGTTCAATTATTTCTTGTTGTCTTTTCACGATGTCCGATAGAACATTTGTCACCTCGCACATCCGTGATATTATTTCAAGCGTACTCATGCCAGTTCGCCACCGGAGTATTTTTCTCCTGTGATATATTCATATTCGTCCGCTGAAATGCTACCCTTTTTTACTCTTTCCGTGATCTGCTCTTTTGTGAGTGTTTTTTTGTTGTATAATCTCTTTAAACTTTCCACAAGCATTTTCATTAGATAATCCCCTCCTCGATTAATTGCTGTGTATATTCATCAATCACCGCATCTTTTTGAAACTGTGTCACCGATTCTACGATTCCTGATGTATTCTCTTCAACGACTGTTTTCATAATAATCATATTCTCGTATTCCTCGACCGTCATTTCTTTTTCTTCATACTGCCATTCTGTTACTGTCTGCGTCTTTCCCTCGCTGTCCTCAACCTCTTTTTCTACCTGCTCAATGTTTCTACGCAGATAAACCGTCCACGGTGACGATGCCCTGTCTATCTCCTCCGGACGTTCCGGCTGTGTTCCTGTCACCTTTTTCCATTCTGTCATGTTTTTCATTCTCCTTTCTGCTATGTTTTGAAACTATCCTTTTGAGTTTCTTGACATTGATTTTCGGTTTGATGTAATCAATGTAATAGTTGTATGTGTCTGTGTGTTTAAACAATCCCATGTACGACAGCATCACCGATGCGTTATACCATGAGATTTTATCCTGTTTTGATATGTGGTTCGCCTTTCGTCTCGCACTCTCAATATTTGATTTCCGGATGGTCGTCCGGTCGTTGTGAAATTGGAATCCCATAAAATCAAGCATACGACCCTTTGTGACCTGTTTTCCGTTTTTGTCAAACACTGGTTTTCCATTCTCTATCAACGGATATTCAAATCTAAACACCTGCCAGTCGCCTTTTATCTCAAGATCAAGATTCTCATTCAGATATGTCTCGATCGCCTTATGCATCTTATGCAGTTTCTTTTTACTTTTTCCCAGTATCACCATGTCGTCCATGTATCGCATGTAATGTTCCGCACGGAGTTCCTCTTTGATGTAGTGGTCAAATGCTTTCAAATAAAAATTTCCGTACCATTGCGATGTGAAATATCCCAACGGAACGCCTTTTCGTATCTCCTCAATGATTTCTTTCAGTTCCTTGAACATCACCTCTGTGATGCCGATTTTCCTCAATACCTCCAACGCTCCGGAGATGTCGTCAAATGCTATGCATCCGACAAGCGTCTTTGTCTGCTCTGCATCTATCTCAACTCCTGCATCTATCAGAATCTTTGCAACAAGTGCTATTTTGTCATGTTCAATCAATATGCAGAGTAATCTATAAAACCGTTTATCCCGAATTACTGCTTTGAGTTTTCGTTTGAGGATTCTCCGGTTTATGCTTTCAAAGAAATGGTGAACATCCATCTTGAGAACAAAGAATTTCTTTCCGTCATATGAATCAAGCCATTTCCGCATGTACTTTTTCCCGTAATGAACACCCCTGTCCGGAATGCTCCCGCAGGAAAACTCATACAGTCCGTTCATTACAATCCATTTGAACTGACCTATTGCACAATGGTGAACAACCTGCTCATATTTGTAATGTGGCTTTAATATCCGTCGTGTTTTCTTGTTACTACTTTCGTTTATGATGCTCGGTTTGTGGTAGTCCGGAACGAATAACTCCTCTGTCAACATCTTTTTCAAGAGTTCCTTGTGTTTATCGAGATTTTCCAATACCTCCTGCACATCATTTCTGTTCTTTTTCTTCTTTGATGCATTTATAAAGCACTGCTTTATGTAGTCGTCTTGCAACATTGGTTCATATAGGTTGTTGTAACTTCTCATATAATATTTTCTTATCTCCTATCGGTTTTTGTGCTTATGCTTACTCAACCGACCCTATATCCGGAATAATTTTCGCCTTGTGGCGTGGGATATAGGCTGCATTTGATTAAACACTCCGATATTGTAAAGAAATTGGACGCACCGATGTTCCAGTTCGCATTACCCGCAGAATTGTTCAAATTCAAGTAATCCGCACCGCAGTTCTCGCCATTGTTACAGTTACCGCCGACAAGAGCGACCGCAGGGAGCAGGAACACCGCCCGACACCGCACCCTATATCCCTATATTCATTTTTTTAACGACCACACCGCCTAACGGCGGGAATAGCGGAGGCGTTCCCCCTCCGTTCCTCCCCCTGCTGCTTACGCAGCGATAGGCTGTTCTAAGAAAACGGACGCACCGATGCACCAGCTCGCATCACCCGCAGAAGCGTTCAAAACCAAGGAATCCGCACCGCAGCGCCCGCCATTGCCACAGTCACCGCCGACAAGAGCGACCGCAGTTATTGAATCATTCCACCAAAAATAATCACATGTGTATGTGCTGGCACTACCACCTGTCGAATTGGCGATTCGTCCAAATCTGCTTGATTTTGTCCCTTTCTGATAACCGCTACCCGAACCCGTAAATTTTATACCGACTTTCTCAAAATCTTTTCCGGTTAAATTGTACGGCGGTGTCATCTTCGCAAGAATTTCTCCACCTACCATCAATAGACCGTTTATTCTATCCCAACGATTCCCCCACCATTTTTCAATGTAAAATACTTTGACCTCGTGGGTTGTGTCATTGTAGCCGAAAAACTGCCCTTTATTCTTTAACGTTCCAGTTTCAAGGTGTCCATAATTCTGTGACGCATCGTTCACATATCCGGATGTCTGTCCCTGTCCGAATGCTGCCTGTGAGTTATCTGTCTTTGACATGATCTTGAGCATACAATTTAATAAGTTTCTCTTGCTCCATGAGCCGATATTCCATCCTGCACCGTTCGCCTTTGCCCTCGCAATCTCTGTTGATGCATTCGTGTTGTACATAAGCGTCTGTCCCGCAAGAGAACGAATGCGTGTTCCATCATACGAACCTCCGAACATCGGATAATATAACTTGTCTGCATGTGACCCGTCCTCTCTCACATATGCATCGTCATTGTATGATTCATCATACTGCACATTTGAAATTATCATGTATTCATAGTTTCCGATTTCAAATTGTGAGAGCCAAATTTTCCCCTTGTCACCACTGCCGTCAAATACGCTCATTGCATTTCCTCCGTATGCCGTGTTTCCGACATCGGATGCCGTTTCTCCATCCGCTTTCTTTGTGTGATCGTTCGGGTCGAGTTTATAATCTTCTGTACCATCATATCTTACCATTGCCGGATAATTGTTCTTTACGAAAAAGACGTCTCCCCAGTCCCCAAAATCGAACCGTCCGGCAGAGTAATTCATCGTAGCGGGTGTCATTCCCGCTGCATCAAAAAGATATGTGCAACGTGTCGCCGGATTGCTGTCATTTTTATTGATTTTCAATCCGTAACGCTTTGCTCCTTTTGCTTTTACATCCTCCCCGACTGCTGCCAGTATTGCGTTTGTGTTCGCATAGGTGCGGTCGAGTGTTTCTTTGTCTGCTACTTTTACAATTACATCTCCACTTGCCATGTGTTAAGCCTCCCTTACAACAATATTTCCGTCGGTCATTCCAATCTCACACGCTTTCCCCGTGACAGAATCAATCACGACATTCCGTCCGGCAGCTAAACCATCACACGCCTTTGCTGCCTGTTCTGCTTTGTTTGCTGCTGATTCCGCTTTTTTGACCGCTGCATCTACTTTCGCCTCCGTCTCTGACTGCGTTTCCACATCTCTTACCTGTGACGCTATAACATAGCCATATCCCGCCATTTTGTAATATTCCTTACCTTTTTTCGATGTCACCTTTGTCGTTTCGACCGTGACCTCTTCTCCGTAAGATATTGAACCGCAAACTCTTCCGTTTTCGTCCGGCTCACTTCTAATTCTCAATACACCTTTAAAATTCGATTTCACTTTCTTGTAAGTCATGCTCAAGCCTCCCTTATCGTCAATATTCCATCCTCTACTGTGAGGACACACGTTTTCTTTGTCACGGTGTCAACCATAGTGTTTAGACCGTCCACAATTCCCTCACATGCTTTCGCTGCTGCGTTTGCTGTTGTTGCTGCATCATTCGCAGTCTTTGCTGCACCATTTGCACTGTTTGCTGCCTCAGTCATGTTTCTACTAAAATCGTTCACTGTATTCATATAACCCTGTGTCAATTTTAGTATTTCCTCATAACGTGCATTATTGACGATAATCGGCAAATCAAAGAATTTGTTTTTACCATCTCCCTGTCTAATTTGATAGTGACCGGATTCGTCAATCTCAACTCCGATTTCTCTTTCCTTTAGGATCAAAGTTCCCTCAACCGCTTTCCAGTCTGCCGTTGTTCCGGTGCATGGTCTGATTGCTGCCATTGTTCAACCTCCTTTGCTCCGTGATTATGGAATATATCACACAATCACGCCTTTGTGTCTATTTCTTCCTTTGTTTCCAGTATCATGGAATTATACTGCTAATTTTCGAGATGTCGGCGTTCCCCCATCAAACTCAACGCCCTCATTCACATTTCTAACCTGCGGAGTCGCTCCATCAATGAAAATCGGTGTCACCGTTCGCAGATGTGGTGTTTCTCCGTCACAATCAAGGTACATGCTCGAATATAACGCCTCTGCACGATTAAAATAATCTTGTACACTCTCAAGAATTTTCTCTGCTGATGCAAGCAAAGAATTTTGAATCGTGTCATTAATTTCCTGTTTATCCTGCTCAACCTGTTTTTTTGCCTCTTCTACAACCGTCTGCATCTGAGACACTTCTTGGCGGATTTGCGTCGCTGTGTTTAGCGTTGCCTCCAACTGTTCTTGATTCTGCAAAGCATCCTCTGCACGGTCTGTTACTTCTTTACAATCTTTTGTCGCCTGTTTAGATGCCTCTGTCGCACCATTGGCATTTTCGATCGCTTGCGTGGTATCCTGCTGCCTCTGTTGCTCCTGTTGGATGCGAGTATTTTCATTTTTTTGTCTTTCGCCCTCTGCTGTCTCTCTCTCATTTTCTGCCTTTACTCTCTCATTTTCTGCCTTTACCCTTGCGGATTCTGCTTTCTTTACTTCCCCGTTTGTGTCATTTATATCTTTTATGTGTCCTGCGATTCTATTCTCAAGGTCTGTAAACTCATTCGATGAAAGAATTGCATTTTCATTCCTCTGCGACTTTTCAATTTCCATTGTGAACGATGCAGAGGTGATTATCTGTGTATCATCGCTTGTCCGAATTTCGATGTCACAATACGCCGTTCCGGATGCTGCAAGTGCTTGATTCGTCAATTCTATTGTCACATCTGAGCCGGAATATGTGCATGTATTATATACATGTTTCCCGTCCGGTTTTGCGATATTTATTACCACTCTCGCCCCCATCGGGATTGTATATGGTTCTCCGTTGTTTAAAAGTTTTGCAATTATGAATCGTGTTGCCTTATCTCCTTGTTTCGCTGACACTAAATATCTTTTTGTGTCTCCGGACATCTCAAGATTTATATTCGTTGTCAATTTCGTCAATGTTGCCACGCACTCACCTCCTCTCACATCTTAGCCTTTATTCTTCCGGATTCTTCGTCTGCTCCTCCTGCTCCGGATTTTCTGATTCATCCCTCAATACTTTCTTTGCTGCCTCCTGTGCTTTTTTTACCTCTTCGTTTTTTTCTCGCAGCATTGCATTTGTTGCATTTATGAGTTCGATTTTCCCCTCGCTGCGAACCTCTGTAAGAACAGAAGATAAAACGCCATCTACAACGCAAGGCGGTAACTCATATTGTCTTTGTATTTTTTCAAGTGCGTTCAATATTTCTCCTTTTGCACATTCAATTTTTACTGCGATCGGTAACTCCACTTTTACACCCTCCTAATTCACTTTTAATGTTGCAATTACTATATCTAATTTTTCATTTATACTTTCGAGCAATTCTCTGTCGCTCATTTCCCCCTCTGCGTACTCCCTCACCTGCTGTTCGCTTTCCATAACCGTTCCCGTTTTTTCATCCTTTTTTCCTATTGGTATTTCAAACGTTTTCTCTTTCTCTTCTTCTGGAACTTCTATTTCTGTTTTCATCTCGCCGATATCTTGTGTATTAACTACCATGCATTCTTTCTCCTATTTTCCATAATATGTCAAGTCTGTTAAAATCCCGTTTTTAAATTCCATTTTGCCGTTACTTCCCCATCTTGCCACTGTTCCATCCTTATTCATTTCTAGCACTTGAACAAAATTCATCGTTGCCGTTATTCCACCATTTTCCCATGATACATTTTTAATCTTGTAATAATGCATATCTATATCGCAACCCAAATGTATTCCGTATGTGACATATATGCTATTCGCTCGTGAAAACGTCAACATTGGTGTATATGATGTTGCTCCCTCTGTCCTTTCTTGAGAAAACGTCATGAATTTCCCGTTGTATTCTAAATCGAACACCAAACCTTTGTGTGAACTATTCCCCGCCCACTGATTTGTTCCTATTTTCCCGACATAGTATCCATCACGATAAAAATGTTCTCCGGAATAATTAAAAACTGCTCGTTTTTTACTCTGATCTACCGAACCGTCATACATCGAAATTCCACCATTTTCAAACTGTATATAGTTGCTGTTGTTGTTCCATGCTACACGGACATAATAGGCATTCTGTGATATTTTTGTACCAAACTCCGAATTGTTTACTTTCTTATTCACTTCGGTTGTAAGTGCATCCGTTTTTACTTTTATTGCTGCATTCATTTCCGTTGTCGTTGAATAGTTTTCTAACTTCTCCGATACTCCAATCTCAACTCCCTCAACCGCCAAATCTATGAACGACTTCGTTTCCTTTGTCGTCGAATAGTTAGACATTGCAGCTTTTGTTTGATACACCTGCGACACTTCCAGTTCTATCTCACCTTTTGAAATGTTTATCAATGCGTCCGTCTCTGTTTTGTCGTAATATCTTTCAAGAGTGTGTAGCACTCCCATTTCGACCTCTTCCTTTGACGCTGTGATTTTTGTTTCCATCTCTTCTGTGGTTGAATAATTTTCAAGAACTTTTTTTGTTGTTTTATTTGAAATAGAGACAGCCTCTTCTTTCGCTGATTCTGTCTCCTCTTGTTGTATCTGTGCAAATGTCTTTCTTGCATTGGAAATCTCAACTGTGTTCTTTTTCGGTGTTTCCGGATATTCTGTGATTTTAACAATCCTTTGTTTTTCTCTCGTCCCCATTTTCTTTGACACAAGTGTAACCGTGTCTCCGATTCCATACGAAAGAATATCCTTGTATTTCTCTGATGCTTTCGCAAGGTCAACCACTTCTGCGGTGTACGCTTTGTATGGTTTCGACATCTCCTCAATCTTTGCTGTCGCATCCTCAATCAAACTTGTAGTGTTGGTGTATCTTTCATCTTTCCAAACATACGCCTTTATTTTTGAACTGTACTGAAAATTGTCGATGTAGTCTTTTCCAATCAACCATTCCGGTGTGATTCCGTCCTTGCCTATCGGATAGATTCTTGTATAGAACTCGTATGTGTCCGACTTCAACGATATTTTCCGTAGGTTCAATCCCTCCATGAAATAACATCCTTTGTCACTCCCTATTCGATCATATATGTCGATAGTCTTTGTCAGTGAATGGATGATGCACTCACAGCGATATGTCTTGAGGCACTTTTGCAGGACATCCCATGCCGTGACACTTTCCTGCTCATCAATGGTTCTTTTCTTTTTTACTGTGCATATTCCAACATGCCACCCCGTACCATCGAACGCAAACTCAAGACATGCTTTGATTGTCTGTTCCTGTGATTCAAACCCATACGGAAACGCCGTTCCCTCCAACTCCTCTACATTGAGAATTGCTGTGTATTTGTTGAATTGTTCTCCCTTTTCAACTGCTTTTATAACATATTCGTCTGTTTTTGTGCGTATATAATACTCTTCTTTTAACAGATCGACCAACGTTCCTGCTGCCGGATAACTGAATGTCAACTCTTTGTCTCCGGAATCCAATGTCGTGGTGATTCCCCTATCCTTGAATCCGGACAATGTTCCGATTCTTTTCTTTTTGTCATCAAATATCTGCAATGCTCTCACCTCCTAAATCCACATAGGCGTGTATCTGATCGTCACTCTCGCCTTTGTATCAGAGAATGTGAGTGCTGTTTCCCCAGTCTTTAAAACTGGAAATGTCCACATGTTCACCTTGTCAAATGCATTTACTCCGTCGATTGTCACAAGTCCGGTCTTTGCATCTATCACAACTGTCTTTCCTGCTGCCAAACTTTCAATGATGATGTCATCATTTCCCAGTCCTTTGATTTTATAATTTGTCAATGTACTCTTTGCATACA
>ENA-OQNI01001698-OQNI01001698.1-human-gut-metagenome-genome-assembly--contig:-NODE-1698-length-11854-cov-2.669225_pt1 | contig 11854 bp, 8 predicted proteins | sample MGYA00242627_ERZ504876 | MGnify/ENA primary metagenome ERZ504876 (study PRJEB26092, sample SAMD00036386) | human gut metagenome | host: Homo sapiens | study: EMG produced TPA metagenomics assembly of... | reverse complement strand
TTTAGGAGGTTTACTATGAAAAAGAAATTCATAGCACTATTATTAGTTGTATCTAGCATCGCTGTAAGTACAAATTTAACTTCAGCCAACGAAGTCAATCTAGTCAAAGAAGAAACTGTTGTAGAAAAAGAAAACAAAGAACCAGTAATTGTGTTGAGAAGAGAATCCGATTGGGGTGAAGAAAATTATGGAAATTGGAAAGAAATAGCAAAACACCCTGAAAATTACAAAAAAGTAACAGCTTGTATGTTAAAAAACATGGCACTTTTGGGAATAGACTTTTCTGTTCAAGAAGTGTTAGGAATGTTAGCTACAGGTTCAGCAATATATTATTTAGGAATTAAAGCTGTTATAGCTTTAGGCTCATGCTTATTTGGGTAAATTAATATGGACTATTTAATTTTAAAAAGAATATGTATTATCTGTATAACATTATTTCTAGCATTTATAATCAGAAAAAAAAATAATATTAAAAATATCTATATTAAATACTTAATTTTTTCAATATTTTGTTTTACAATTAATTATTTTGGTAAATTTATGACTTTAAAATCATTAATTATATATTATATATACTCTACCGTTCTGTTTTTCGCTGTTAGATATATATGTGAAAGGTCAAGTAAAAATGAAAAGAATAAAGGAAGATAATTAAAACTTTTAATACTATATTAGTTTGCTTTTTATTTTTATTTTGTATTTCAAGTTGAAAAAATCACGAAACACAAAATACTCAACAAAATCAAAAAGAAAATTTATATATACAATCAGCTACTTTGAATGGCAGACTTTTAGATAAAAACTATATCCATTATGATGATATAGCAGAAGGAGGAGTCTTGAAATTTGAAATGGGAAGCCAGCCTAATAAAGAAAGATGTACTTCGAAGTATGCTGCGCCTTTCTCTTTGTCTAAAGAATAAAGAATCAAAGAATAAAGTTCAATAATACGATCGATTTTATCCGAATAGCGAAACAGGGTACTATTAGTGGTATTCCTGTTTCTTATTCGAAATAGACTCTACTAAAAGAACATCCGGAATGAAACATAAATTCTTATTTATTTTATTATTCTCTCTTGTTTTAGAAGGAATGGTTACAACACAAGCTGTGGCTGGTGACTATGTCCATCAAGTCAATACGTTGATTGGAACAAAAGGTACCGGACTGACTTCCGGATATCTTTATCCGGGAGCAACTTATCCTTATGGGATGGTACAATTTACTCCATCTTATTTTTCCAAAAGGTCGGGATTCGTTATCAATCAGTTGAGTGGTGGTGGTTGTGAACATATGGGAAATTTTCCCACTTTCCCTGTGAAGGGAAAACTGAAAATGTCACCTGATAACATCCTCAACTATCGTATAAATGTATCTGAAGAAAAAGGACATGCCGGTTATTATGAGGCTATGGTGCAAGAGGATATCAAGGCAAAACTGACAGTGACCGAGCGAACGGGGATGGCTAGTTATGAATATCCGGCAGATCAACAGTATGGTACAATAATCATTGGTGGAGGTATTTCTGCAACTCCTATTGAACAAGCAGCAATTGTTATTACTGCCCCGAATAAGTGTGAAGGTTATGCAGAAGGAGGAAATTTCTGTGGGCTCCGTACTCCGTATAAAGTCTATTTTGTAGCAGAGTTTGATACTGATGCTTTTGAAACCGGTACATGGAAGAGAGAAGAATTGATGCCAAATACAACTTTTGCAGAAGGTGAGTATTCTGGTGTATACTTTACTTTTGATGTAAACAAAAAGAAGAATATTCAATATAAGATTGGAGTTTCTTATGTTTCAGTAGAAAATGCACGTGAAAATTTGAAAGCCGAAAATGCAGAATGGGATTTCCAAAAGATACAGAATCAGGCGGAGGCAAAATGGAATCATTATTTGGGTATGATTGAAGTGGAGGGCACCAATCCCGATCGTACGACCCAATTCTATACACATTTATATCGTTCTTTCATTCACCCGAATGTTTGCAGCGATGTGAATGGGGAATATATGGGAGCGGATTTCAGAGTGCATAAGTCACGTTCTAAACACTATACTTCTTTTAGTAATTGGGATACGTATCGTACACAAATTCAATTATTATCCATGCTTGATCCGGAGGTAGCTTCCGATATTGTTATTTCCCATCAATTGTTTGCAGAACAGTCCGGTGGCTCTTTTCCTCGTTGGGTGATGGCTAATATTGAAACAGGGGTAATGCAGGGAGATCCGACTCCTATTCTGATTGCTAATGCCTATGCTTTCGGAGCTCGTAATTATGATCCGAAACCTATCTTTAAGATTATGAGAAAAGGAGCGGAGGAACCGGGTTCTAAGTCGCAAGATGTGGAGACTCGCCCGGGATTGAAGCAATATTTGGATAAGGGTTATTATAATGCATCTATTCAATTGGAGTATACCTCAGCAGATTTTGCTATCGGACAGTTTGCATTGCATGCAGTGGGAGATGAATTTGCCAGTTGGCGTTATTTTCATTTTGCCCGTTCATGGAAGAATTTGTATAATTCGGACACAGGTTGGCTACAATCACGTAATCCGGATGGATCGTGGAAATCTCTTGGTGAAGACTTTCGTGAATCTACTTATAAAAATTATTTTTGGATGGTGCCTTATGATATTGCCGGTCTGGTAGAAATAATAGGTGGTAAGGAAAAAGCCGAGAAACGGTTGGATGAATTCTTTACACGCCTGGATGCCGGATATAACGATGCATGGTTTGCTTCCGGTAATGAGCCGAGTTTCCATATACCTTGGATATATAATTGGATTGGTCGTCCATACAAAACACAGGAAATCATTAATCGTGTGTTGAATGAGCAATATTCAAGTAAGGTAGATGGTCTCCCGGGAAATGACGATTTGGGCACAATGGGTGCTTGGTATGTGTTTGCCTGTATCGGGCTTTATCCGGAAATCCCGGGTGTGGGGGGATTTACGGTAAATACTCCAATCTTTTCATCTGTCAAGGTACATTTGAAAAAAGGTGATATTGTGATAAAGGGAGGTTCAGAAAAGGACATCTATATCAAATCCATGAAACTAAACGGAAAATCATATGAAAGTACATGGATAGACTGGGACCAGCTCAACAGCGGAGCTACTATCGAATACCGTACTTCGGGTAAACCGGACATGAAGTGGGGAGCAAAGGTCGTTCCACCATCTTTTCCTTAATTAATGAATTATTATAAAGAACAATCATGAAAAGAAAATTTCAACATATAGCTTATTTACTGATGGTTGCAGCAGTGATAACTTCCTGTGGAGAGAAGAAGCAAACATCCGAATTCCCCGATTGGGCATGGCGGATTTTCAACGTCCGGAAGGTATTAACCCAATTGTCTCTCCTGATACCACTACTGTTTTTTATTGCCCAATGAGGCAGGATTCGGTAGCATGGGAATCTAGTGATACTTTTAATCCGGCTGCTACAATTTATGATGGTAAAGTGGTTGTGCTTTACCGGGCAGAAGATAATTCGGCGGTAGGAATTGGTTCACGCACTTCTCGCTTAGGGTATGCTTATTCTGATGATGGTTTGCATTTTAACCGGATGACTGTTCCTGTATTTTATCCGGCAGATGATAACCAGAAAGAATTGGAATGGCCAGGGGGGTGTGAAGATCCGCGAGTTGCTGTGACAGAGGATGGCCTTTATGTAATGCTTTATACACAATGGAATCGTAAGCAGGCCCGTCTTGCCGTAGCTACTTCTCGTGATCTTCAGATATGGGAAAAATATGGTCCGGCTTTTGCAAAAGCATATGGCGGACGTTTTTTTGATGAATTTTCCAAATCTGCTTCTATTGTCACAAAATTGGTAGATGGCAAACAAGTGATTGCTAAAATTGATGGAAAATATTGGATGTATTGGGGAGAAAAGTTTGTGAACGTAGCTACTTCCACGGATTTGATTAATTGGGAACCGATGCTTGATGAAAAAGGAGACTTTCTAAAAGTAATTACTCCTCGTGAAGGTAAATTTGATAGTGACCTGACCGAGTGTGGTCCACCTGCAATTATGACTGATAAAGGTATTTTATTACTTTATAATGGTAAGAATAAGTCAGGTGCAGAGGGTGATACATTGTATACTGCTAATTCTTATTGTGCCGGGCAAGCATTATTCGATGCTAAAGATCCGACTAAATTGATTGACCGATTGGATAAACCATTCTATATTCCGGAATCAGATTTTGAGAAGAGCGGACAATATCCCGCGGGAACAGTATTTATAGAAGGTTTAGTATTCCATAATCAGAAATGGTACTTATATTATGGTTGTGCAGATTCACGTGTAGCAGTTGCTGTGTATGATCCTTTTAAGAAATAAAATGCAATGAAAAAGATAGGACTCTTTTTGTTTGATATTTGTTTTGCATTGCAAATGGTGGCACAAGAACAAAACTACTTCACAAATCCTGTTATTCGGGGAGATGTACCCGATCCTTCTGTCATTCGGATTGAAGATACATATTATGCTACGGGTACCTCTTCGGAATGGGCGCCTTTTTATCCAATGTTTACCTCGAAGGATCTGGTAAACTGGAAACAGGTAGGGCATGTTTTTACCAAGCAACCGTCCTGGACTTCTAATTCATTTTGGGCACCAGAATTGTTTTATCATAATAATAAAGTTTACTGTTATTATACTGCCCGCCAAAAAAGTACCGGGATATCATATATCGGAGTAGCTACGTCTGATTCTCCTTTACATGAATTTACCGATCATGGTCCGATTGTAGAGTATGGGAAGGAAGCTATCGATGCATTTATTTATGATGATAACGGGCAGTTGTATATCAGTTGGAAAGCTTATGGTTTGGATACGCGTCCGATAGAATTGTTAGGATGTAAACTGTCCGCTGATGGTTTGCATTTGGATGGTGAACCTTTTACTCTTTTAGTAGATGAAAAGGGAATTGGTATGGAAGGACAGTACCATTTTAAAGAAGGCGACTACTATTATATAGTATACGCTGCCCATGGATGTTGTGGTCCTTCTAGTGACTATGATGTGTATGTAGCACGTGCAAGGAATTATGGTGGACCTTATGAAAAATATTCTGGAAACCCCATTCTTCATGGCGGAGAAGGAGATTATAAATCATGTGGTCATGGTACTGTGGTGAGAACATCTGATGGTCGTATGTTTTATATGTGTCACGCTTATTTGAAGGGAGATGGTTTCTTTATCGGGCGTCAACCGATTTTGCAAGAAATGGAAATGACGGATGATCATTGGGTGCGTTTCAAGACTGGGAATTTGGCTATAGCTGAACAGCCTATACCTTTTGTCGGTACAAAGCAAGAGCCTCTTTCGGATTTTGAAGATAATTTTAAGGGGAATCAATTGAAAGTTGATTGGACGTGGAATTATCCTTATTCAGATATACACGCTGTGCTAAAGAAAGGAAAGTTATTTTTATCCGGTACTCCAAAGAATAACAATAAATATGGTACAGCATTATGTTTACGTCCTCAATCTCCACAGTATAGCTGTGAGACGAAAGTAATAAACACAGGCAAAGGACTGAAAGGATTGACCTTGTATGGCGATGATAAAAACCTGATTGCTTGGGGAATTGAAGGAGATAAACTTATTTTGAAAGTGGTGAAAGACGATATTGAGTCAGTACTTTATGATTCAGCTTTTGCAAGTAAAGAGATATATTTGAAATTGGAAGTTGAACAGGGGTGTATATTCCACTTTTATAAAAGTCTGGATGGAAAAACATGGCAATCTGTGCAGAATACCCCTTTCAAGGGTAAATCCTTGATTCGTTGGGATAGAGTGCAGCGTCCGGGATTACTACATTATGGAGATAAGGATGTACCGGCAGAGTTTTCTTATTTTAAAATGAAGAATTTAAAATAAAAAGAAAGTAGATGGTGATAAAATTTTTAGTTTATACTATTAAATTATCCCTCATAGTAGATTAACAGTATTTGTAAAATATAGATTGATAACATGAAAAAGTTTTTAGTATTAGTTGCAGCAGTTTGCATGGCATATACTACTGCGTTTGCTCAGACCGTGAAACCTTTTAAGGAAGGTGATAGAGCTGTGTTTTTAGGAAATAGTATTACGGATGGTGGTCGTTACCATTCATTTATCTGGTTGTATTACATGACCCGCTTCCCGAATATGCCTATTCGTGTATTCAATGGAGGTATTGGTGGTGATACAGCGTATGATATGAATAAACGTTTGGATGGTGACATTTTTAGCAAAAATCCTACTGTATTGATGGTGACTTTCGGTATGAATGATTCCGGTTATTATGAATATAATGGTGATAATGCGAAAGAATTTGGTGAACAGAAGTATCAGGAAAGCATCAAGAACTTCCAGCAGATGGAAAAACGTTTCAAGGAATTGCCACATACTCGTATCGTAATGACGGGAACCTCTCCTTATGATGAAACTGCGCAAATAAAGGATAATACGGTCTTTAAGAAAAAAAATGAGACTATTAAGAGAATTATAGAATATCAAAGAGAATCTGCTGCAAGAAATGGTTGGGAATTTACAGATTGGAATGCGCCTATGGTAGCTATAAATCAGGAACTTCAACAAAAAGATCCTAGTTTTACTCTTTGTGGTAACGATCGTATCCATCCGGACAATGACGGTCATATGGTGATGGCTTATCTTTTCTTGAAAGCACAAGGTTTTGCTGGTAAAGATGTGGCCAACATGGAAATCAATGCAAATAAGAAGCAAGCAGTGAAGGCAGAAGGTTGTACCATCTCAAATATTAAGAAAATAGGTAAAGATATTAGTTTTGATTATCTGGCAGAGGCGTTACCATATCCTTTGGATACTATTGCACGAGGCTGGGGTTCTAAGAAGAGTCAGGCAGAAGTTATAAAAGAAGTTCCTTTTATGGAAGAGATGAATACTGAATTGCTGAAAGTTACCGGTTTGAAGGGGCAATATAAACTGTTGATTGACGATCAGGAAATAGGAACCTGGGATGCTGCTGATTTGGCAAAGGGTATAAATTTAGCTGCAGAATCTAAAACTCCACAATACCAGCAGGCATTAACTATCATGCACCTCAATGAGTATCGTTGGGAACTTGAAAGAACATTTAGAGAATATGCGTGGTGCCAGTTTGGTTTCTTTCAACAAAAAGGCTTATTGTTTGCTAATGACAGAAAGGCTATTGAAGTGATGGATGAAAATGTAGAGAAGAACATGTGGTTGAAAGGACGTCGGGATCTTTATTCAAAGATGATGTTTAAAGAAATTCGCGACGCACGTGAACAAGAGATGGATGTTCTGATTTCCAAGATCTACGAAATCAACAAGCCAGTAGTAAGAAAGATTGTTCTGAGAAAAATATAATATTTCTTTAGATAAGAAAGGTTTGAATTGGTGTATGGTGGTGCCGGCTAATAGTCGGCACCTTTTTTATGTATGATATTTGATTTAATTTCTTTTCCAGAAATCGGAACTGAACAGCAGCAATACCGTAAACAACTCCAGACGTCCGAGAAGCATCAAAAAGGAGAGCAACCATTTGGCTGCATCAGGCAATTCACTCCACGAGAAGGCAGGGCCACACGTGCCGAGTCCCGGTCCCATGTTTCCTATACTTGATATGACCGTTCCGATAGATTCGAGAAATCCCACTCCGAAGCCCATCATGACAAGAATGCTGATAATGGCGATGATTGCATACAAAAATGTAAATGCCAGTACGGTAGACTGGATAGAGGGGGAGATCACCTGTTTATTCACCCGTACGGGCAATACTGCATTGGGATGCAGAATATGTTTAAATTCATTTTTGGCAACTTTGAAGAGGATAACCATGCGGATACATTTGATACCACCTGTCGTACTGCCTGCGCAAGCACCCATTATCATTACGATAAGAAGACAGCCCCAGAGAATGGAGGGCCAGAGCATATAGTCGGCAGTGGCAAAACCGGTTGAAGTCTGTAGGGAGATTACTTGGAACAGGGATTTCCGGAATGCTTCTTCTGCTCCCATCGAACTGGTCTGATAAAGCCAGACTGCTATGAAAACCGTGAAAAAGGCAACAGACATAAAATAAAACTTCAGCTCGGCATCATGGATAAACTTCTTTATTTTCCCATTGAACATCAGCAATAATAGCGTGAAGTTGACTCCCGAGAGGAACATGAAAACAGATATTACATAGTCTATGTAAGGCGAGTGGTAATATTCGATACTTGTCTGCTTGGTGGAGAACCCACCTGTACTGGTCGTGGTGAAAGCGTGGCAGATACTGTCGAAAAGTCCCATGCCCCCGAATACCAGTAATATAATCAATGTCCCCGTCATACCGGCATAGATGCCCCAGATCCATTTGGCGGTAACACCAATACGGGGATGTACTTTGTCATGAGTCGGCCCACTGGCTTCGGCGGCAAATACCTGAATACCTCCCATACCGAAAATCGGAAGAACGGCAATCGTAAAGAATACAATTCCCAGACCGCCGATCCACTGAGTCATTGCCCGCCAGAAAAGGATTCCGTGAGGCATCGATTCTATATTATTCATGATGGTGGCACCGGTACTGCTGAAGCCGGACATTGTCTCGAAGAAGGCATCGGTGACACTTGGAATATACCCGCCTATATAATAGGGCAACATTCCAAAAAAGGAGAAAGCAATCCAGGCTACACTGACAATCACATATCCATCGCGGCGGTTGAGTGACTTTTCGGCCCCTCTTCCAATAGCAAGCATAATCACACCTACAAAGGCCGTGATAGCTGATGAAAGCAGAAAACTGTTTAAATCATCTTCCTTGTAAAATAGTGAAACACCACCGCAACACATTAACATAGCCGTTTCTATCAGTAACAGAAACCCCATGATGCGATATATCATCCTCGAATTAATCATTTTTTAAGTAATAGGTATTAAGTAATAGGTATTAAGTAATAAGTAATAGGTATTAAGTATTAAGTATTATGCGCCAAGTATCAGATATAATGTCAAGTACAAGCAGCTACGGTTATTACCTATTACCTAATACTTATTACTTATTACTTAATACCTATTACTTAATTAAAGAACTTCTCAATCTTCTTGATCATCATACTCAGGCAGAATACAACGACATGGTCTCCAGGACGAATCAGCGTATCTCCGGTTACGAGCACTCCTTCGCCATTGCGAATCATACCTCCGATGGTTGTTCCTTTGGGCAATCCCAGATCCTTGATTAAATTTTTAGTAATCTTTGCTCCGGCGGGTACGGTAAACTCAGCCACATCGGCGTTGGCAAACGTCAGGCATTTGACATTGGATACATCGGCATCCAGCATCATCTGATAAATGTGGCTGGCGGCAATCATTTTCTTATTGATGACCGTGCCGATATCAAGACTTTCCGCCATGCCGATATAGTCGATATTCTCTACTTCCGCCACCGTCTTTTCCACTCCCATACGTTTGGCGGCGAGACAGGCGAGGATGTTCGTTTCCGAATTGTCCGTCAAGGCGACAAATGCTTCGGTATTCTTTAAACCTTCTTCGATGAGCAGGTCCATATCACGACCATCGCCGTTGATGATCATGGTTTTGTCGTCCAATAATTCAGTCAGCCGGTTGCAACGGTTGATGTCGTTATCTACAATTTTTACCTGCATATAATCCGGCACGTACTGAGCGGTACGGACGGCGATACGGCTTCCGCCCATGATCATGACGTTGCGTACATCGGCATAATCCTCCTTGCCGGCTATTTTCCGGATATAAGGAATATATTTGCGTGTAGTGGTGAAATAAACAATATCGTGCAGTTTGATAACATCGTCTCCGCGCGGAATGATGGTTTCCGTTCCGCGTTTGATGGCTACCACGTGGTAAGGGATGTCCGGTGCACCCAGTTGATGGAGGGGAATATTCAGTATTTCCGCTTTTTCGCGCATCTTGGTACCGATCAGTATCAAGGCGCCTCCGCAGAATTCCCACCATTGACGTACCCAGCTCATACGCATGGAAGATACGATTTCTTTGGCAGCAAGCATTTCCGGATAGATCAATGAGTCTACACCCAGTTTCCGGAAGAATTCCTTGTTTTTGGGCAGAAGATATTCGTAGTTGTCGATGCGGGCGACAGTCTTTTTGGCACCCAGATTGGTGGCTAGCATACAGGCAGTCATATTCCTGCTTTCGTCGGGGGTGACTGCGATGAACAAGTCCGCTTCTTTCACGCCTACCTCTTTCAGTCCCGAGATGGAAGAAGGAGAAGCCGTGACAGTCAACAAATCGAAGTTGGCGCTGAGGGCACTTAGTTTTTCTTCGTCATCGTCCATCAGGATAATGTCCTGTTTTTCCCGGGACAATAATTTAGCCAGGTGGGTGCCTACGTTTCCGGCACCTGCGATAATTATCTTCATCTTCAGTTAGTTAATTCTTTTATTTTGCTCATGTCGGGCAGAAGTTCACATTGCTTCAGCAATTCTTTTGTCAGGCTGTCTTCATCCATTCCGCAGAGCTGATATAACTCGGCTACCGTGCCGTGTTGCACGAATTTATCCGGAATTCCGATGCGTTTGACTGTCGGGGTATATTCATGGTCGGCCATGAATTCAAGTACGGCACTTCCCATTCCTCCCTGAATCGTTCCGTCTTCTATGGTGACGATGTGGCGGAATGTGCGGCCCACTTCGTGCAGCAGTTCTTCGTCCAGCGGTTTGAGGAATCTCAGATCATAGTGGGCGATGCTTCTTCCCGATTCGGACTCGGCACGGGCGATGGCACTCCTTGCTTTATTTCCGATAGGTCCTATGCTGATGACAGCTATATCTTTTCCGTCCTTCAATTTCCGTCCTTTGCCTACAGGAATTTCTTCAAGCGGGCATTTCCAGTCCACCAATACGCCACGGCCACGCGGATAGCGGAGTACGAACGGACCTTTATCCGGCAGTTGTGCCGTGTACATCAGTCGTCGCAGCTCATGCTCATTCATAGGGGAGGCGATGGTCAGATTAGGTATCGGACGCAGATAAGCCATGTCGAACGCACCGTGATGTGTCGGACCGTCTTCGCCTACCAGTCCGGCACGGTCGAGACAGAGAACTACGGGAAGATTCTGAATAGCCACATCATGGATAATATTGTCATAAGCCCGTTGCATGAACGATGAATAGATGTTGCAGAAAGGCTGCAAGCCATCTTTTGCCATTCCTCCGGAGAAGGTGACGGCGTGGCCTTCGGCAATACCCACATCGAAAGCCCGCTTGGGCATTTTGGACATGAGGATGTTCATCGAACAGCCGGAAGGCATGGCGGGAGTCACACCTACGATCCTTGGATTGGCTTCCGCCAGTTCCACCAGTGTATTTCCGAAAACGTCTTGGAACAGGGGAGGCATTCCTTCCGTATTGGCTACGAAACGCTCTCCGGTGACGGGATCGAACTTGCCGGGAGCGTGCCATTCGGTGGCGTGTTTCTCGGCAGGGGCGAAGCCTTTTCCTTTGATCGTGTGGAGATGCAGTATTTTGGGACCTTTGAGGTCTTTAATGTCACGCAATACCCTTGAAAGGTTCTTTATGTCATGGCCATCGATAGGACCGAAGTAGCGGATGTTCATTCCTTCGAATATATTCTGTTGCTGGGCGGCCATTGACTTCAGACTGTTGCCGAAGCGGATCAGTGCCTTGCGACGTTCATCGTTCAGGATGCCGAGCTTGAACAACAGGCGGGAAGCCTTGAAACGCAGTTGGTTGTAGCGGTTCGAGGTTGTCAGGTTGAACAGGTATTGTTTCATACCGCCGACACTGCGGTCGATAGCCATGTCGTTATCATTCAGGATAATAAGCAGGTTGTTCGGGGTGG
>ENA-OQNI01001695-OQNI01001695.1-human-gut-metagenome-genome-assembly--contig:-NODE-1695-length-11876-cov-2.913354_pt1 | contig 11876 bp, 10 predicted proteins | sample MGYA00242627_ERZ504876 | MGnify/ENA primary metagenome ERZ504876 (study PRJEB26092, sample SAMD00036386) | human gut metagenome | host: Homo sapiens | study: EMG produced TPA metagenomics assembly of... | reverse complement strand
ACAAAGATAACGGCACAGATGTCCGTTCTATTGTAAAAAATCGACTTTTACCAATCCGGTTCTAAGGTTCAATATAAGTCAGCGTTATATCTTCCGGAATTGTGAGCAAAAGAAATGATGAAGGTGTATTGCCCGACAAGGTTTTGATTTCTTTTGAGAAATGTGCCAGGTCATAATATCCTGCGTCGATGGCGGTAGTCAGCAGGTTGACAGAGGTCGTGTTTCTCAGTAATTCTACTGCATTCTTGAATTTAACAATGCGGCTATATTCTTTAGGAGTGAATCCGGTGTTATGTTTAAACTTTCGTTCAAAATGACGCTGACACAAGCAAACCTCATCCATCAGACTACGAACAGGACGCTTCCCTCCGGACTGATTGATTATATTCACCGCCCCGGCAACTTGGGAATCAACAGGCCGATAGTTATGCGCAAGATACGTCAAGAGATATTCTTCAACGACCTGAATCCGTCCCCGGACATCATTCTGTTCACATAACCTCTCGATAAAAGTACTGTCAAAAACTGCCTGCATTTCATTCGTACTGATTCTGTAATTCGCAAACTCATGCAAAGGCAGCTTTGTAAATCCGGATAACCCACAAGGCAGAAAACGAACGCCAAACTGATGAACAAATTCGGCATAAGTGACAAGCTCCGAATATTTCGTCATCGGACCCACAAAGTAAGAACGATAAGGCTGCATGACCAGCGTTTCTTCTTTTACCTTACTCACCACTTCTCCCAACGTAAAAATGAAATCGGTACAACCATCCGGCAAAATATGGATACGCATACCATATTCCGGAGTTCCCTTAAATTCCCAATAATTATCTATATAGGGAGCAAGTAAACGAGAGGGCTGATATTCTGTGTACATCGGTATATTTTATACGCAAATATAAAGAGAATAAATGCTAATTCATATTTTTCACAAAAATATCCCGTACATTTGTATTTCAAAAAACAGCAAAACGCATGAAGGACTTTGCAGCTATCGACTTTGAAACAGCCAATGGAAAGCGCACCAGCGTATGCAGTGTAGGAGTTGTCATCGTAAGGAACGGAAAAATCGTGAAGAAAATCTATCGCTTGATCCGTCCTTGCCCCAACTATTATACGCAATGGACAACAGCAGTTCACGGACTGACTTACGCGGATACGGAAGAAGCGGAAGATTTTCCTGATGTATGGGCAGAAATAAAACCGCTTATAGACGGTCTTCCGCTTGTTGCTCATAACAGTCCTTTTGACGAAGGCTGTCTGAAAGCTGTTCACGAGCTATATGAGATGACTTATCCCAATTATAAATTTTACTGTACTTGCCGCACTTCACGGAAAGTGTTTGGAAAAGAGTTGCCCAATCACCAGCTACATACGGTTGCAGCCCGATGCGGATATGATTTAACCAATCATCACCATGCTCTCGCTGATGCTGAGGCTTGTGCACAAATAGCCTTGCTCATCATTCCCGAGCCTAAAAAGCCAAAAGTTGATTTGCACACCGGAAGCTTATTTTAATACGTAAGTACCGTGAATGGGCAAAATAAAAGACACTACCACTATTATTACTGTCAATAATAGCCGCAGTGTCTTTAAAATAGATTGCTAATTATGAATTCTATTTAAAGAATAGACTTTGCAATACCCATTTCCAAACCGCGAAGTTCTGCCAATCCACGAAGACGGCCTAAGCAGGAATATCCCGGATTTGTTTTCTTCTTCAGATCATCAATCATCTGATGACCGTGGTCCGGACGCATAGCGATAGAACATTTACGACGTTGTTGCAGAAGAATCAGGCTCTTCATTACGTTGTACATATCTACATTTCCCTCCAGGTGGTTAGCTTCATAGAAGTTTCCTTCTTCGTCACGCTGCGTACTACGCAAGTGTACAAAGTTGACACGATCGCCAAAACGCTCCATCATACCCGCGAGGTCATTGTCAGCACGTACACCGAAAGAACCTGTACACAAGCAAAGACCGTTAGATTCGTTAGGAACGGCTTCAATCAGTTTTTTAAAGTCCTCTTCCGTACTTAGAATACGCGGTAAACCTAAGATTGTATAAGGAGGATCGTCCGGATGGATCACCAGCTTCACTCCCACCTCATCAGCCACAGGTGCAATTTCTTTCAGGAAGAAGATCAAGTTAGAACGAAGTTTCTCAGCATCAATATCATTATAACGATCCAATGCTTCCTGGAACTGTTCTACGGTGAAACTTTCTTCTGATCCCGGAAGTCCGGCAATCATATTACGAACCAACAATTTCTTATCGTCTTCACTCATTTGTTCGAAACGGGCTTTTGCTTTGGCTATTTCTTCCGGAGTATAGTCTTTTTCTGCATTCGGACGTTTCAGAATAAAGAGGTCGAAAGCAAGGAAAGCCGCTTTCTCAAAGCGAAGAGCTTTAGAGCCGTCAGGCATTGTATAGGCAAGATCCGTACGTGTCCAGTCCAATACAGGCATGAAGTTATAAGTAACTACCATTACACCACATTTAGCCAGATTACGGATGCTTTCCTTATAGTTTTCAATATATTTCAGATATTCACCGGTCTGCGTTTTGATATGTTCGTGCACAGGTACACTTTCTACAACGGACCAGGTCAGACCCACTTCTTCAATCATTTGCTTACGCTTCATGATTTCTTCTACTGTCCACACTTCGCCGTTCGGAATATGATGAAGTGCATTTACTATACCGGTAGCGCCTGCCTGTTTGATATCCCACAAGCTTACTGGGTCATTCGGACCATACCAGCGCCAAGTTTGTTCACATAGATACATAATATGATAATTATTAAGTAATAAGTAATAGGTATTAAATGGAGAATGCGTCGAAACCTCCGTCGATAACAGCTACTGTACCTGTTACGAAGTTAGAAGCATCACTGATCAGATAATGAATAGTTCCGTAAAGATCTTCCGGTTCACCGAAACGATTGAACGGAGTATGAGCAAGAATTGTCTTGGAACGGTCAGTCAGAGAACCATCAGGGTTTGTCAATAGCGCACGGTTCTGGTCAGTCAGGAAAAATCCCGGAGCGATAGCATTTACACGCAGACCGTTACCGAATTTCAAAGCCAGTTCGCCAGCCATATATTTAGTGAAGTTAGCAATAGCAGCTTTTGCAGCTCCGTAACCAACCACACGTGTCAACGGACGAAGAGCTGATTCGGAACAGAAGTTTACGATAGAGCCTTTCTTCTGTTCTACCATGATCTCAGCAAATACCATTGTAGGCAATACCGTACCAAACAGATTCAGATCCACCACTTTCTTAAAGGCATCAATCTGCAAGTCAAAGAAAGTTTTGTCCGGAGCAATTGTTGCGCCTGCCATGTTACCTCCGGCAGCGTTCAGCAATACGTCAATACGGCCATAGGCTTTCATGATCTCCACTTTGTTACCTTCCAGCACTTCTTTGTCCATTACGTCCGTATACAGGAACATAGCTTCATTCCCTTCAGCTTTGATACTTTCTACCAACGCCTTACCTGCTTCTTCGCTTCTATCGAGTACAACAACTTTAGCTCCTTCTTTAGCTAAGTATGCAGCGATACCCTTACCTAAGATTCCGGCTCCACCGGTGATAACAATAACTTTGTCCTTTACGTTAAATAATTCATTCATGGTTCTTTTATTTATATGGTTTATAACTTATTGTTCAGATAATATTTCAGATTTTCTTTTAGAAGAATATCAATCGGCATCAGGTTCACCTTTTCGGGGTTCTGCTTGAACAGCAAATGATTGCACAATGATTTGATGCCATCATATCCTTGTCGTTCGGGACGCTGTGCTACTAATGCAGTGATAACGCCATCGGAGAGCAGTTGAGTATTCCTTTCGATAAGGTCGTAGCCAACCAATTTTACTCTTTGCATTCCTCTTGCTTTCAAGTAGTTTCCTAAGATGTAGCAAGTTGAATTAAAGATGATACCTCCTTCTATAGTTGCATTCGCTTCCAAGATTTCGTCCAGCTTGATAAAATTGTCAACCGAATCATTGATTTTCAGTTCTACTTCATGCAAATTTCCGGTAAATCCTGTTTCTTTCAGATAGTGACAAAAGCCTTCTCTCCGGTTCTTACCTTGATTTGAGTCGTTTTTTCCACTATGAATAATTCGTGCCATCAGGATATCCGAAGTCGAAGAAATCTTGTCTGTCAATAATCGCGCAGCAATCACTCCGGCATCATAAGACTCCGTCCCGAAATATGCCAACTGATGTTGCCCTTCAATATTGGAGTCAACATAAACATAGGGAATTTCATTCCTGTCGAGTTCTTGCGAAAGCCGTATAACAGAGTCGGTAAACAGTGTTGCAATCAATACCCCATCTACTTTTTCATCCAACAGATTGCGGACAATATCATCAAAAGTTTTGTTATTGTATTGATCGAAAAAGAGTTTAGTGATCGTTATATTATAAGATTCCATCTCTGAAGCCGCCTTATCAATACCCTCAGAAATAGCTTCCCAATATTCTCCATGCGTAAAAGAAGGAGTAATTGCCACAAAATGATATTGTTTTTTAGATGCCAACGAACGCGCCATCAGATTCGGCTGATAATGAACCATCTCCAGAATAGTCTGGACTTTCTTCCTGTTCTCTTCAGATACCCGTCCACGATTATGAATCACCCGGTCTACCGTACCGACAGAGACTCCCGCCATCTTGGCGATGTCTACAATACGAATATTTGAGAATTCTTTGTCCATATACTGATAAGTATCTTGTTTTTCGACGACAAATGTAAAATGAATTATTGAATTAAGCAAAAGTGTGTGCGCACACACATTCTGCTATAAAAATGCTATAAATATGATATTCAGATATTTAATAAAGAAAGACAAGTAATACGTATGTTGTTAAACATAAGAAAAAGAGTGGAAAAAGCCATCAAATATGCGTTTGGGAGGTAATAATTACTACAGCGGAAAAGCTTTTTATCTGTGAAAAGAACCAAAAAGAGGGATATAAAAGGCAAAATGTGTACGGACACACACTGATTATTCTATGCAAAAGCAGATATAAAGGATAGTGACAGTATCCGGTTAAGGTAGATTTTCAAGAAGGAAGCTATAAGTACAAAAGAAAAGTGATAACCAGTTATTTTAAACCTGATTACCACTTTCAAGGATGATTATTTCTCCCATTTTTCTTTTGCTTTTCCAACTGCTTTATCAGCCTCTTCAGCTACTTTATCTGCGACCTTAGCTCCTGTTTCAACAGCTTTTAAGCCAAGATTCATTGCTTTTCTTTCAGCTTCGGCTGCTGCTATTTCAGCATCACGACCGATACGGTGAATAGCGTTATAAATATCACTTTCCAACTGTCTGGCTTTTGCTGTACGTGAAAGACGATAAGCTACTGCACCAAGGATTGAACCAATTCCAAGTCCAATCCAGAAATTTCCATGTCTACATTCCATAATTAAGTTCTGTTTTTAGATTAAAAATAAATTATATAAAATCTTTATTTAGATTTCGAGAATAAAGAAGCAATCCATAATACCAGAATAGCTCCTACGGTAGAAGTTATCAAACTTCCAATCAATCCCGAAGCCGCAAGTCCGAAAAGGGCAAATACCCAACCGCCCAGCACTCCTCCGAGAATACCAAGCAACAAATTTATAATAAGGCCAAAACCTCCGCCACGCATTATCTTACCTGCGAGAAAGCCGGCTACAATACCAATAATAATATACCAAATAAAGCCCATTTTATCCTCCTTTTTTATTTAACAACATCAAGTACCACGAATAGTTCAGTGAGTCAAAAATGAATTAACGACAATTTACACTCCAAACACGACTATAAATTCACTAAAGAAATAATCTGGGCAACAGTCCGGCAAATGTTTTTCATAGCGACTTCCGGCTTCATGGCTGTTTCCAAAGACATGGGCGAAGGAATGATAGAAAAGGCACCTTGAAAACCTGCCTGATTCAGAATTTCCGTATCCTCTATGCTACCTGCCACAACAATGACCGGTATCCCCTGTCGCTTCGCTTCTTCCAATATTCCGGAGGGCACTTTTCCCATTAAAGATTGACGGTCTGTTCTCCCCTCACCGGTTATGATCAGATCAGCACCTTTTATTTTCTCACTAAAATTCAATGTTTGGAGCAGTAAATCAATGCCGGGCTTTAGTTCAGCATTCAGAAAAGCAAGAAAGGCACCTCCCAAGCCTCCGGCGGCTCCTGCTCCGGGAACATGGGTGATTTCTCTTCCGGTAGTTGAATGGATCAATCGGGCAAAAGACTGCATACCTGCATCTAATTTCTCTATCATTGCATCATCCGCCCCCTTCTGCCGGGCAAAAACATACGCAGCGCCTTCCGGACCACAAAAGGGATTTCGTACATCACAGGCTATCGTGAAACGAGTATCTTTAAGTGCAGGATGAACGGAAGAAAAATCAATAGCGGCAATTCGATGCAGAATTTCGCCTCCTTTTCCCAAGACTGCTCCATCCTTATCGAGAAATCGGGCTCCTAATGCTTGTAACATACCCACTCCGGCATCATTCGTAGCACTTCCTCCGATACCTATGACAAATTCCCGATATCCCTGTTCAATAGCGTGCAATATCAATTCACCGGTTCCATAAGTAGTGGTCAGCATCGGATTTCGTTCCGTTTCTGATAATAGTGGCAGACCGTTCACGGTGGCCATCTCAATAAAAGCAAAGCGTTTGTCACCCGAAACGCCATAAGTGGTTTCTATCGGACGCATCAAAGGATCATTCGCTATGATCTTCTGATAAGTGCCCCGTGTTGCTTCTATCAAGACAGTCAATATTCCCTCACCTCCGTCGGCTATCGGAAAACGAATGACTTCACAATCCGGACAAACCAGTTTTATGCCTTCTTCCACCGCCTTTTCCGCCTCTGACGAGGAAAGACAACCTTTGAAAGAATCCATCGCTACTACTACTTTCTTCATTACTTATAGATTTAATAGTGACAAATATATTGAGAAACGGGAAGTTTACGTACCTTTGCAGTCATTTTTTCAGGAACATTTCAAAAGAATAGGTATTATGGTACAGAATCAGGAACAACCCGTAGGAAGAATTACATTTTCTATCCTCATCGCATTAAGCCTTTCGCATTGTCTCAATGATCTTTTGCAGTCCGTTATATCGGCAGCCTATCCATTATTTAAAGAAGATTTGGGACTCAACTTTGCACAGATCGGTCTTATCACACTGGTTTATCAACTCTCGGCTTCGGTATTCCAGCCAATCACCGGAATCATCTTCGATAAACATCCTGTTGCCTGGTCACTACCTATCGGAATGAGCATTACAATGATAGGAATGATCAATCTGGCATTCTCCAACAACCTTTACTGGATGCTAATCTCTGTTTTTCTGATTGGAATCGGTTCTTCCGTCTTGCATCCGGAGGCATCACGTATCACTTTTCTTGCTTCGGGTGGAAAACGGGGACTGGCACAATCGTTATTTCAGGTAGGAGGCAATTTAGGAGGTTCACTAGGTCCTTTATTGGTAGCTTTACTGGTGGCTCCCTATGGCAGAGAGCATCTAGCCGTTTTTACACTTTTTGCTTTGGCTGCTATCGGAGTCATGTATCCGATCTGCAAATGGTACAAATCTTATCTCAACCGAATGAAAGAGCAAAAGGCTACAGTGAAAAAGGCTGTACATTTGCCTTTACCGATGGATAAGACTGCTTTATCTATCGGAATCCTACTGATATTAATCTTCTCAAAGTATATCTATATGGCAAGCCTTACCAGTTATTATACATTCTATTTGATTCATAAATTCAATGTAACTGTACAGGAATCTCAATTATACTTATTTATTTTTCTGGTAGCTACTGCTATCGGAACATTGCTCGGTGGTCCTATCGGCGACCGTGTAGGACGCAAATATGTGATTTGGGCTTCTATTTTGGGGGCTGCACCTTTTAGTTTACTGATGCCGCATGCCACTTTAGCATGGACCATCATCTTAAGTTTTTGTGTAGGACTGATGCTTTCGTCTGCTTTTCCGGCTATCCTGCTTTATGCGCAAGAGCTACTCCCTACCAAGCTAGGATTGATTTCCGGTCTTTTCTTTGGTTTTGCCTTCGGAGTAGCAGGTATCGCTTCGGCTGTACTTGGCAATATGGCTGATAAATTTGGAATTGAGTCGGTTTATAACGTTTGCGCTTATATGCCATTACTGGGATTAGTCACGTTCTTTTTGCCCAATTTAAAGAAACGGAAGATACAGGTATAAAAAAACGACCGGTATGCATCGTCACGACGTATACCGGTCTACAAGTTAAGGTCAAAGTCAAAAAATTAAGAGAGCTATTTATTTATAAGTTAGGGTTTGCATTAATCTCTTTTTCAGGGATAGCATACAGATAATAAGAACTGTTTGCTGAGAACGCTTTACCATCCGGGAAATTAAGGAACCAATGTCCTAACGGATTTCTTTTCGCAAAACTGCCACCTTCCTGCCAGCAATCCACTTCCGTTTTCTGCATATCCTCAGATAGAGCCATACGTTCTACCGCCTTCTGATTACGGAGTATATCCGTTATACCGAATCCTTCTCCCCACAGCTCGCGCCGGCGTTCCATCAGAATTTCGTCAATCACTTGCTCTTTTGTTTTCCCTGTCACATCGTAATTACCTACGCCACGGGCAGTACGTAATGTATTCAATGGGGCAACAGCCTGATCCAGTGCTACTCCATCCCTGGCCTTGGCTTCTGCTTCTATCAGATACATTTCTGCCGAACGCATCAGTACCAGATCTGCAGTATCATCCGAACGCATATGGAATTTCTTATAACCCAGATATCCTTCACGCATCCATTGGAAAAGAGGCAGACGGATGTCATCTTTAGCAAAAGTATCCATCAAGTGCGGATCGGCCATAAAGCTACTGTAAGCTCCGACATATGTTGCATCCAGATAGTAGAAATTATAACTTGCATCCGATTGCGAGAGTGTTTGAGGAGATCCCCAAATCCATTCTTTATTGGAAATATTATTAAAACCTTCGTACTCGGCAGTGGTAGTCATTAATGAATATCCTTTGCGTGCTGCTTCGGCAGCTTTGGCGGCCTCTCCCCATTGTCCAGTTAATAAGTAAGCACGTGCCAGAAGGCCGTTGACAACATCCGTATTCGGTTTGAATTTCTGCCCGTCTCCCTTGCGGACATAGTTTGTCAGATAATCCTGTGCAAGATTCAAATCATCAAAGATCTGCTGGTAAACTTGCGCCACTGTCGATTTTCCTTTCGGCTCGGTACTACTCGTAGTCGGTTCCGTATATATAGGCACACAAGGAGCATCTTTATCTTTCAAATATGTAAACTGATAATGCTGTACCAAATGCAGATAACAAAAGGCACGCAAAGCCAATGCCTGTCCCTGTGCCTGCCGAAGTTCCTCAGAGTCACCTTTAATCGAAATGGCAGTGTTGCAGTTATCAATTGTCTTATAGATCAGATACCAGGCAAACGAAGTTCTTCCATCGGAAGGAATCGCCACGTCATTGAACTGATAGGAAGAATTGAACCCATATTTCGGACGGGAAACAACATCGCTCGCCATCATATCATCCTGACATTGAAGTGCCCGATAACCAATATTGGCATACGTCGTTCCGTATTCAAACAGGTTATACCAAGCTCCGTTGAAGAGGCGTTCTGCATTTCCGGCTACTGCTACCTGATCAGAGCTTACCGCATCCGTCGGTTCCGTATCCAGAAAGCTACTGCTACAACTTGTCGCCAGAAACAGTCCGGCAACAGCAGTAAGTATAGATTGAATTTTTATCTTTTTCATATATCGTGTAATTTTAGAAAGATAGATTGATACCTCCGGAAATAGTTCGCATAGCCGGATAACGGTAATAAGTGATACCCGTGATTCCCTGTTCCGGGTCAAGTCCCTGATTCCGGTGAATAGTAAACAGGTTATCGCCCTGCACAAACACCTGGACACTGCTCAATGCCAGTTTGCTGATCCACTGTTTCGGCAGATCGTAAGATAGCGTCAGGTTTTTCAGTCTCATATATGAATTGTTCTGCAAGAAACGGGTGGAAGCTGAGTTCCAGTTATTGGAAGTAGTGCTCAAGGCCGGCACGTCTGTATAACGGTTTTCCGGTGTCCATCTCTTCAATATCTCCGTAGACCAGTCACGACCTTCCAAACTTCCGTTGTGCAGAATCATAGTAATATCACGGTTGTAGATATATCCGCCGATGCTATAAGCAAAGATGGCGGACAGATCGAACCCTTTCCATGAAAGCGATGTATTAAAACCGCCATAAACTTTCGGGAGGGAAGATTTATTGACGTAATAATAACTTGCCGAAGCATAATCGCTTGTTGTGACACGTTTTCCGGTCAAATTATCATTGGCATCTTTCTCATCCATATACCACAGCGGATTACCGTTGTCAGGGTCTACTCCCGCCCATTCTTTCATATAGAAGTCATAGACTGACCGTCCTACCTGCAATTTATTCACGCCACTTTGCGGCATATCCTTCAGCGGAAGTTCCGTCACCTTATTCTTATAATGCGTCAGGTTCATTCCGAGTTTCCATACCCATCCATTCTGATTGATAATCGTTCCGTTCAGCACCATCTCGATACCCGTATTCTTCAATGCGCCTACATTCTCATCAATAGACTCATATCCTAAGGAAGGAGCGATCGGACGGGAATAAAGCAAATCTTTGGAATGACGCGTAAAGAAGTCGAACGAACCGGAAAAACGGTTGTTAAACAGTGAAAAATCAACGCCGACGTTAAAGTTCAGATTCGTCTCCCATTTCAGGTTCGGGGTAGCCATACGGTCGGAAACCAAGGCATTCTCTCCGAGATTGGAAACGATGGTATAAAGTCCCTTGCTTGCATAATAAGTACCCAGATTATCATTTCCCTGTGCACCGTAGCTCATCTTTAATGTCAGAGCAGAAAGCCAGTTGGCAGTGGAAGCCATAAAACTTTCACGGTCGATACGCCATGAAGTTCCCAAAGACCAGAAGTTACCCCAGCGAGTCTCCGGTGCAAAACGGGAAGAACCGTCACGACGAAAGGAAGCGGAGAAAAAGTATTTATTCTGATAGTCATAAAGCGCCTGGGTTAGATATCCCACCAAAGCATAATCGATACGATAACCGGAACCGCCTGTCAACTGTGAGCCGACTACCAGTTCGGGCATATCGGGCTGTGCCATCTTCGTACGTGAAGCAGTCAGTTCATCATAACGGTACGAATAGGCTTCCATTCCGGCAAGCACATTAAAGTGATGATCACCGATGGTTTTATCATATGACGCGATGTTGTTCCATGTCCATGAAAAAGTACGTGAGTTCAAGCGGCTGGAACCACCTCCGTTTTCCAGAGCCGGACCGATTTTCGGGTTCGTATAATCCAGCGTATTATAGTTGATCAGGTCGAAGTTGAAACTTGTCTTGAATTTCAGCCCTTCGATGATCGTAGCTTCGAGATAAGTACGACCGGAAAATTCATCTTTCATCCGTTCCGATTTATCCAAAGGCAAGGTAGCCGGCAAGTTCCAGTTAGCCATAGAACCGGAAGGGCGGTATGAACCGAAATCGTAGATACGATCCCCATTATCATCCAGCTTGTAGCTGCCGTCCGTATTCATTTCATAAATAGGATAAAATCCGGGCATAGTACGTCCTGCAGTAATCACGTTGCTTGTTTTGGAATCCGAAGAAACCGGATAATTCTGCATGGAATGGGCAAAACTCAGGTTGATGCTTCCTTTCAGCCAGGAAGTCATTTCACTGGTCACGTTCGAACGAAGGTTGAAACGTTGGTAGCCGGATTCGAGTGCAATACCTTTATCGTT
>ENA-OQNI01001691-OQNI01001691.1-human-gut-metagenome-genome-assembly--contig:-NODE-1691-length-11900-cov-3.358362_pt1 | contig 11900 bp, 11 predicted proteins | sample MGYA00242627_ERZ504876 | MGnify/ENA primary metagenome ERZ504876 (study PRJEB26092, sample SAMD00036386) | human gut metagenome | host: Homo sapiens | study: EMG produced TPA metagenomics assembly of... | reverse complement strand
GTCGGCTCGTCGCATCCTGGGGCTGTAGTCGGTCCCAAGGGTTGGGCTGTTCGCCCATTAAAGCGGCACGCGAGCTGGGTTCAGAACGTCGTGAGACAGTTCGGTCCCTATCCGTCGCGGGCGTAGGTAATTTGAGAGGATCTGTCCTTAGTACGAGAGGACCGGGATGGACTTACCGCTGGTGTACCAGTTGTTCCGCCAGGAGCACGGCTGGATAGCTATGTAGGGAAGGGATAAGCGCTGAAAGCATCTAAGTGCGAAGCCCACCTCAAGATGAGATTACCCATTCGTAAGAATTAAGAGCCCAGAGAGATGATCTGGTAGATAGGCTGGAAGTGGAAGAGTTGCGAGACTTGGAGCGGACCAGTACTAATCGCTCGAGGACTTTACCAAAAGAGTCAAATATAAAATGCTTATGGTTTAGAAGTTAGAAGAATTGTTATTTAGTTTTGAATGTTCAAAGTAACATTTAATGATTTGGTCATCATTGCGATGGAGATACACCTGTTCCCATGTCGAACACAGAAGTTAAGTCCATCTACGGCGGAAGTACTTGGGGGTTGCCCCCTGGGAGATATGCGAGTGGCCAAGTGAACTAAAGGAGCTAAGGCTCCTTTTTTTGTGTTCTTGGCTCCTTATTTCTCGATAACTTAAAAAGCCCCTAAGGGCTGTTTTTTTATTCTGGGAATGTGTAATCACGCAATGCGCTACTAATGTCATCATAGGAAAACCCTTTTCGAGCTAAGGCTTGGGTAATTTTTTGCTTACGCTCATATCCTTCATAATTTTTGGTGTAACGTTTGGCAACTTTATCAAGCTCTGAATAGAGAAGGTCCATTTCATTTTCCTCATCCGCTTCTAATTCAAGAGAGTCAAGTGCGATGGAAGAAACAGAGTAAGAAAAACCTTTATTCATTAAATTTTGGATGATTTTATCTTTTAGTTGTTTTAGTGTTAATCTGGTTCCATAGGTTCTGGATAATTTGCTAGCAAGTTTATAAGCGACATCAATCTGTTTTTCTTCGCTATAAATTTCGTTGAGGGCTTCGGACAGGACATCATTACTAATTCCTTTGGTCAGTAATTTTTGTTTAATTTGATAGGGGCCGCTACTTCCCATTGAAATCTTACCTTCAATAAAATTTTCAGCATAGGACTTGTCATTAATTAGATTATTTTCTGTAAGTACTGATAATACTTGTTCAATTTGGTCAGTATCATTGATGTCATGTTCTAGTAGGTATTTTCTTACTTCAGCGCCCGTACGCATTTTAAATGAAATGTAGTACAAGGCTAAGGACTTCCCTTGAGCAAACTGATCATACGCTAGAATTTCCTCTAAATCAGTCTCACTAACTTCTTTATCAATCGTGATAAAAAAATGGATGATTGTATCTTCACAGAGGTAGATTTTTTCTTCATCTAGATCAGAGAGATCGACACGGTAGAGTCGTTTTAATTTTTTTATTGCTGTGATTTTTCCCATATCTTTATTATATACGAAAATCTTAGGAATTTGTCACTGACGAATCAAACGACAAAAATGTGACAAAAAATAAGATAAGAGACTGATTTTTTTCTATTTGATAAGTTATATGAAAAAATGTAGTATATAAACCTGTTTGTAAAAGATGATTGTTTTTGTAAAATTATCGCTAAATCTTTGCTTAGGCTTGATATGACTATTTTTTTAATTTTTTATAAATGATGTCTTGACTTGATGTAATATTTCAAATACAAAATATCCGATATCCGCCTTTTTTTGTAGTAAAATTATAACAAATAACCTACAATTATGACGGAGACGAACTAATGAAAAAAAATCAAGTGCTTTATTAACCATGGGAACCTTAACGATTCTTGCTGGTGGTGGAGTTGTTCTAACACATTCGCCTGATATTTTTAAAATACAAAAGGTTTATGCAGCAACTTCTAGAGAAGTGACTGTATATCCAACCAACTTTTTAACTTATTTTCAAAGAAATGGGTCAGCAGCTGGGTTTAATTATGATTTATCAACTTATACTCAAACTTTGACGCCTGACAAAGGAAGCCAAGCGGGAAATGTTACTTTGATGACCAAAGTTGACATGTCACAAAACTTTACTTTTACCGGGAAGATTAACTTAGGAAATAAGGCTCAAAACAGGGGTGGAGCTGATGGGGTTGGTTTCCTTTTTCATCCAGGGGATACGAGTGTCGAAGGTGCACCTGGTGGAGCTGCCGGTATTGGTGGGGTAAAAGGAGCTTTCGGTTTCAAGCTTGACACTTATTATAATGGTTTTAATGACCCAAGTTTTACGCAAGACCCATCACAATTGCGAGCGGACTTGCTTTTGGTGCCTTTGTCAATGGTTTAGATGGACAGGCTAAAACCATTGCTGCGGGTTCTCAAGAGATTCCACAACCAACAAATAATAATTTCGTTGATTTTAAAATGACTTATATTGGTGCGACTAAAACGATGTCGATTACCTATGGAACACAATCTTGGACACAAGATGTTTCAGCTTTTGTTGGAACGAATCAGGCCATGTCATTTTCAATTGCCGCGTCAACTGGTGCCAATATGAACTTACAACAACTTCGTAATGTTGAGTTTACTTATACGGTTGCTCAAGGTTCAGTAATTGCTAACTATGTTGACGATCAAGGAAATACGATTGCTCCATCAGTAACAACAAGTGGAGACATTACAACAGCTTACACGACAGAGCAAAAAAATATTCCAGGATATACTTATCAATCATCAAATGGAGCAGCACAAGCAGGAAACTATACGGTTAATGATCAAACTGTAAATTATGTTTATACTAGAAATCAAGGAACGATTGATGTAACCTACATTGATCAGACGACAGGGCAAGTTTTGACGAAGAAAGATTTGTCTGATGGAACTAATGACCCTGCGAATTATACAACAGGTGCTGATATTAAATCTTACACGGATAAAGGATATGAATTAGTTTCTGATGATTATCCGAGTCAAGGAGCAGTATTTACGGATACTCCTCAGCATTATGTAGTTTATTTAATACAAAAATCAGTTGTAAGTTCGGAACAAAAACAAGTAAATGAAACAATTCATTATGTCTATGAAGATGGAACTAAGGCTGCAGAGGACTATAAAGCGACACCGCTGAATTTCACAAGAACGGTAACAACGAATCAAGTAACGGGTGAAAAAATATACGGAGAATGGCAAGCGGAAAATGGTAATAGTTTTGCTAAAGTAGTTTCACCAGTTATCAAAGGTGAAACACCAGACCAAGCTCAAATTGATGAAGTAATGGGTGTTACAGCAGATACGACAGATATTGAGAAAAAAGTAATCTATAAACGTAATCAAGGAACTATTGATGTGACTTATATTGATGAAACGACAGGTCAAGTTATGACTAAAAAAGATTTGTCTGGTGGAACGGATGATCCGTCAAATTATACAACAGCTGACGATATTAAATCTTACACAGATAAAGGTTACGAATTAGTTTCAAGTGATTATCCAGATGGCGGGACAATCTTTACTGATGAAGCACAACATTATACCGTGAAATTGAAACATGGTATAATAAATGATACTGACAAAAAAGCTGTCAATCAAGTGATTCATTATGTTTATAAAGATACTGGAGATAAAGCAGCCGAGGACCATACTGCTACTCTTGGATTTAGTCGAACAATAAGTACTGACAAAGTAACAAAAGAGAAAACTTATAGCGACTGGGTGGCTGACAATGCTGACAGCTTTTCCGAAGTCGTTTCGCCAGTGCTCAAAGGTTATACAGCTGACCAACTTAAAGTCTCTGAAATGACAGGAATCACTTCTGATACAGCAGATATTTCAGTAACGGTTTCTTATACAAGAAATCAAGGAACGATTGATGTCACTTATATTGATGAAACAACTGGGAAAGTGTTATCTACAAAAGATTTGTCAGGCGGAACTGGAGATTCTTCAAACTATACAACGGTTGATACGATTAAATCTTACACAGATAAGGGTTACGAATTGGTTTCTAGTGATTATCCAGAAGATGGAACTAAATTCGCTGATGACCCTCAACATTATGTTGTGAGATTAAAACATGGTACAGTAGTTGAAACTGAAAATAAATCAGTTAATGAAGTCATTCATTATGTTTATGATAATGGAGATAAGGCAGCTGACAACTATAAGGCAACAATTGTCTTTAGTCGAACAATTACTACTGACAAAGTAACTGGAGAGAAAACTAATAGTGATTGGACAGCTGACAATGGCGGAAGATTTGCTGCGGTTCTTTCACCAATCATTAAAGATTACATTGCGAGTCAACTTAAGATTGATGAAATGACAGGAATTACGGTAGATACAGCGGATATTGAAAAAACTGTTGTTTATCATAAAGTTCCTGCGGGAATCATTGTGCCACCAGTTCTTCCAGAAAAGCCAAGTAAACCATCTGATAATCAACCAAAAACCCCAACAGCTAAAGCTGTAAAAGATAATAAAACAAAAGATATTCTCCCAAGTACCGGAGATAGTCAAAAATCACAAATTGTTTTGACCTTATTGGGAATTATGGTGGTGATTGCTTCACCACTTGCTATTCTATTTAAACGTAAAAAACAATATTAATCTTCAAATAAAAGGTCTGACAGGGTCAGGCTTTTTATTTGAAGATTAATATTGATAAATAAAAAAAGATATCTTTAAATCTTTTAGAATTCAAGTAGAAAAAGACTACAAAAAGAAATTGTGAAATGATATAATAGTGTATCACACAATCCTTTATTGCTGATTTTTTATAATGGATTGAAAATGGTCATTAATTGACGAACTAGAGGGAAAATAATTAACGAATGATAAATTTAAAAATAGGACAGAAACTTCAACTCGAAATCGAGCGAATGGGGATAAATGGTGAAGGGATTGGTGTCATTTCAGGACGACTTGTCTTTATTCCTTATGCGCTTCCTGGTGAAGAAGTGTTAGTTGAAATTACTGAAAATGCTAGAAATTTCAGTCGCGCAAAATTGGTTAAGATTATTGAAAAATCACCAAATCGTGTGAAACCGCAGGATAGAGCTTATCATGAAATGAGTCAATCTCATATCATGCATCTTTCTTATCCAATGCAATTGGAATTCAAACGGGATGTTATGCGTCAAGCTTTGGAAAAATACAAACCAGCAGGATGGCGTAATTATGAATTGCGCGCGACTTTGGGAATGGAAAATACGCTTGGATATCGTAACAAGCTCCAGTTCCAAGTACGTCGTTTGAATGATGGAACGGTAATTGCTGGACTTTATCAAGAAGGAACACATCACTTGGTAAACCTAGATAACTGTTTGGTTCAAGATCCGAAAACCCAAGAGATTATCAATCACATTTGTCGTTTGATTGAAAAATTTGATTTGCCAGTTTATGATGAGCGTAAAATCGGCGGAATTCGTACGGTCATGGTTCGTCGTTCCCAAAAAACAGGCGAAGTACAAATTATTTTTGTGACTTCAACACCAATTATTTTGGACGGTCAAGTTTGGCCTGAATTGCGAGAAGAAGCTTCAAAACGTCAAAAAAATTCTTTTGTTAAATTTGACAAAATGTTGTCAGCACTGACAGAAGAATTTGAAGAAATTGTGACGGTTGCGGTCAATTTCCATCCAAGAAAAACCAGTGAAATCTATGGCGAACGCACACAAGTTTTGTTCAATGAAAAAGAAACAATTACCGAAGGGGTCTTGGACTATGAGTTTGAATTAAGTCCACGTGCTTTCTATCAATTGAATTCTGAGCAAGCGAATGTACTTTATGGTGAAGCAGTTAAGGCTTTGAATCCTAAAAAAGATGACCGTGTCATCGATGCTTACTGTGGTGTTGGGACGATTGGTTTTGCAGTTGCCAAAAAAGTCAAATCAGTTCACGGAATGGATATTACACCAGAATCAATCTTTGATGCGCGTGAAAATGCTAAACGTTTGGGTCTTAAAAACTGCCACTATGAAAGTGGTAAAGCTGAACGTGTTATTCCAAACTGGAATAAATCTGCTCACCGTGCGACTGTCATGCTTGTTGACCCACCACGTACTGGTCTTGATGATGCCTTGCTTGAAACAATTACTAAATTCCCACCGGAAAAAATGGTTTATGTCAGCTGTAACGTATCAACTTTAGCAAAAGATTTAGTCGTTTTGGCCAATTATTACAAAGTAGAATACATTCAATCAGTGGATATGTTCCCACATACAGCGCGGACTGAAGCAGTTGTTAAATTAACAAAACGCGATGAACCGTTGAAAATTGTGAAATTTGAACATTTGGAAGAAGAACGTAAAGCAGAAGCATTTGCTAAAGGTAAAAAACGTGGACGTCGTCCGCAAAAATATGGTAAATACTGAGAAATTTACTGACAAAATGACTATTTGGCTATAAATTCATTTATTTGAGGAGAAATTTTCGTCAGTAATTTTTAGGAAAAATGAGAGAAAAAATGAAAAAATTTATTGTTGAACCTGAATTTTGGGAACTTTTTCCTGAAACTCAAATCGGAATTGTTTTAGCCAAAAATATTGATAATAGTATGGAATCAAGTACTGAAATCAAAAAAAATCTTGATGAAGCAAATGAAAATGCAGAGAAATTTCTTGGTGCAGCTGTTTTTAGCGAAAATCCTGTAGTCTCTGTTTGGCGCAAGGCTTATCAACAATTTAAAACAAAAAAAGGGGCTAGAAGTTCGATTGAAAATCTACTTAAACGAGTAGATAAAGGAAAAGCTGTAGGTTCCATCAATCCTTTGGTTGATATTTACAATAGTATCAGCTTGAACTATGGTTTGCCTGCTGGTGGTGAAGATATTGATACCTTTGCAGGAAATTTGCGACTGACAAAAGCTGTTGGTGGCGAACATTTTTTGGCTTTAGGTGATGATGAAGCTGATAATGCTTTGTCTGGTGAAATCTGCTATCTTGATGACGAAGGGGCGGTTTGTCGCTCTTGGAACTGGCGAGATGGGCAAAGAACAATGCTGACAGAACACACAAAAAATGCTTGTTTGATTATTGAGTCTGTTGACCCAGAACGTGAGGATGTTTTAGAAGCTGCGACTCAAAAATTAGCCGAATTTAGTGAAAAATATTTAGGTGGAACTGCTCAGGTACTTTTAGTGACTAAGGAAAATCCAGAAATTTCATTAGACTAGTGTTTTATGATATCTAAAGAAGTTAGATTTACTGATTTCTGTCAATAAAATAGGACTGGTTAAGGCGCAATTTACTAACAGATAAGAGATTTAATAGTAAAGTTGATGAATATTGTCAATAAAAAGGGACCGTCAGTAAAATCTGGCGGTTCTGTCATTAGTTATTTTTATGATAAAATAGAAAAAATCCGAGGTTTGATATGATATATATGAGAAAAGCTGGCCCTAAAGATTTGCTTGCAATTATGAAAATTATTGAAGAAGCGAGAGCTTTTTTGGCCGCTTCTGGGAGTGACCAATGGCAAAATGCTTATCCAGCAGTTCTTGATATTGAAGAGGATTTTGCTAAAGAACAGGCTTATGTCTTATTAGTTGATAATAAAATAGCAGGTTATTGTGCCATTATTACAGGTGAAGAACCGGCTTATAGCCAAATTACTGACGGAACTTGGTCAAATCAAAATCTTGATTATGTAACTATTCATCGAATTGCTCTGTCTAATGAATTTCGTGGACAATCGCTGACGAGATATTTATTTTCAAATATTTTTACTTTAATGTTATCTAAAGGATACTCAGATTTTCGCCTAGATACACACCCAGTCAATAAACTGATGCAACATGTTTTTGAACGTGAAGGTTTTGTAAAACGAGGGCTTGTCCAGTTTGAAGGCGAACGTTTTGCTTACCAACTAGAAGTTGGAGGCAGAATAAATGAATAAAAAAGAATTGATTGATTTTTGCTTATCTCTTGGTCCAACTTTTGCGGATACTCCTTTTGCTAAAATGGAGACGGGGCAACCGACAGTGGTAATGCGTCATTTAAAGAATAAAAAATCTTTTGCTTATATTTCGGAGCGAGAAGGACGAGTCAATATCGCCATTAAACAAAAACCAGAAATTTCAATAGAGTTACGAGATTTCTTTGTAGATATCAACCCAGCCTTTCATATGAATAAAACACATTGGAATGATGTGTTACTTGGTGGAGATGTCGCTGATGAGCAAGTATGCAAAATGGTTGAGCAAAGCTATGATTTAATCAAACCCAAAAGATAAAGATACTAATATTTTTAAAAGAAGTGAGTTTACCCTCCTAATCAGTCGGGCTCACATTTTACAGGAGAAAAAATGACTTACGAACAAAATTTTTTAAAAGATTTTCAAGAATGGGTAGATCAACAAGTTCAAATTTCTGAACTTGCCATGAAAGCTGCTGAAAAAATTGCCACAGAAGATGGTAAAAAAGAAGCGAAAGAAGCTGCTATTCGCTATGAAAGTCGTTTAGACGCTTACCAATTTTTGCAAGGAAAATTTGAGAACTACAAAAATGGGAAAGATTTCCATGACGTTCCAGATTTTGGAACAAAAACATTTTAATTAATAATTGAGTTCACCCTCCTTGAAGTGAGTGAAAATGCGATTCGCCTTGCAACTTTAGTTGCTTAGAGCGAATGGACAGCGTAGCCACGTAGTGGCGTAGATAGAGAAAATGGAACCTGTGCCTTGCCCAGAACCGCATTTTCCTAATTTTAATAACTTCAAAGCAGTCGGGCTCACATCTTAAGGAGATTCAAATGAATTTTAAGAAGATGGTTGGTAATCAAGTGCGAGTAAGAGCTCTCGCTTAGATTACCGCAAAGTCTTATTTCTTTGCGGATAAGAACAAATTGAGTACACCCTCCTTGAAGTTGAGTGAAAATAGATAAAACTGGACCTGTGCCTTGCCCAGAACCGCATTTTCCTAAATTTCATAACTTCAAAGCAGTCGGGTTCACATCTTAAGGAATAAGAAAATGTTAAAACCATATGAATATAATCGAATTAAATACCTGACATTTGACCTCGTCAATGTCTATCACTCTGTCAATGATAAATCGACTGTTGAAGCAGTCTATGCCCAAGTCGCCACAGAAATTTTGCAAATCGCTGAAAATGCTGACAGTCTTGTCAGTGAAAATAATCTGTCAGTAAAAGTTGCTATTCAAAAATACTTATCAGCCATTGATAATCCTAAATTATCAAGAGAACAATCTGAAAAATTACTGACAGAACTTAAAACTTTAGTCGAAGCTTTTCATTTACCGAGCGAAGCTCAAATGAAAAAAGCATTCAAAAAAGTTAAAAAGTTAAAAATTCCAGCGACAAGTCAATGGGATTTACGTGATGTCACTTACTTTGCTTGGAATGAAGTTTCAAGCGGACGAAAATATCTTTTGACTGCTGATGGTCGTGGATTTTACGGAAGTATCTCTGGCAGTATGAAAAATATCTGTGCCATTTGCCAAAAAACAAGTATTGTCACTCAATTTCTAGCGACAACAAAAAGAGGTGCTGACGGGACCTATACTAAAAATGGCACCTATATTTGCTTAGATTCTGAACAATGTAATCAGAAAATCCAAGCCAAAGAAGGTTTGGAGCATTTTTTAGAAATCATCAAAGAAAAATAAAAATTTAGAAGTATCTTGTAAAAAAACAAGAATTCTGCTAAAATAAAAACAAGTTGACGAGGAGTAATAAAGCAAGACTTATAGAGAGAACACGGCTGGTGAAAGTGTTCATTCAAACTTTATGAAGGTTGCGTCATTTCAAGAAATAATTGCTGACATCTTCGGCTTTGCCTCGAATATCGATTCTCGCTACGCTACTAAAGTAGCTAGTCGAAGTCGTAACCAATCCTGTCAGTAATTATGACATAAAATGAGTGTCTGTCAGTAAATCTGTCAGGAATTTAGGTGGTACCGCGCGTGAGCGTCCTATTTTTAGGAGGCTTGTGGGCGGTATTTTTGATATATGATGTAAAGGGGATGAGGTAAATGAGTTATACAAATTGGGTTTCTTTAATAGTAGGCTTAGTGGCATTAGGAGGAGTAATTTTTGGAGCATTTTATAAGACATGGCAAGATAAAAAAAATATAAAAATGCAGGCACGAATTCAATGGATTCAGGAGGTAAGAAACCATACAGCAGAGTTATTATCACGTGGATATGCTGATAAAAACACAGGCTATTATTTTAAAAAAGAAATTGAGACAGTATGTTTATTTTTTACTACGAATGAATCTGAAACATCAGCTATACCAAATAGTGATGAATTTGAAATTTGTTTAGAAGAAATAAATAAATTAGAAAAAGAAAATGAAAAGTCTGACAAAAATAAAAATAAACATACATATATTATTCAGCTAGCTCAAAATCTAAAAAAATATTCTGACAATCAAGAGTACCTGGATAAATATTTACCAAAGTTTCGTGAAGTGATAAGTACCTATTTGAAACATGAATGGGATAGAGCTAATAACGGAAAATAAATTAAAAAATTTGTAAGATATACAAGGAGAAAAATATGACAAACGAACTAACCCCAAAATTCAACCCGACAGAGGTTGAAGCAGGACGCTACGAAAAATGGCTTGAAGCTGATGTTTTCAAACCTTCTGGAAATCCCGATGCCAAGCCTTATAGCATCGTTATTCCACCACCAAATGTGACAGGAAAACTCCACTTGGGTCATGCTTGGGATACAACATTACAAGACATCATCATCCGTCAAAAACGAATGCAAGGTTTTGATACGCTTTGGTTGCCAGGAATGGACCATGCGGGGATTGCCACTCAAGCAAAAGTTGCTGCCCGTCTTGCTGAAGATGGTATTTTACCACAAGACCTTGGACGTGAAAAATTCCTTGATAAAGTTTGGGAGTGGAAAGATGAATATGCCACAACAATCAAGGAACAATGGGGTAAAATGGGAATCTCAGTGGATTATTCTCGTGAACGTTTTACTCTTGATGAAGGCCTTTCACAAGCGGTTCGTAAAGTTTTTGTTCAACTTTACAATAAAGGTTGGATTTACCGTGGTGAAAAACTCATCAACTGGGATCCAAAAGCGATGACTGCTTTGTCAGACATTGAAGTCATTCACAAAGAAATTGATGGGGCTTTTTACCACATCACTTACCAAATTGAAGGAAGTGATGAGTTTGTTGAAATTGCCACAACACGTCCAGAAACTTTCCTTGGTGATACGGCTGTTATTGTCAATGAAAAAGACGAACGCTATAAACATTTAGTGGGCAAAAATGTTATCTTACCAATTATTAATCGTGTCATTCCGATTTTGACAGACGACCATGCTGATATGGAAAAAGGAACTGGGGTTGTAAAAATTACACCTGCTCATGACCCTAATGACTTTGAAGTTGCGATGCGTCATGATTTGCCAATGATTAACATGATGAATAATGACGGAACCATCAATGAAAATGGTGGAAAATATGAAGGACTTGACCGTTTTGAAGCCCGCAAACAAATTGTTGCTGACCTCAAAGAATTGGGTCAATTGCTTGATGTAAAACCAGTCCGTCACGAAGTTGGGCACTCAGAGCGAACAGGAGTGGTTGTTGAACCACGTTTATCAACACAATGGTTTGTCAAAATGGACGAATTAGCTAAAAATGCGATTGCTAATCAAGCGACAGAAGATGCAGTAGAATTTTATCCGCCACGTTTCAACGATACTTTCATGCAATGGATGGAAAATGTTATGAATTGGGTTATTTCACGTCAACTTGGGGGGGGAAATCAAATCCAGGCTTGGATAAAGGAGGGGGGGGAAAGGAAGGTTGGGGAGGAAGCACCAGAAGGGGAGGGTGGACAACAAGAGGAGGAGGTGCTGAAAACTTGGTTTGGTTAGGCTTGTGGGCAATT
>ENA-OQNI01001690-OQNI01001690.1-human-gut-metagenome-genome-assembly--contig:-NODE-1690-length-11921-cov-3.410293_pt1 | contig 11921 bp, 10 predicted proteins | sample MGYA00242627_ERZ504876 | MGnify/ENA primary metagenome ERZ504876 (study PRJEB26092, sample SAMD00036386) | human gut metagenome | host: Homo sapiens | study: EMG produced TPA metagenomics assembly of... | reverse complement strand
CACAACAGAATCCCAAGTGCATATGTGTCATTTTTCTGTAATAAATATTCTTTGATACATGCACTTTCGTCCTCAAGCAGTGCTTTAGATTCCAAACGGTGAACGGTAAGATAACAGTGATGTATCATTTCTTCATAATTTTCGGTTTGCACTGCATGTTTTCTTAGAATCGTTTTCAAAACACGCAGCGCAGAATAAATGGTACTATCCGCATATTCTCTTTCCTGCAAATCCAAAACCAATTGTTCGAGGTATGCCTTTTTCAATTTCATGACATCAATTTCCCCTAATTTCGGTTCAATGAGCTTTCTGATCAGATAACAGTAATTTGCATACGTACTCTTTTTAATTTTTGCTTTTTGCTGTATCAGCCAATTTTCACACATTTCTTCTGTCTTTAAATCATTGTTCATAGTTCCTCGTTTCCGCATTGTTCCTTATTTTTTTGTTGAAACACAATGCAATTACAAATTATAAAAGGTTGTTACATCTCTTGCTTTTTGAATTGAAATATGCTAGATTAGATAAGAAAAGGTTCGTCTTTTACATAAAAAGACGAACCTTTTTTGCTCCTTACATGTGTCACATATTTAAGATGTCGAATCAAAACATGAATGGAGGATAATATTATGCGCTGGTGATCTTTCGTTATAGAATAGGAGCCGACCCTAAATAATGCATCGTATCTAGGTCTCGTAATATTCCAAAATTACCAAGATGCTCGATCCCTTTATCTGTTTTTACCCATTGATAGTTCATCCCCACATAAGATTCCTTACTGTTTTCAAAGTGATAATGAAAATTCGCTTACGATAGCAAAAAAATAAGGAAACCATTGATTTTTCAAGGTTTCCTTATTTACAAAATAGAGCGGGTGATGGGAATCGAACCCACGTATCCAGCTTGGAAGGCTGGTGTTCTACCATTGAACTACACCCGCATATCAATCGGGGTGACAGGATTCGAACCTGCGACCTCCTGGTCCCAAACCAGGCGCTCTAGCCAAGCTGAGCCACACCCCGTTTTTTGTTTCCGTGTCGTTATCTCCGTGACACAAATAGTATTATACATAAGCCCCCTCTATATGTCAACAACTTTTTTAAACTTTTTTCAAAAAAATTCTTCAAAGTATCTTCCATACTTCGGAAAGCCCGTAAAATCGGGCTTTCCAGACTTATTGAGTTCATATCTTTACACAGTTTTAAGCTCTACTTCAGGCTGTTTTCCTTTTTCTAATTTCATCACCATGTAGGTAGCTTGTCGTCCCTGCTGCCTCGGATAAGTCAGGCTGCCCGGATTCAGCGTCACAAGATCAGCGTCTATTGTAAGTGCCGGCACATGTGTGTGCCCATACATCACAATATCCGCACCTCTGCGGCGTGCTTCTTCCTGCAAATGCGCCTCTCCCATGCTGACATAATATGCATGTCCATGCGTAATAAAGATATGATGTCCTTCCAGATCAAATTCTTCCTCTCTCGGAAGTCTTGAAAAGAAATCATTGTTTCCCCCCACAATATGCGTTGGACACTCAAAAATAGCTTCTATGTAATCTTCATCATCTTCCACATCACCAAGATGGATCAGCATATCTGCATCCGGATTACACTCACAAACATTTTCAATATTCTTTCTGGAACCATGTGTATCACTTACTATCACAATTTTCATATTTCTTTTGTCTTCCTGTCTTTTCTTTTACTGTATTCTTCTAGCTGTCTTTTCTTTTACTGTATTCTTCTAGCTGCCTTTTCTTTCATCTGGTTATATCTTCTATTTGCTTTCCAGCTTTTTTTCCAATACTTTGCGCATTTTGCGAAGTCCTTCTCCGCGATGGCTCAGTTCATTTTTCTTCTCCGGTTCAAGTTCCGCACTGCTGCAGCCAAACTGCGGCAGATAAAAGATCGGATCATATCCGAATCCATTTTCCCCTGTGATCTCATAACCAATACGACCTTCCATCGTTCCTCGTACAACTTCCGTACTTCCGTCTGGAAGCGCCGCCGCTATCGCACATACAAATCTTGCCGTACGCTTCTCATCCGGCACTCCCTCAAGCCGGTCTATCAACGCCTGGTTCTTAATATCATAAGACGTATCTTCGCCCATATAGCGCGCAGAATAGATTCCGGGTTCTTTATTCAGCGCATCGATTTCCAGCCCGGAATCATCTGCCAGAACAACTGCATTTTTATACTCTGGCATCTTCCGTGCAATATCCGCGATCGTCGTCGCCTTAATTAACGCATTTTCCTCAAATGTCTGTCCATCCTCTACTACATCCGCCTGAATTCCTGCTTCTTTCTGGGACAAGATCTTGCAGCCAAGATCTGCTAGGATCATACGGATCTCTATCATTTTATTTTTGTTACCTGTCGCAAATATAATTGTGTCCATCTTCAATTCTCCTCTGGCTTTTCCTACTTTTCCCTCGGCTTTTTTGGCGGTTTCGGTCCAAGGAACTGATAGAAATAGGTCTTCAACATTCCATTATAAATCTTACGATTCTTATCCGCCTTGCGTCCAAAATATCGTTCAGCTTCTTCATAAGAAGTTATCATATAGGCAGACCAGCTGTCCAAATGCTTAAAACTCTCACCAAATGCTCTGTAAAGGGCCGGAAGATCCTTTTTATCCTCCAATCGTTCACCATACGGTGGATTGGTAATCACAAAACCATATTTTTTCGGGTGATGCAAGTCTTTGACGTCTCTTTCCTGAAAATGTATCAGATGATCCACTCCCGCCTCTCTGGCATTGCGTCTTGCGATCTTAATTACAGAACTGTCCAGATCGTATCCCTGAATGTCCACCTCGACATCATCCTGAATCAAATCATTTGCCTCATCAATGGTGTCATACCAGACCTTTTTCGGTATAATATTCATCCAAGATTCAGCTGTAAAAGAACGATTCATTCCCGGAGCAATATTGGCTGCCATCATAGCCGCTTCAATCGGAAATGTTCCACTTCCACAAAATGGATCTACCAGGATCCGGTCTTTATTCCAAGGTGTCAGCATAATAAGTGATGCCGCCAACGTTTCTGTAATCGGCGCTTTTCCAGACACTTCTCGATATCCACGTTTATGTAAAGATACCCCTGAAGTATCAATTCCAATTGTCACAATGTCTTTCATTAAAAATACACGTACCGGGTAAGATGCTCCATCCTCCGGGAACCATTCGATGCCATAATACTCCTGAAGTCTGCGTACCATCGCTTTTTTCATAATAGACTGAATATCTGACGGACTGAACAGCTTACTTTTTATCGAAGCAGCTTTCGCAACCCAGAATTTTCCGTTTCTCGGAATATATTCTTCCCAGCGAAGGCTCTTCGTTGCCTCAAACAGCTCTTCAAAGCTTGTTGCTTTAAAGCTCCCCACCTTAATGAGAATACGCTCTGCCGTACGCAGGAACACATTTGCACGACATATGGCCTCCTCATCTCCGATAAATGTGACTCTTCCGTCTTCCACTTCCGAAATCTCATATCCAAGGTCTATAATTTCACGTTTTAACACTGCTTCCAGTCCAAAATGGCACGGAGCAATCAATTCCATTCTTCTCATATATCTCACCAAATCATCATTTGCATTAAAAAAGTTTTTCTTTCATATTACTTTTATTACCGGGCACTGTCAATCATTTCCGTAAGTCAGACTCAACAAAAAATATTTTCAGATATCTCAAGCGGTTTCGCAATCATTATCACTTTCTATTTCCGGCAACGCAAACAGGGACATGCCTTATGGCATGCCCCCGGTCGCCAGCAAAATTCACAGTATACCTGCAAACCACGCTGATCATCAGCTCTGATTAGTATCTGTCGCTCTCATCATGACAATTGCGGTCAGATGCGTTAGATGCATTCTTGTTTGAAGAATTCTTTGCATTCTTGTTTGAAGTCTTGTTAGATGCGTTTTTATCCCCCATACTTGAATTTGTTTTGTTCTTGTTTGTTGAGTTGTAACCATCCTCGCCGTAACTGTTTTTGTTTGATGAACTGTAATTCTTAGCCATATTAATTCCTCCTAATCTTTTTTGCTGCAAAATTAGTATGTCCCGGCATCCGAATTTTATGTGATGTAAAATAGTTTTATTTTTATATTTTTGCATCTTAATCTCAACTTAAGGTTTTTTTAAGATTTTTCATTTTTATCTTGCTTTTTAGAAATTCCTATATTATACTTGAATTCGTAGGAAGCACAACTTTCTACAACCCCTTATTAATTATTTATACTCCCCTCAAAAGACTGATAGCTCCCCTATCAGTCTTTTATTTTGCCCTATTTTTCCAAACAAAAACAGATATTCTGGCAGGCTTGATTTTAACCCCGTCGGAATATCTGTTTCTTATTTCATATATTTTCTATATATAAATCATATTTATATGGCTGCCTGTCTCGCTTACCATCGCCGGCCGCTTCCGCCAATCAGTCTGATAATCAGCATAATGATCACTAGCGGAATCAAAATCGGTGCCAGAAAGCTTATAATTCCTCCAACAATCGATACTACAAGCACGATAATCCCAATAATTCCAAGTATCAGCAACAGCTTTTTCCACCAGGTATCAAAGCCAAATGTGTGCACATGTGTCTGATATCCCTGATTCTGATCATAATAATCCTCGCGTGTATAATCCCCGCCATCTCCATATACCGGATCACTGAATCCACTATTAGCAGTAGTATAGGAACTTCCAGCATTTCTGCCTGTGCCCCGCTTTGCTTCCTCCGCATCAATAATTGTCTGCGCGATTACCCACGGATCGCCAAGATCCGCGGTCACCTCTTCTTCTGTTCTTCCAATATTCACTTGAACACTGATATACCCATCATAATATGCAACATTTTCCTGCACAGTCTCACGATCTAGATCATTACCAAGAGCCTTTCTAAGCCCCTCCAGGCATTCATTTTTTGTAATATCTTCCATCTCCTTCCTTAATCTCTTATATCTAATATTAACACTTCATCTTTTCTATTATGTATCACGAGCGAGCCAGACACCTTCACACTTTATTATTTAAAGATCCACAATGCATCTCTACTCCATACAACATTACTCTTCAAGTTTCTATCATTTGAGTAATTCAAGAATGCCTCGGCATTCTTGCTGCGAGGTGCGCGTCATCTCCCAGCTGATATAATAATCCATAATCAGGTACTCAAATGCCATAGAAAAAGACCTTGAGCCTAGAATAGCACAAAGATGTGTCCATTCCAAGTCCAAGGTCCTTATAAAATCCTTAATTCTTTCTAAAGTTTCCGCAGTCTACAATCTCCTGTACTCTGCTATCGGAACATTTATCTTATACTTCAAACATCAGATCTCCGTAGGAAGGCATTGGCCATGCTTCTTTATCTACGATCATCTCAAGTTTGTCAACTGGTGAACGAAGCGCAGCCATAGCCTGCACAACTGTGAAGTGATAGTATCTGGCCTGCTCTTCTCCTTCTTCCATCTCTGCAGCTTTCTCTGTAACTTCTGTTAAAGCTTTCAGAGCGCTCTTGCTCTCTACAAGAAGAGCCGAAATCTCTGTCAGAAGCTCAGACTGTACGGAAACGTCTGCACCTGCTGCCTTTACAGCATTGATTGTATCTGCAAGTTCTTTTGTATATTTGATAACTGCAGGAATGATCTGTTTTGTAGCCATATCGATCATTGTGCGAGCTTCAATATTGATTGCCTTTGAGTAGTTCTCGTATTTGATCTCGGCACGAGACTCAAGCTCTGCCTTTGTAAATACCTTATATTTCTCAAAGAGGTTAATTGCTTTATCTGTTGTCAGTGCCGGAATAGCTTCTACCATAGACTTGATGTTCGGAAGTCCACGTCTCTCAGCCTCTGCAACCCACTCGTCAGAGTATCCATTTCCACCGAATACGATTCTCTGATGCTCTGTCGCATATTTCTTGATCAGATCATGTACTGCAAGATCAAAGTCATCTGCTTTCTCCAGTACATCACATGCCTCTGCAAATGCATCTGCTACGATTGTGTTAAGTACAACGTTCGGTCCAGCAATAGAATCACGAGATCCTACCATACGGAACTCAAATTTATTACCTGTAAACGCAAATGGTGATGTTCTATTACGGTCTGTAGCATCTTTTGTAAAATCCGGAAGTGTATCTACACCTGTCTTAAGGATTCCCTCTGCAAGACTATGTGTAGCTTCTCCTGTGCTGATCAGCTGATTCAGGACATCCTCAAGCTGCTCTCCAAGGAATACAGATACAATTGCCGGTGGAGCCTCATTTGCTCCAAGTCTGTGGTCATTTCCCGGATCAGCTGCAGACTCACGAAGAAGATCTGCGTGCTCATCAACAGCTTTCAAAATACATGTAAGTACAAGTAAGAACTGGATATTCTCATGAGGTGTATCACCTGGATCCAGAAGATTCTTTCCATCATCCGTTGTCAGTGACCAGTTGTCATGTTTACCAGATCCATTAACTCCTGCAAATGGTTTCTCGTGAAGCAGACACTTCATACCATGCTGACATGCAACTCTCTTTAACGTCTGCATTACAAGGTGGTTGTGATCCAAAGCCACATTTGCCTCAGCATAGATTGGTGCAAGCTCATGCTGTGCCGGTGCAACCTCATTATGCTGTGTCTTTGATGAAACTCCGACTTTCCAAAGCTGTTCATTTACATCTTTCATAAATCCAGCAATTCTCTGGCGGATTGTTCCAAAATAATGATCATCCAGCTCCTGACCTTTTGGAGGCATTGCTCCGAAAAGTGTACGTCCTGTATAGATCAAATCTTTTCTCTGCATGAACTTTTCAGCATCTACTAAGAAATATTCCTGCTCAGGTCCAACAGAAGGTGTTACCTTCTTAGCTGTTGTATTTCCAAAGAGACGAAGTAATCTCAATGACTGTTCATTGATTACCTGCATAGAACGAAGAAGTGGTGTCTTCTGATCCAGTGCCTCTCCTGTATAAGAACAGAAAGCAGTTGGGATACAAAGCGTAGCACCTGCTGCATCATGTCTTACAAATGCCGGTGATGTACAATCCCATGCTGTATATCCACGTGCTTCAAATGTTGCACGAAGTCCTCCGGACGGGAATGAAGATGCATCCGGCTCTCCTTTGATCAGTTCTTTTCCAGAAAAGCTCATAAGAACCTTTCCACTCGGAAGCGGTGCGGAAATGAATGAATCATGCTTCTCAGCAGTTACACCTGTCAGTGGCTGGAACCAGTGCGTATAATGTGTAGCTCCCTTCTCAATTGCCCACTCTTTCATCTCATGTGCGATGACATCAGCTGTGGCAAGGTCTAATTCTTTTCCTTCCTCGATCGTCTTCTTCAAATCCTTGTATACTTTTTTCGGAAGGCGCTCTTGCATAACAGTGTCATTAAATACATCTTCTCCGAAAATGTCTGCTACATTAAAACGCTCGCTCATATCCTGCTTTCCTCTCTTTCACTTATTTTAAATTGTAATCATTCAATACCATATTCTTATACTCGCCGTTTGTCAAATACTAAACAATTACTATTTTTATATATACAGAAAAGGCACTCCAATTCAACATTGGAACGCCTTTGTTCTGTCTATGTCAGTTAGTATAACCCAATCGTCTGAAAAAGGCAAGTATAAATTAAATCTTTATTCAGCTTTACCAACTGAGCCAAATAATTCCATCTTTTCTTTGACAGTTTCAATAATTGCATCTGCACCTGGTTTGAGAAGTTTACGTGGATCGTATCCTTTTCCTTCCAGATCCTTTCCTGCCTCAATGTATTTACGTGTAGCTTCTGCAAATGAAAGCTGGCACTCTGTATTTACATTGATCTTAGCAACACCGAGACTGATTGCCTTTTTAATCATATCATCCGGAATACCTGTACCACCGTGAAGAACGAGCGGGAGTTTTCCAGTTAACTGCTGAACTGCATCAAGAGTCTCAAAGCTGAGCCCCTGCCAGTTTGCAGGATATTTTCCATGAATATTACCGATTCCTGCTGCCAGCATTGTAACACCGAGATCAGCGATCATCTTGCATTCCTTAGGATCTGCGCACTCGCCCATTCCGACTACGCCATCCTCTTCTCCACCGATAGAACCAACCTCTGCTTCAAGAGAAATTCCTTTCTCATTGCAGACTTTCACAAGTTCACGCGTCTTCTCAATGTTTTCCTCGATCGGATAGTGTGATCCGTCGAACATAATAGAGGAGAATCCTGCCTCTATACACTTATAACATCCTTCGTATGTACCATGGTCAAGATGTAATGCTACCGGAACTGTGATATTCAGTTCTTCGATCATGGCCTGTACCATAGCGGAAACTGTCTTGAATCCTGTCATCCATTTTCCTGCGCCCTCAGATACACCAAGGATAATTGGAGATTTTACCTCTTCTGCTGCAAGAAGCGCACTTCTTGTCCACTCCAGATTGTTGATGTTAAACTGCCCTACTGCATAGTGGCCTTCTACTGCTTTTTCAAGCATTTCTTTTGCTGATACTAACATATTAAATTCCTCCATTTAAATTGTTACCTTTGCTTTCCTCATTATAGACCATAACATTCTAAATGACAAGTATCTGGAGACATGTGATTTTGTCAAAAAATTCAGCCAATCCGGAGGTATTTTCGTCATATTTTTAACAATTAAGTTCTATGCCTTTTGATACTTCAAATAAGTCATTTCCGTTTTCTGGACTAATACTTTTGTAAAATATCCTTTCCAGGTGAATACTCCTCAGACTTCGTTTCATCACGGATACAACAAAAAGATCCACAGAACAATCTGTGGATCTTAGTGACTCCGAGGGGAATCGAACCCCTGATTCCAGCGTGAGAGGCTAGCGTCTTGACCGCTTGACCACGGAGCCATATCAGTTTTTTATGTTTTTTCTGTACCCTCGCGTTCGGTACTTGCTTAGTATAGCAAAGGTTTTCCAAGAATGCAAGCACTTTTTTCAATTTTTTTAAACTTTTTTATTTTTTCATCAAATTCCGACATTTTGTAGGGGCGCATCTGACATTCCGATGCACCTCTGCAAGTCTACACTCCGTTTCGGTCGGCGCAAAACCATTGTCCACCGGACAATGTGCGCCCTGCCGGAGGCTATATCAGCTGGGGGATTGACTCCCACCACTGATACCAGCTTGTTTCTCACCCTATAGAGATGGGAGTCATCTCCCAGCCGATATAACACTTATTGTTTGTACGACATCGTAATCTAAAACTACGTTTTTTATGTCCTATCCTGCGATCAAGCCCCAATAACCCTGCACAAATATAAACAGCACGATCAGCGGCAGGATAAATGTCAGGTAAAACCGGATGGCTTTATGTGTCGGGAATTTCACTCCGGATCCGGTATTTGCTTCTTTTATGAAATTATCCCATCCCCAGCCATATCTTGTCATACAGAACAAAAGATATACCAGTGATCCAATCGGCAGAAGGTTATTACTTACAAGGAAATCCTCGATATCCATAATACTCTTTCCACCTATAGTGAATCCTGCCCAGTCTGTCATTCCAAGCACACAAGGCACTGCAAGAAGAATCAGCAGAACTCCATTAATAAGAACAGATTTCTTCAAAGAAATCCCCCACATATCTCTTGCGAATTGGATAATATTCTGGAACACTGCGATGATCGTGGAAAATGCTGCAAACGACATGAACAGGAAGAACAGAGCTCCCCAGATTCTTCCGCCAGCCATCTCACGGAATACATTTGGCAGTGTCACAAATACAAGTCCTGGTCCCTGACCCGGGTTTACATCAAATGCAAAACAGGATGGAAATATAATCAGACCTGCAACAAGCGCTACAACCGTATCCAGAACGGTGATGCTGATTGCCTCTCCAGTCAATCTTCTCTCTTTTCCAATATAACTTCCAAAGATTGCCAGTGCACCAATTCCGACACTTAAAGTAAAGAATGATTGCCCCATTGCCGCAAACACCGCTTCTTTAAATCCATTTTCGGCCATCTTACCAAAATCCGGAAGCAGATAGAACTTCAATCCATCTACCGCACCATCCAGTGTCGTTGCACGAACGACCAATATTAACATAATTACAAACAAACTGGACATCATGAATTTTGTCATTTTCTCGACACCATTTTGAAGTCCCATAGAACACACTATAAGCCCCAGCACGGAAATCAAAATCATCCAGAACAGCATTTCATTTCTGTTAGAAGTCAGTTCTCCAAAAATCGCCTCCACCTGCTTTGTGTCAGCTCCTACGAAATCTCCTTTTACCATCTTTACGAAATATGCAAGCATCCAGCCGCCGATTGTCGTATAGAACATCATCAGCAGATAATTACCCGCAATTCCGAAATAGCGGTAAATGTGCCATTTACTTCCTTTTGGTTCCAGTTCATTAAAAGACTTTGCAATACTCTTCTGGCTTCCACGGCCAACCGCGAACTCCATAACAATGATCGGAAGTCCTAAAATCAAAAGAAAGAACAGATACAGAAGCACAAATGCTCCTCCTCCGTACACTCCTGTGATATACGGGAATCTCCATACATTTCCCAGACCAATTGCACAGCCTGCGGACATTAATATAAATCCCAGTCTTGATGAAAATTTTTCTCTAGTCTCCACTTATTTAATCTCTTTCTATTTTATTTTTCTGCTCGCTCAGCTCCAGTACATGATTCTCCGGAACCATAATCTCCATTGCCTTCTGAACATTCTCGATTTCCACATAATCCTGTTCTCCGCCGAACTCTCCATCCAGTGTCCACGGAATCTCTTCAACAGAATCAAAGGTAATTTTTTTTGTCTTAAATGTGTACATATGCTTTGTATCCACCTGCTCGATCAGGAGTGCTGCAATAATCTCCTGCAAAGCAATCGGATTCTTCGGTGTCTTAATCAGTGTCACTTCAAACAGTCCGTCGTCAAATACTATATTTTTCCCGACCATATTAGAAAAGCCGCCAACGGAACGAGAGTTCGTCACCATACCGAAGATAAATTCGTCCTCGATAACTTCCCCGTCATGCTCCACCTTAATTTTATAGGAAGGAATGTTAAAGATTCTCTTTGCACCTTCCAATATATACGCCATATGGCCAAGTACATTTTTCACTGCCTGATCTGTCTCGTAAGACACATCTGTAAAAATTCCAAATGCTGCAATATAAACAAATACGCTGTCATTGAACTTTCCAATGTCGCACGGAAATGGAACTCCCTTCACCGCATTGTCTGCTGCCGCAAGGGGTTTTCTCGGAATGTGCAGACTCTTGGCAAAATCATTCGTCGTTCCTGCCGGAATATATCCTACCGGAACAACATCTTTTCCCATCTCACGGCGCTTCATCATTCCAGTCGCAACCTCGTCAATCGTTCCATCTCCACCGCTACACGCAATCAGATCATATTTGCCAACTTCGTATTCCTTGATTTGATAATAAGCGTCCCTGTATGCCTGTGTCGGATGCACTGTCACTTCATATCCCGCTTTCACAAAGATATCAAGAACATCTGACAATCTTGGCTTTAGCATCTCTTTTCCTGCACGTGGATTATATACAAATAGAAGTTTTTTCATCTGACATTTCCTCCATGGTTTTACAATATATTCCAAAAAGAGGGCATGTGAGATGCCCTCTTTCGATTCATCAATTATCTATGTATGTTATTGATTACTGTGCAAGCAGAAATGATTCCACTCCACTTACAGCCTGCTCCTCGTCGTCTCCCTCAACAATGAGAGTAAGGTTGGTTCCTTTTCCCGGCTGGTGTGACTGTAATGCCATCATCCCCATAATACTTTTGGCATTAATCTTCATGTTGTCCATCTCAATGTACACCGTACTGTCATACTGACTTGCCTCCTGCACAAGATGTGCGATTGGTCTGGACTCCATGTCCAGGTCTGACTGAAGTGTAACAGGTTTCTT
>ENA-OQNI01001674-OQNI01001674.1-human-gut-metagenome-genome-assembly--contig:-NODE-1674-length-12055-cov-2.147217_pt1 | contig 12055 bp, 10 predicted proteins | sample MGYA00242627_ERZ504876 | MGnify/ENA primary metagenome ERZ504876 (study PRJEB26092, sample SAMD00036386) | human gut metagenome | host: Homo sapiens | study: EMG produced TPA metagenomics assembly of... | reverse complement strand
ATTTAACTAATTGGCGTTTGGTTTTTGGAGAAGCAGATGAACTGCCGGGATTAACAGTTGATCGCTATAATGATATTTTAGTTTGCCAAATTAGTTCATACGGATTAGATAAAATCAAAGATATGATCTATGAAATATTACTAGAGGTTTTAACAGAAGATGGGCAAGATGTTAAAGGTATCTATGAAAGAAATGATATTAAGGTTAGAGCAAAAGAAGGACTGCCTTTAGAATAAGGATATTGGAGAAATATTAATTTACCGACAACGACGATTATTAATGAAAATGGAATCAATTTAAGTGTTGATGTTGCAAATGGTCAAAAAACAGGTTACTTTTTAGATCAAAAAGCAAATCGTGTTTTACTTAGAAATATAGCTTAGGTAAAAAAAGTTTTGGATTGCGTTAGTCATACTGGGGGCTTTGCAGTAAATGCGGCTTATGTGAAAGCTAAAGAAGTGGTTGCAGTAGATGTATCACAAACTGCTCTTGATCAGGGATATGCTAATGCTAAACTAAATAATTTACAAGGATGTATTTCTTTTGTAAAAGATGATGTTTTTGACTATCTAGATAAATGTAAAAAGGGACAGTTTGATATTATTGTTTTAGATCCACCTGCTTTTACGAAATCGAGAAGAACGGTAGATCATGCTTATAATGGTTATAAGAAAATCAATATGAAAGCAATGAAATTATTAGGCAGAGGTGGATACTTAATTACATGTAGTTGTTCACGTTTTATGGAGACTGATAATTTTGAAAAGATGCTTCGTGAATCAGCGCATGAGGCTGGAGTAACCCTTAAACAAGTATCAGTTACTCAACAAAACCCAGACCATCCAATTTTATGGACAATGGAAGAAACGTCATATTTAAAATTTTATATTTTTCAAATTATTTAGATTGAATAGGATTTACGAATCGACTGAATAGGCTTTTAATTTTAAAGTTTAATAGTCGATTTTTATTTAGGAAAATAATTTAGATTTTTTTGAATAATATCTTATTTGTTGTGTATTGAATTTGGTTTGTTTCATGATTTTCCAGACTACAAGTATAAGGGGCGTTATCATGATTATCGTTCAATAATTGCTAAAGGAACTATCAAGTTAATTGATGGTAATGATGATTACAAAATTAAAAAAGGATATAATTTATTATCCACCTGCAACCATCGTGAAATTGTCCTTTTGGAAAGTAGAAAGACGATACTCCCAATATATATCGGAGTGATTGAATGTAAAATGAAGAATGTTACAGCAAAGTTTGAATTTCCAATAAGGTCAGTTGCAGATGTTCCATTTTTAGATGTATGATCATTACCTAAAGATGAAACACCATTTGATATAAGTGACATTATTGCGAAACGAAAAAATAATTTATTGTAAAAAGAGAAATAACAATTTTAGTTCTCTTTTTATCTTTATGTAATATTATCTTTTATCATATTTAAAAATGTTTCAGCACTTTTGGTAAAGAGTTGGTATTTTTTCCAAATTATTAGCATATTCGCTTCTAATTTTGGTTCAAGTGGTCTAAAGCATAATGAACTGTTATTAGAATTAAAAATTTTATCTAAGCATAAAGCATATAAATTTCCTTCTTCAACTATTAAAGATGCATTAAATAATAAATTATAAGTTCCCACAATATTTAATTTCCTTTGATTTCCACCAATCCATCCAGCTAATTCATTTTTTACCATCCCTTGATTTGAACAAAGAAGAGGTTTTCCACGTAGATCATCAGGGGTTATTTTGTCAAGTGATGCTAGAGTACTATCCCGCTTCATTAAAATCCCCCAAACATTGCTATAAGGAAGCCTTAAATAATCGTACTTATTTAAATCAACAGGCTCAATAACGATTCCAAAATCTAGAACTCCAGCATCAATTTTTTCCATTACCTCTTCAGCTTTTCCACTATGCAAATGAAATTTTACATGAGGGTATTTTTCCAACATCGTTGCAATTGTCTTGGCAATCGGACGCATTCCTTCACTCTCACCACATCCTAGATAAATATCACCTGTTAATAGTTCTTCATTAGCTTTGACTTCAGCTTCTGCCCTTTCAACAAGCCCAAGAATTTCTTCTGCCCGTTTTCTTAAGATCATGCCTTCATCAGTCAAAGTAATACGACGTTTTCCCCGGATAAATAATTGTTTTCCTAATTCTTCTTCTAACTCTTTCATTTGTCTTGATAATGTTGGCTGCGTTACATGTAGATATTCAGCTGCCCCAGAAATACTTTCTTCCCTTGCGATGGTAAGAAAATATTGTAGTGTTCTAATTTCCATTAATATCACCCCATAGTTATATTATAGTACATTTATGTTTAACAAGTATAAAAAACTAGATTATAAATACATATAATCTAGAATTTATTTAATGAAACATATCTTTTTTGATGAAAATAATTGTGGCGATAATACAGGCAACTATTGCTAGTCCCGTTGGGAACCACCATTGTGGAAATGGTAAACCTGCAACATTCATTCCATAAAAACTGAAAATAATATTTGGAATAGCCATAACGATCGTAATAACTGTTAATACTTTCATAACAATATTCAGGTTATTGGAAATAACTGAAGCAAATGCATCCATTGTTCCTGATAAAATATTTGAATAGATATTACACATTTCAATTGCCTGATGGATTTCAATCAAAACGTCATCTAATAGGTCTTGATCTTCATCATATAATTTAATAGCTTTCCCACGCATAATTTTATTTAATGTTATTTCGTCCGTTTTTAATGAGGTAGAAAAATATACTAATGATTTTTCTAGTCCTAACATTTGAATCAATTCTTTATTTTGCATTGATTTGTGTAATCTTTGTTCAGTTCGAGAAGAGATCCGATCAATTTGGCGCAGATAAATTAAATATCGTTGAGAAATTCGTAATAATAATAGTAATAAAAATCTTGTTTTTAAATCAGTATTGACACCTTTGATCCGACCTTGTGCCATATCATCGATATTTAAGTTTTCATATAAGGAAATGGTAACAACGTATCCTTTCATGATCACAATACCTAAGGGCAATGTCGTATATTGTAACATATTTTTATCGTAACCATCTTCTACTTCTTCAGCACTAGGATAGTCAACGATTACTAGAGTCTGATTATAATCTTCGTCATAGTCGATATGCGAGCTTTCTTCAGCATCTAATGAAGATTTAACAAATTCCGGTAGAATTCCCATTTCTTCAATCAAATAGTTTTTTTCTTCTTCAGTTGGAGCAATAGCGCTGATCCAGCTGCCTGGTTCTGGTTTATCGATCTTTTTTGTTTCAGTTCCAAAAGTTTTGTAAAATTCTAACATAATAACCTCCACTTACAGGAGGTTCATGTTTATGCCTCCTGTTTCTCTATTTTATTTTCTTTTTCTTAGCGCACAATCGCTCGGGCACAGGGGACATAAAAACACCTTCTTTCGACGGTTAATTATATCACAAATTTATCAATTTTACCCCTATGTTTTGTTAGAAAATGATAAAAAAATAGTTAAATTTAATCATTAGATAAATTATTGCCAAATAATCTTCTAAATATTTCATTGATTATGAAATAATTCACTATAATATGTATATGAATCAACTAGACAAAAGTGAGCAAGAAATGTCGGGATGTTAGGATTGAAGATTTGTTATGATTGATTTGACAAAGGAGGAACACAATGAATTGGACTGATGGAATTAGTAATGCTTTAAAATACATTGAAGAACATCTTAAAGAAGATATTAAGATTGTAGATGTTGCAAATGAAGCATATGTTTCAAGTTTTTATTTTCAAAAAGCATTTAGAATTCTATGTGGTTTTAGTGTTGCAGAGTATATTCGTTATCGAAGATTATCACTAGCTGGTAGTGAGGTCATTACTACGAATAAGAAGATTATTGAAATTGCATTAGAATATGGTTATGATTCACCAGATAGTTTTACTAAAGCATTCACTCGATTTCACGGAGTTACTCCGACTGTCGCAAGAAAAGAGCAATTGATGATTAAATCTTTTGCTCCGTTAAAAATACAGTTTACTTTGAAAGGTGGTTCAACTATGGATTATAAAATTATTGAAAAAGAAGCATTTACAGTCTTAGGTAAGGCAAGAAGGTTTGATTTTGATTGTGCATTTAATGAGATTCCTAAATTTTGGGGAGAGCATATGCAGTCCGCTGATAAAAAAGTGTGTGGTGTATACGGGGTTTGCATTGAAGATGAAAAAGATGAAGGATTTAAATATTTGATTGCTGATGAGTATGTTTTGGACAGTGAAATTCCAGATGGGTATGAAGTTTGTGAAATTCCACAATTAACATGGGCAGTATTTGCTTGTCATGGTGCTGTACCTAAATCATTGCAAGAAGTGAATACAAAGATTTTTTCTGAATGGTTACCAAATAATGATACATACGAAGTTGCTGAGCATTATAATATTGAAATGTATACACCGTGTGAGGACTATCCACGAGGCAATCATGATGAAAATTATTATTCAGAAATTTGGATTCCGGTAAAGAAAAAATAATTATTATATTTAAGTTATGATAAATTAAATCGTTATCATAACTTTTTCTTATTGATTGACGGATTTTATGATTTCCTTTACAATTAAGGCATTGTTTTAAAAAGGAGACAATTTGATGAACAGAGAAAGATTATCATCACGTCTAGGTTTTATTTTATTATCTGCTGGATGTGCGATTGGATTAGGAAATATTTGGCGTTTTCCGTATATGGTTGGAAAATACGGTGGAGGGGCATTTGTATTAGTCTATTTATTTTTCCTGATCATATTAGGTTTACCAATCATTGTAATGGAATACTCAGTTGGACGCGCTTCTCAAAAGAGTATTGCTAAAAGTTTTCATGTTTTAGAAAAGAAAGGACAAAAATGGCACAGATTTTCGTATGTCGCAATGGTGGGAAATTATTTGTTAGTAATGTTTTATACGACTATTGCCGGCTGGATGCTAGCCTATTTTGTTAAAATGTTGAATGGTGATTTTATTGGACTAAATCCAAGTGAAGTCAATAATGTTTTTGTCAGTCTTCAAGCAGATCCACAAGCTAGTATTTTTTGGATGATCTTGATTGTTGTGATCGGCTGTGGAATTTGTGCTGTTGGTCTTCAACGAGGTGTTGAAAAAGTAACGAAAGTAATGATGGGATTATTGCTAGGAGTGATGCTCTTATTAGTTGTGAAGTCTTTGAGTTTAGACGGTGCAATAAAAGGAGTTGAATTTTACTTAGTTCCAGATTTTAATTTATTGATGGAAAATGGAATCTTTAATGCTGTTTATGGTGCAATGGGACAAGCATTTTTTACTTTGAGTATTGGAATGGGGGGAATGGCTATTTTTGGTAGTTATATTGGTAGAGAACATTCTTTAACTGGCGAAGGGTTACGTGTTTTAGCGCTAGATACTTTTGTTGCAACAATGGCAGGATTGATTATTTTTCCAGCTTGTATGTCTTTTGGGGTGGATGCAGGAAGTGGACCGGGATTAGTTTTTGTGACACTGCCAAATATTTTTAATGTTATGGAAAATGGTCAAATTTGGGGTACCTTGTTTTTTGTTTTTATGAATTTTGCGGCTCTCTCTACGATTATTGCCGTATTTGAAAATATTGTTTCATTTTCAATGGATCTATTAAATTGGTCAAGGAAGAAAAGTGTCATTTTAAATTTTATTATTATTGTTCTTGGTAGTATTCCTTGTGCAGTTGGATATAGTGTTTTATCTGGATTTCAGCCATTTGGACCGGGGAGTGCAGTTTTAGATTTATTAGACTTTTTAGTTTCTAATGTAATTATGCCATTAGGATCACTTGTATTTTTGTTTTTCTGTACTCGGCGTCTAGGTTGGGGTTGGAAGAAGTTTATGACCGAGGCTAATGCCGGTGAGGGCTTGCATTTTCCTGAAAAAGCCAAATTTTACATTAGTTGGATTCTCCCCCTAATTGTTATTTTTATTTTTCTATTTGGATTATGGGAGAAACTATTCGCATAAAGATAATAATGGGCAACAGTTGCATCTGTTGCTTTTTTGATGTGGTGAAGGTGAGATATTTTTTTGTTAAGACAAATTAATAATTAAATAATCTAATAATATGATAAAATAGTCTTATAGTAATGGCATTAACTTAGGGTTTAGTTTAGATATTGTAGTAGAAATATAAGGAGAGGGACTATGAATGAAAAATTAGAACTATTGATTAATGAAGTAAAAAAGGCTGTATTAGGAAAAGATGATGTTTTAAAAAAAGTAGTTATTGCTCTATTAGCTAATGGACATATTCTACTTGAAGATATTCCTGGGGTCGGGAAAACTAATTTAGCGGTTGCTTTAACAAAGGCAATACAGTTAGATTATCAGCGGGTTCAATTAACCTCTGATGTTTTACCAAGTGATTTATTAGGGTATTCTGTTTATGATTTTGAAACAAAAGAAATGACTTTTAAAAAAGGACCGCTATTTACAAATATCTTTTTGGCTGATGAAATTAATCGGACGTCAAGTAAAACACAATCAGCACTATTGCAGGTTATGGAAGAAGGAATGATTAGTGTTGATGGGTTAACTTATCCAACTGCTAAGCCGTTTATTGTTATTGCAACACAAAATCCGTTTGGAAGTGCTGGAACACAAATGTTACCAGATTCTCAGTTGGATCGTTTTATGATGCGTTTATCATTAGGTTATCCTGATGAAATGAGTGAGATTGAAATTATAAATCGAAAAAAAAGTGGAAATCCAATTAATTCAATCAACCCGGTTTTATCGCCTCAGGAATTGCTCATGATGCAAGAAGCAGTTACTAAAATTCATTTAGATGAAAGTTTAGTGAAATATATTGTTCAAATCGTTCAACAGACAAGAATTCATGAAAAAATTGAATTAGGGGCTTCTCCTCGTGCTTCGATTGCATTGATGAAAGCGGCTCAAGCTAGTGCATATTTAAATGGTCGGGACTATGTTATTGTTGAAGATATTAACGAAAACTTATATGAAACCCTAAATCATCGGATTTTCTTAATGCCAAGTGTTAAAAAGAATCGTGAAAATTTTCAAATAATTATGGAAGATATCATGATGAAGATTGCACCAATTGCATATAAGTAGTTATGTTTCGCTATCGTCTTGCTTATTTGTTATTAATTGGATTTGGGGTATTTTTCTATATTGCTTTTGTTGGATATTTTTCATATTATTTTCTTTTATTGATTCTGATTTTACCAGTTTTATCACTTTTTTATTTAGTTATGAGTTTTAAATTTACTAAGCTGGATTTTGCTATTTTGAATCAAAAAGTTATTCAAGATGACTTTGTAAAGATTAAAATAATTAAGGATAATTTAGGGCTTGGAGCAATAAAGTTTGTTGTTGAGGATCAAAAGTATTTGATCAAGGGAAATCAAGACGGATTAACTTTAGTATTTAAACATTGTGGGGGAAGAAATTTTATTATTAATACATACTACCAATACGATTGTCTAAATCTATTTTGCATAAAAAAGAGATGCCATTATGAGATACCAATTACTATTTATCCAAAGAGGGTAGAATTAGATTTCAAAGAGTACGCACATCAACTACCACGAGTTGGTGACGAAGTTTATGCTGTGAATCGTAAAGGAGATGATCCTACAGAAATATATGATATTCACAAATATCAAGAGGGGGATCAGTTGAAAAATATTCACTGGAAACTTAGTGCCCGTTATCAAGATATTTTAGTTAAAGATAATGCGATGTTAGTAGGTGAAGTAATTAATCTGTATGTTAGTTTTGATGACAATGATGATCATAATGATTTAGTTTTTGGTTATCTTGATACCTTTTGTGGTTTTTTATTAAAACGACAAATTGGCTTTCTATTATCAAATAAGGAAATTAAAAGTATTCAAGAATATGACGAAATGTTTAAATATTTGTTATGGAATAAAGAGTATCAGTCAGATATTTCTAAACATAATTATGAGTTTGTTATTAGCTATAATGGAATCATGAAAGTGGAAGGTGGCCGCTGATGAAGTTATTAATTTATTTATTAGGAATTATTGGTTCAGTAGGCTCGTTAGTTTATTCTTTTAATTTTAGTTCGAACAATCATTTTATTTTTATTTCTTGTATTATAGTAGGTTTGTTAATATATTTGGGATTTAATTATATTCAAGGTAAAAAGAAGTTTGTTATCGGGAGTATTATTGCTGATGGAATCTTATTATTGATTCCTAGTACGATGGATTGTTTAACATACATAACTTCAATTATTATTTATAAGTATCGTGAAGTTTCTGTATATGATTTTAATTTTGAAAGTACGTATATTTTTTATGATGATCCCCAAATTTGTATCTTAGCTTTTTTGCTGATTTTTATCCCATTATTTTTATCAGCTGTAATTGCAATTGATAAACAAAAATATACATTAGCTATTTTGGCTTTATTACCAGGTGTTTTTATTGAATTATTATTTACGATTACACCACCATGGTATTTTCTAGCATGTTATGTTTTATATGTTTTGATTTTATTGATTGGTGCTTTGCAAAAAGGGGCTATATTAAAAATACCAATGATTATCATTAGTGTAGTTGCCATGGCAATAACATATATATCATTTCCAATAAGTACATATCGTCCTTCAAAGTATAGTTTGTTTGATAATGCCAGAACACCAATTTCAACTCCTGGAAATATAAAAGAGGAATACAATGTCAATAGCCAAGGGGATCGTCATTATCGTAACTCATTAGATTTTACAATTGCTGGTGAAGTGACTTTAAATAATTTCAAGATTCGAGGAATTGCTTATGACTTGTATGAAGATGGTAAATGGGGGACTTCTCATAGTCGCGTTGAAACAGAATGGTTTAAAAATAACCTAGAGAAGATTGCAAATATTACAAAGACTTCTCGTCAAGTTATTGAAGTTAATCAAATCAGTGGTTATAGTCAACGTAATTATACACCATACTTTATCATTAATGACGATATGACATATTATGGTGACCACTATGAGGGTAAAAACCCTCAAACATATGAGATGATTATACCTAATGATGATTTTAATGCTCTATTATCAACGATCGATTATAAAGCCAAAGGAGAATTATTAAAGGAAATAGCCGAGCGTAATGGAACACAGGACTACTACGATGAATATTTTGGACAAGGGAATGAAGATGATGAAAAATTAACATCAGTTCCTGAGGAAACAAAATCGATTATTGAGAATTTTTTAAAGCAGCATAATGTTATTGATAATGGTAATATTTTCAATTATATTACACAGTGTACAAATGCTTTAGCGGCTAATACTTCTTATACCTTGAGACCGGGAAATACACCTGATAATGTGGATGTTGTTGATTATTTTTTAAATACTAATAAGAAAGGGTATTGTGTTCACTATGCTTCAACATTAGCATTAATGTTAAGAAGTAGGGGATATCCCGCACGTTTTGTTGTTGGCTATCAAGTGCCGGGAAGTAAGAACAATGCTGGTAAATTGATAGTTAGGGATAGTAATGCTCATGCTTGGGTTGAAATTTATGATGAATATTTGGGCTGGATACCAATTGAAGCGACTCCAACAAGTAGTGAAAATCCGAATACACCAACTGATACAATTACTCCTGCACCTAACCAAGGTGATAAAACACCACAGCCAGTGGAGCCAGAAAAACCGAATATTCAACAAATTTCTCAAAATGATAGTTTTCAAATTCCTGTTTATATTTATTATTTAGCAGGAGGGATGATCTTTATCTTTATAGTTTTATTTCAAGCAAGAATTCGTAAAAAACGAATGTTTAAAGGAGCTGCTAATAGTAATCAAAAAGTCTGTTATTATTATTACTATTTAACTAAATTGAAAATTAATTGTGATGTGATAAAGACAATAATTGATAAAGCTCGTTTTTCACAACATCAAATATCTATTGAAGAACTTGAAATAGTAGAGCAGTTTTATCAAGATAAAACAAATGCATATTTTAAACAAGCAAATTTGTTCAAAAAAATCTATTTACGTTATTTAATAGCCGTTTTATAGAGCAAAGCACGCGAATTAATTGTGTGCTTTTGCTATAATTGAATTAAGGAGATAGGAAAATGGCTAAATTGATTAAAGAAACTACTAAAAGTGAACGAGAAAACTATCTTAACAAGCTTTTTGCATGTAAAAATGGGGACTGTGAAAATTGTGGAGTTTGTAAGATTTTTGCAGGTACTTCACCGCAGGAAGTTTATTATGATTATATAATAGGAAAACGTGAATTTTTGGAGATTAGTCAAACTTTTAATAGTCGCAAATAAAATATAGTGCTTATTAACTGATTGTAAGTTGCTAAAACACTGTATTTTTATATGCAATCCAAATAAGTTATTAAAGCTTGAAGTTTTCTAGTTTCGTTATTTCTAACGGAATAAGGGAATAATATTCATGATCTGATCCATATTCTGAAGACTTTTTTGTTCTAATAATATATTTTTTCTAATTGTAATAGCACTGCCCGTTAGAGCTTTTTGTAATTATAGGTTAATTGCTATTTGGTAGAATATTTACTGAATAGTGATGACAGATATCGAAGGCATTATAATAGTATAGGTGTAAATCTATACTGACAAAAGTCTTAGATAGTAAATGTGATTGAAATAATTAAGCTGATCTTTAAACTGTTTAAGTCGATTTTTTATCATATTTGATACATAGACTTTAATAAATTATATTTTAATCAACTATTTCATTAAATTTTTATCTTATTCTTGATTTATTAAAAATACTTTTAAAAGTCTATTTAAAATATTCTCTTGAGATGTTTTTAGGAAAGAAATTTAAGTTTAATTCTTTTATTATCTTTTTAAAGCCAGTCTTCTTTTAGGAAATAAAAAAGGTTTACATCAATTCAAATGATTAATGAATTAGAGAAACTATATCAGATTAAAACTAATAATTAGTCTGCTTTTGCATTCAATCGTATTGACAAAGAGAAATATGTGTGATAGATTTTATTCATAGATAAACTTGTGATTGGGAGATAAAACATCGAACGCGCTTGTAGAGAGTCTAGGGTGGTGGAAGCTAGATAGAGATGCGACTTTGGTAAATGGACCCATGAAGGCAAAGGGGAAAGAAGTAATTTGAGTATCTTTTGACGTTAGCTTACGTTACAAAGCAAAAATGTGATAGCATTTGACAAAGACCATAAGGTGGTATAGCAGATTTTAACATCTGTCCTTTTAGGACAGGTGTTTTTTTGTTTAAATGTGATTTCGAAAGGGGAAGAAAAATGAGATTAGATAAGCGATGGTGTAGCTCTTTATAATTTAAAAGATAAAAACTATAAAGAAAAAGGGGAACATAAAAATGAGAATTAATAAACTATTTAAATTAATGGCAGTATCAGCTTTAACAATGACAGCTTTAACAGGATGTGGAAATAGCAGTAGTAATGGTGATGTAAAAGAGGTAGCGATTATTCAATATGTTGAACATACATCATTAAATACAATTAAAGATGCTTTTGATGAACAGATGGAGGCTTTGGGATATAAAGAAGGTGAAAATATTAAGTATACTTTTAAAAATGCTCAAGGAGATATGAACACAGCTCCGTCGATTATTCAAGATTTTAAATCTAGTAAAAAAGATTGTGTAGTTGCAATCGCAACTCCTGTAGCTCAAACAGCAGCTGAAATGTCAACTGATACACCAGTTGTTTTTGCAGCGGTAACTGATCCAATTAAAGCTGGTTTAACTACATCTCTTGAAAAACCAGATAAAAATATTACGGGAACGAGTGATGAGATTCAAGTTGAAATGATTTTAGAAAGAGCTTTACAAGTTAATCCGGATTTGAAAAAAATAGGAGTCATTTATAATAAAGGTGAAGTAAATTCAGTTACTAATATTGCTAAAGCAAAAGCTTTTTGTGATGATAAAGGAATTGAAATGATTGAAACAACTGTTACTGGAGTAAATGAAGTGCAAAGTGCAATTGATGTATTAACTAGTAAATGTGATGCA
>ENA-OQNI01001673-OQNI01001673.1-human-gut-metagenome-genome-assembly--contig:-NODE-1673-length-12055-cov-6.380114_pt1 | contig 12055 bp, 14 predicted proteins | sample MGYA00242627_ERZ504876 | MGnify/ENA primary metagenome ERZ504876 (study PRJEB26092, sample SAMD00036386) | human gut metagenome | host: Homo sapiens | study: EMG produced TPA metagenomics assembly of... | reverse complement strand
TGAACTCTGCCACAGGGATTTTATACCCTTTTGACGGGTTAATTGAGTGATGTTATGGCTGCATGGATCAATTTTTAGATTCATGGCACAGTTATCGCTTCAGATACTGTTCCGTGAATAATTTAGGCTTATTCATCCTCAGACTTCTTTTTCTTCAATACAAAGAATGCGATAAGTCAATGATAATCACCAATGCACCTATCAAGATAATCCACCAAGGATTCCATACATCGTTATAATCTGAGCTGTTCTGTATAGAGTCAGCTTCTGTCGTCGGACTTTCTGATTCAGGACTTTCAACTTCCACGCTTTCGTCCACAGGCTCTTTATCTATCACAATGGCATAATCCGAAGCATGGTTAAAGGTAAGTTCTGCAATTCCATCCTCTGTAATCTCGTCTGAACAGATAAATTCCATCTCTCTAGTATTCTTGTTGTAGTAGAACAGGTTTGTAAATACTCCAACATTCCTTGCCAGTCTCATCCTTGATGTATGACTTTCCGGTATTCGGTGTATTTTCTTCTCTTGGTTGATTCTCTCCCGGATTATTATCTGCCGGATTATTATCTCGTCTTGTCATTGTACTGAATTTTCATATTGAATTTTCTTTATTATAATTCTTAGTTTCTTCTAAAGTATCCTCTGACATGTTTATATGGCTCTAAAAAAGTTTCTGAGCCTCGACTCATTTTTCCCATTAAGCTGATATAGCTCCTTAACCATTCCATTTTCTATCTGAAGAACATAGTTACAACAAGAATAGACGAGCTCTATGTCATGCGTTATCAAAAAGATAGTCTTATCTTTTTCTTGCAATTTTTTAACACAGTCAGCCACCTGTTGCATATGAAAATAATCTAGTCCACTGGTAGGCTCGTCAAAAATAATATAGTCCCTTGCGCTTGCTATTGCACTGGCTACTGCCACTCGTTGCTTTTGTCCTCCAGAAAGTGACATGGGATGCTGCTTTCTGTATTCATATAAATCAAATTCTTTTAGTATTTCCTCTAATAAATCATTTTTCCCCTCATACATGCTAAGAATTATCTCCTCTTCAACACTTTCCGTAAAAAGCTGACGATTTACGTCTTGCATGACAAGAAAAGAATTATTTAGTCTTTTTTTTGCTTTGAGCATAACATTGCTATCTTCCAGCAATCCCTTTGCTTTCTTTTCTAAACCGCAAAGGCATCTGACAAATGTGGATTTTCCTGCACCGTTTCTACCAATAATTGCTATAACAGAAGCCTTTGGAATGTCCAACTCATCAATGGATAAACTTAATTTCTTTGAGCCTTTATATTGAAAAATAAAGTCATGTATTCTCATAAACGTTTTTGCCTCATTGTAATTTTGAATTTCCAGTTCGTCGTATGAGAGGTTCCTAAGCCCCATGCTCATAAGTTCCTTAGCAGGCAATTTTTGTATTTCTACACTACTGAATTCACGAACTATCTTTCCCAATTTCATATAAACAAATCGGTCAGCAATCTCCTTAAGGTACTGCAACCTGTGTTCAGCAATTACAACCGTCTTGCCTTTCTGTTTCCAGTACTGAATCATCGCTTTCAGTTCAGTTACAGCATGCATATCGAGATTTGATGAAGGCTCATCCAAAACAACTATCGGATTATCTGTTATAGACACACTGGCACAAGCAATTTTCTGTTTTTCCCCACCCGAAAGCTGAAACATGGTTCTGCCCAATAAATGTTCAAACTTTAGTTCACGGCTAGCATGCTCAATTCGTTTTATAATCTCATCCTTATCAAACTTTAAATTTTCAGCACCAAACGCCAATTCGCTTCTAACATCTACACAAAAAAACTGACTTCTCGGATTTTGGAAAACAGTACTTACCCGGCATCCTAAATCGTAAATATCACCTTCCTGTGTCAGTCGTCCCCAAACCTTTACCCGGCCTTCCAATTGTCCCTCATAGTAAAAAGGAATCAGTCCATTAATGAGACGGATAATTGTAGATTTGCCGCAACCTGACTCACCGCATAAAACTACAACTTCGCCTTCCTTAACCTGTAAATTCACATGATTTAAAGAGGCATTTGAATCCTCTTTGTAATAAAAGGAAACATCCTTTATCTCTATTACTTTTTCACTCATTTTAAATCACACCTCCAAGCTCCAGGAAATACAGCATAATAAAGGCTATCCCTACTGCGAACAATACATAATCAATCACTCCAAATCCACAACGCGATATGTTTGTTCTGCTGTCCTCACGACCAAGACATCGGGTTAGTGCTGACGCAGATAAATCTTCACCAATATTTACAACTGATATCATTAATGGCACCAATCTATATTCCAGTATCTCTACCGGCTTAGAGAAAAAATGTGAAAATCCCAGCTTTCTCATTCTCATCGCATTGCTAATTCCTTCTGCCTCTTCTTTGACTGTTGGGAAGAAACGAAACATTACAGAAACAGGAATTATGACCTTTTGAGATACATGCATTCTCTCCATTGCAGCAACAAATTCATTTATTCTTGTACTGCAGAAGAAATACACTCCCAGCATTCCTCCCGGTACGAACTTCGTACCCATTGATGCCAGAAATCCTAATAGCATCATCAATAATCCACTGGTATAATCCAGCACATACACCATAAAGACATGACTGGTTAAGTAAATTGTCAGGTAAACCCATGCCGGCTTATATCTCCCCGCTGTCAAAAGCATAACAAACGGCAAAAAACCAATGATAAATCTCAGATATGGCAAAAGAACACCTGAACTGGTGTTTAGCAGGACAATATTCATCGTCAGCAATAAAAATAATTTTGTTCTTGGATCAACATACAGTTCTCGCTTCTCCATGATTTTCTATTTCCTTTCCTTTAACTTTTTCAACGAATTGAAGGATATCTCCTGCTACTTCCACTGCAGCCGGATCCAGCATCATATCATGACAAAGCTTCTCGTAAATAATACAGTCACAGCCAAGTCCTTTTGCCGTTTTCCTTACCCATTCTGCTTTAATGCAATTATCATTTTCAGAACCTACAAATAACGCTGGCACAGGGAATTCATCCTTTTTCTTCCAATGTTTTTTGCTAGTTTCTATGGTAAATTCACTTTCTTCAGTACAAAGTTTTTGTAGATATTTCTCAGCCATTTTTCTTGGCAACCTGTTGGAAAAGAATACTCTTTTCTTCCCAATCCTCAACTGTTTAATTCCGCTAATAAGTACTCTTGGAAATTCTAGTCCTACTGGGAGCGGTGATAGGCTCCGTGGATAAAAACAATATTATTCATTCTTTCCTTGTAACAAGTTCCTCCTAACCACTTATATAAACATGCCACAAATTTATTCAAATCTGTGGCATCCATTTTTAAGCAATTCCTGCTTTCTCAAAATGTTTCTTTAAAACAATCTTTCCAAGCCAAGCTCCCAGAAAACCGCCAACAATTGCAAGTATAACAACTACCAGTATCATGTAGTTCGGTGTAAGCTCCATAACAGCATTTATGTATGCATCTGTTCCACCGTTTTCTTTATAGTTCGCAAAGAAAGTATCTCTCATAATCCACATTGGAAGCATTGTTCCAATGGTCCAAAGAGTGAATACGCTATATCCTAACACGTTTTTGGTCCAGTTCTTATAATCACCAGACTTCATAATCAGGTCACCAAGTAAACCAAATACAAGACCAAACAAAATTGACATCCATGTCTGACCTACAAGGAAGGTTAAAAGACCGGTAATCAGTCCCATAAGAGTAACAGCACCAAATTTCTGTTCCTTAATAACAAACAGAACAAACGGAATACCGCCAAGAACACCTGCAATCAGTGGTAAGATGACTACACACACTGGAATATAGCCAAGTATACCTGCAATGGTAAACATGATAAAATAAATAACACTGAATAAACCTACATTGATTAAATCTTTTACACTTAGTTTCATTTTTATCTCCTTGAATTATATTATCGTCTTCCAAGTTTCCAACCGATAGCTTCTTTTCTACCATTTACAAAATCTGCATAAATACCAGCTTCTTTAATCAGCTCATCATGCTTGCCCTCCTGAGCAATCTTTCCATCACTTAATACTAAAATCTTTTCTGCATTTCTAACAGTCTTAAGACGATGAGCTATCATAATAACTGTCTTATCTTTGGTAAGCTCTTCAATAGCATTCTGTAATCTATCTTCATTTTCAGGATCCACATTGGCAGTTGCCTCATCAAAAATAACAATTCCCGCATCTTTAATGAGAGCTCGTGCAATAGAAATTCTCTGTTTTTCACCACCCGAAAGGGAAGCTCCACCTTCACCAATCTTAGTATTATAGCCATCCGGAAGCGCCATGATAAATTCATGACAGCAAGCTCTTTTAGCTGCTTCTACTACTCCCTCATGGGTAGCATCTGCCTTACCAAACTTGATGTTATTTTCAATCGTATCTGCAAAAAGATAAACATTCTGGAATACCATACTGACATTCTTCATTAAGCTGTTCAATGTGTAATCCTTTACATTTACTCCGCCAATCGAAACAGATCCTGCATCCACATCCCAGAATCTTGGAATCATGCTGCAAAGAGTTGTCTTACCTGAACCCGAAGGTCCTACAATAGCAGTCATCTTCTTCTCAGGAATCGTAAAGCTTACATTATCTAATATCTTCTTTTTCTCATAAGCAAAATCAACATTTTTAAACTTAATTTCAGTTGATGTCGGAACAATATCTTTTCCACCTTCATCCATTGTAGGAACATCATCAATCTTGTTTGCTTTATCAATCGAATGCTCTGCAATTCTCATATTTGCCACACAGCTTCCGGCTACCTTAAGCTGCTCATATACCATGAATGAGCAAACTACCATAATTAAGCTTTTTGTAAGCTCCATACTTCCATTCAGATAAAACATAATCGCGCAGAACATTAAAGCTACACCGAATACATAAAGAACAAGCTGCTGCACTGCTACATAGGGTGTCATTGCTTTTTCAAGCTTTTCATTTTTCTTAAAGCTTTCCTCAATAGCTCTGTCTACCTTTTTATCCAGATTATTATCTAAGTCAAATGCCTTTACAACGCTCATTCCCTGAATCGTTTCGAGTACTGCTTCTACAAGGATTGCCTGTGCCTCCTGACGAGCAGGTACACCTTCCCTTGATTTCTTTTCCATTGCAGATGTTACAAGCAGGAAAACGACAATTCCTAACAATGTAACTGCACCCATTCTCCAATCAAAGACCAGCATAAACAATGCAAATACAAGTGAATTTAAAAACCCTCCAAGAGTCGTTACCAACACTACCGGTACCGCACTTTCAACATCATTTAAAATAGTTGTTTCAATCGCTGTTATCTGTCCCAAACTATTCTGATTAAAATAGCCCATAGGCACACTCTTTAGCTTTTCACCAATATTAATCCGCTTATCAGCAACCATGAAATAACCTGCATGCGTTCTCTGAAGCTGCGAAAAATACTGAGTTACAATTTTTCCTACAATGCTGACAGCCATGATAATAAACGCCGTCCACTCTGTATTTGTACTCACAGAATTTTCAACAATAGCCTTTAATACTACATAAAGAGCCGTAACAAGGAGCGAGTTAAATATAGCATTTAAAAATCCGATCACAATAGACTTCTGCAAATTGCCTTTTTCTTTAATCGAGAAACTCCAGATTTTCTTAAAAACATTAATCATATTTATTCACCATCCTTTGCACCAATGTGAGCCTGCCACATCTGACTATAAAGTTCTGATTTTCCAAGCAGTTCCATATGTGTACCCTGCGAATGGATTTTTCCGTCCTTCACTACCACAATCTTATCCGAATCAATAATTGTAGAAAGACGATGAGCAATTACTATTAACGTCTTACCCTGAACTAATTTCGAAACAGCTTCCTGAATCACAGCTTCATTTTCCGGGTCTGTATATGCTGTTGCCTCATCTAAGATAACAATAGGAGCATTTCTCAGCATTGCTCGTGCAATAGCAATTCTTTGTCTTTCACCACCGGAAAGATGACCACCGGCACTACCTACTACGGTATCATATCCATTTTCAAGCTTTCTGATAAACTCATCACAACCAGCAGCCTTTGCTACATCCTCAACCTCCTGGTCTGTTGCTGTAGAACGTCCCATGCGAATGTTATTTCTTACTGTATCATCAAAAAGATAATTATCCTGCGCAACATAAGCAATTGCATTTGCAATGTCACTCTGAGAAAGTTCCTTAATATTTCTTCCTCCGATAGTAATTTCTCCACCATCCACATCCCAGAAGCCCGCGATAAGCTTTGAAATCGTTGACTTACCACTGCCGGAAGGTCCGACCAAGGCCGTTACTGTACCTGCAGGAATTTCAAGGTCAACTCCATTTAAAACCTTCTTTTCATCATTGTACTGGAATGTGACATTCTTTAATGAAATATCGGTACCATTCATCTGCGCAGACGCCTCCGGACGAATCAACTCCGGACCATCCAATACATCTGTGATAAGTCCAACCACTGTCCCCATTGCAGTGATGCTATCTACAAAGTTACTTGCCGCAAGAATTGGTCCAATGATACTCATAGAGATAATCATGATGGTAACAAATGTTTCTGCTGTCAATGTACCATTTATGTAAAAAATACAACCAATTGGCAAAACTGTTAAAAGAGTGGACGGACATATCGCCGTATAGGCTGACATCGGCCACTGACAACTCTTCATCCAGTTGCAAAAGAAGGATGCGTTGTCAACTACTGCATCTTCGTATTTCTTATACGAATTTGAGCTCTGGTTAAATGCCTTGATTACTTCGATACCATTTACATACTCAACAACAGTATCATTCATATGTTTATTAATACGAACGGACTCCTGATACTTTGCAGGATATGTTTTTCCCATCACTCCAACAAAGCACATACCAAATGGAAATACTACCAAAGTAAGAAGTGCCATTCTCCAGTCAAGCACGAACAGATAAACCAGTAAACAAAGAGGAATCAAAATATTTGCTGTCATCTCTGGAATAAGATGAGCGAGTGTTGTTTCTAATCCCTCTACTCTATCTACAATCGTATCCTTCATCTGACCGGATGGTGTATCAAGAAGCGTACCCATCGGCATTTTTGATAACTTCGAAATCATTTTTAAACGAATGGATTTCAAAGTTTTATAGGTTGCACTGTGGGAAATCGTTGTTGAAATATTTGCAAATGCAACCTTAAGAATATACGCTAGCAATGCAATCATGCATAGCCTGCCATAATAATTTATGTCTGCATTTCCACTCATCAGAGCTACAATAATCTTTGCCCCTACGAGATATGGAACGACACCTGCCACTACACCAATAATGGCAAAAATCACAGATTCTATGAACTTACCCTTAGAATCTGATGCCAGCCCAAGCAATACTGCGATTGGACTCTGTTGCTTTTTTTTCATTTTATCCTCCTTTTGTTAGTCTTAACTAACTTTTGATTTTAAAATAAGCCGATAATCTGCGATTTCTTTCACTCACAAATTACCGGCTCTATGACATTATGTCTGGCTCTACTGATAATTTAATATTCATGTTTTCAACATCAATCAAACATTCATATTTACACTTAGGACAAAATATCGGAAAAAATTTTATAACTGTTTCCCGTTTAATTTTAGTCCTCGTCCTGCATTTACATTCCGGACAATGTATCCAACCATTCTCATCCACACAGAAATTTGCTGCTTTTTGCATTCTCACACCCCCTCTAATCAATGCCATCACCTTCAAAAATATTTTTCCATCCGATATTATAGAACTTTCGCAAGCGCTGGATATGCTCATGCGCCTGTTCCTGTGGCATATCATGCATAACAATTTCAAAAAATCCCGAATAAAAAGCGCAGGATAATATATGTGCCAATTCAGGTGTAAGCCTCCCTGAAGTAAAGGCATCATTGCCGGTCTGTTCAATAAATCGGGTGGTACAAGCAATGTCAAGGTCGATGATTCTATGTAAAAATTCCTGGTAAATGTGAGTTTCCCCACTAGTCAGAAGAATTTTGAACAAGTCAAAGTTCTCATAGATATAATCAATTATTTTAGCGACACCATCATCAGCATAGGATTTTTTCTGCGCTTGTTGCTCTTCTCCCGGCAAAGCACTAAAGCCATCTAAAGCTTTTTGCAGAAAATCACATACGCCATCTGCAACAGGCTGAACCAAAGAGCGGTATAGGCTTTCTTTGTCTGGATAGCGAATATAAATTACACCTTTTGTATAGCCTGCTTTTTCTGCAATCACACGCAAAGATGCATTTTCATATCCATTTACTAAAAATTCTTCTTTGGCACATTCTAGCAATTTTTCAGTCACACCCTCAATACGTTTAGCCATTTTCTCGCCTCCTTCCCATTACCTATAATAATTCCAACGGTATTAAATCCATCGGTATCAATATAGCATAGATAATTCCACAAGTCAATATAGGAATATTGTAAATCGTAAAATTATACCTTTCCATAAAAAATGTTCATATTCCGAAACGGCTTTGATACAGTCACAACACATTTCTAAAAGTTAGAATACCATCGCAACAAATTCTCTCGTCCTTATTCCTGCAATCTTTAAACTGCATACCGTAGCCATTCATCTGGTGTTGGAATTTTCCCGCAACAAGATATCTTTCTCCATTGCGCCTTTTCTCCGGGTCTGGATCACATTTCATCCTTTCTCACTCCGGACTAGCGTAGCATTATCTTAGCCCTGTTAGAAAGTATTCATTGAACTTTCCCAATCTTTGCGTAATCTTTTCTTTTTCTTAGGACAAGCCACGCCCTCTGGGAGTGGCAAAAGAGATACTTAGCAAGCACTGCCTGTGTCATGACACAGGCGAAATCCCCCACACTTTCCTATCGCCTGTGTGGTTGAATTTCCATAGGGAAGTATCCCTAACCCTCTCTTGATTTTTCTTCGGTCTTCCATCGAAATACATTGACCTTTCCTGCCGTTTTTGCTACAATTTGCTATGGGTAATTACACCCAAAATTGAATAAAACACGAAACATACTGTTGTAAAAATCGAACATTTTACAGCAGTTTTTTTGTACCCAAATTTAGAAAGGACGTGGCTCAATGGCAAACAGAAACCGCACCAATCCGGTGCAATTTTATCTCAGTGATGATGAGCAATACATTCTCAATACCAAGTTCAAAGCATCCGGCATGAAAAGCATGTCAGTCTTTTTACGCAAACTGATTTTATATGGATATGTGTATGATGTCGATTACAGTTATCTTCGAAATTATAATACAGAGCTTGGACGAATCAGCTCAAGTCTGAATCAGATTGCAAAGCGGGTAAACAGTACCGGAAACATCTATCAGGACGATACGAATGAAGTAAAGGAGTTGATGAATAAAGTATGGCATACACAAAAATCCATGCTATCAAAGCAACCGTTGATAAAGCAATAGATTACATCTGCAATCCCGACAAAACAGATGAACAAATCTATGTTTCATCTTATGCGTGTGCGCCAGAAACAGCAGCGATTGACTTTAAGTACACCCTTGACCATTGCAGGGAGAACAGTCCTAACAAAGCCTACCATCTGATACAGGCTTTTGCTCCGGGAGAAGTCAGTTATGAGGAAGCTCACCGCATTGGAAAAGAACTTGCTGACAAAGTTTTAGAAGGGAAATATTCGTACGTCCTCACCACACACATTGATAAAGGGCATGTTCATAATCACATCATATTTTGTGCTGCTGATAACATCGAGCATAACAAATATCACGACTGCAAACAGTCGTATTACCACATCCGGAAACTAAGTGATGAACTATGCAAAGCGCATAACCTTTCCATCATCATTCCGAGTGGTGAACGTGGTAAAAAATACAAAGAATGGCAGTCTGATCAGAATGGCTCTACTTGGAAAACCCAGCTCAGAAGGGACATCAATTTTTGCATCAAGTCAGCTTCCACATACGAAGATTTTTTACTTTTAATGAGAGCCAAAGGATATGAAATTAAAGGAGAATCTTTTGAAGAAGGTGCTGCCAAATACATCTCTTTCCGTCCTCTGGATAAAGAACGTTTTGTCCGTGGCAGTGCGAAATCGCTTGGTAAGGAATACACAAAGGAACGTATCCGGGAACGCATCGAAATAAAGCGTGAGCGAAAATCTGTTATTCCAAAAAAAGACTACTCTGCCCGCAGGCTCATTGATACCTCGGATGAAAAATTCCAAAACAGTCCCGGACTCCAGCAATGGACAACTATCGAGAATTTGAAAATTGCTGCACAAAGCTATAATGAAGTTGGTTCTCTCTCCAATCTGAAGCATCAGATTACTGTAAAAACCGAAGCCGGAAAATCTGCCAAACAGAGCGCTGTGAAACTGGAACATCGCATGAAAGACCTTGCAGAAATCATCAAATATGCCGAGCAGTACAAAACCAACCGCTCCTATCACATTGCCTATAAAAAGTCAAAGAACCCGGACGCATATTTCCGCCGATACGAAAGCCAGCTCATTCTATATGGCGGTGCAAGACGTGTACTTGAGCAGACTGGGATAAACTTAAAAGGATTAAATGTTGATAAACTAAAATCAGAATATCAGGAACTGATGAAACAGAAAAATGAACTGACTTCCACCTACAAGAAATGTGAAAAAGAGGTTCAATCATTAAACCGAAAACTGGAAAATCTGAATCAATACCTCGGTCAGACAGAAGCTGAGCCGGCACATAAACAACCGACAAAAAATTTAAGTTTATAATGAAAATAGGCAGCTAATCTTCTTAGCTGCCTACCCGCCAATGGAATATTTGGATTCAGGCATTACCCTTGCCTTCCTACGGTCATTCTTATTATATTCTCAAACTAATTTACTATTCCTATAAGAACAGTATTTTATCATATAATTCTTTCTAATTCGCTGGTAATACATTCATCTTATATATATCAATTTTTGTTTTTGAAATAAGTTTTTTTAATTCTTCTGCCAACATATCAGCATCTTTTTGTGGTAATATTTTCTTCAATGCATATAATCGTGAATAAAGATTTGTATTATCCGGAAGTACATCTGAACCATTATACTATCCCTATTATCTGGAATTACCACAGAGGAAGTCATACCAACCACCATAGAATGATGCGCACAATAATTTCTTAGATTTCTAACTGCATCTAACCATGTGTCCATCTGCTTTGTTACTTCTTTTTTATAGTTATTTTGCGAATATGTATAATCTAATACTTCTTTTCTCAGATCACCTCGCAGGTATGAATAAATCATCACCATTGTTCCCATTTCAAAATATGAAAATGCCGCCCAAACAGGTAACACATTATTTTGACGGGTTCCACCTTTCCGGTATTCTTTCAGTTCAGGATGTTTCACTACATCCCTTCTCAGTTTTTCTTCATCATTTATCAACCCTGCGAAAAATTTTGTATGGAAAAATGCAACATTTCTATTTCTGGTTTTTTTATCTTTCTCACTTTTTGTTGGTGTATAATATTGCTTATCCAGATAAAAACCTGCATCTCCAGTCTTTAATGAAACGGCATTAGCTATAGCACTCTTAAAACGAACCTCTGCCTTTTTACAATACTTGAATAGTAGTAATCTTAATTGTACATCAAAGTCATAAAGGGCAAAGAAAATTTTTGAGTCAGCCTTACTTCCGAACACATTAACTTGTGTTAAAAGATATTTTCCATAACGACTTGCTCTGAAATATCCTGCATATCCAAGAAAATCCCTCATCTTTTTTCTTTGGCGGAAACTTACATATTTTTTCATTAACACGACCTGTGTTTCCAAATCTATTGGTAATTCTGTATTTGGCATCCGTTACACCCTCTTTCATAGTAAAAAACAGGCTTCGCCTATTCAGCTCCCCTTCCCCTCAATCTTGAGGGGTTAGGGGGGTTCTTTTTCTTCCTTTTTCCTGCATAATAGACTTATGAATATCTTACAAAGAATCTTTACCGACTATTATGAAGAAATTAAATATACTCTTCATCCCAGAAAGACTGAGATGGAAAATATCGATAAG